>Ga0307488_10000152_pt1 | contig 50897 bp, 38 predicted proteins | sample SB02metaG_FD_202248 | JGI IMG/M metagenome (GOLD analysis project Ga0307488, IMG submission 202248) | Sea-ice brine microbial communities from Beaufort Sea near Barrow, Alaska, United States - SB 0.2 | ecosystem: Environmental > Aquatic > Marine > Coastal | place: USA: Alaska | collected... | reverse complement strand
TGCGAGTTAAGCAGATTAACTTACCTACTGAAATCAGTGAGTCAATATTCAATCGTATGCGTTCAGAACGAGCGGCAGCAGCGAGAGAGTATCGTTCTGAAGGTAAAGAACAAGGCGAGATTATTCGCGCCAATATTGATGCTAAAGTCACAATAATGTTGGCTGACGCGGAGAGAAATGCACGCCAGTTGCGTGGTGAAGGTGCCGCGCAATCAGCTAAAATTTATGCTGATACATTTTCTAAGGATCCTGAGTTTTACTCATTCTTGAGAAGTATGGATGCATATCGAAATGCGTTTAATAGCAAGCAAGACGTGATTGTATTAGAGCCGGACAGTGAATTCTTTAATTATTTAAATTCACAATCAGGCAAAAGGAAGTAACATTCTTTAAAACCTAGAAAAGGGGCCGTGTTAATTGATCTTTGGGGATTAATTAGCACTGCCCCTTTTTTTATGTCGGTTTTTTTCAACTACCTTGATTAGAGCTCAGAACACTGCGCCACATTGCACACGCAGCAATTAATGATTCAATTTGATCACTCTCCACCCTTTATCTATCGATGCAGAACCCTCAATTTGTAGTTTTGGTGAGTCCATACATAATGTAAATTATCACTCTTTTTTTGTTCAATTATTAAATTGTAATTCTAGATGAAAGTCCCTTATTATCATTTTTTTATGATATACCGGCGTAATTTATGTATCCTTTGACGTTATAATAACAACAATAAAAGAGAGTGACAGTTGACTAGTCGTAATTCACCTTCAAGCCCGTCATCTAAACCGCCTCAAGATTTATCAAAATCTGGTTGGTTTTCTCGATTTTTATCTACCGTTGAGTGGCTAGGTAATCTTCTTCCTCACCCGATAACGTTATTCGCCATATTGGCAGTGCTTATTGTCTTTCTCAGCGGCATATTAGGGTACTTCGATGTCAGCGTCGCTGACCCTCGTCCAATTGGCAGTAACGGCCGAGATGTAGACGGTATGATTGAAGTTATTTCACTTCTCGATGCTGATGGTTTACGCCGAATTGTAACTGGTTTAGTTACGAATTTTACCGGCTTCGCGCCGCTTGGCACCGTACTGGTTGCGCTACTTGGTGTGTCGCTTGCTGAACATTCTGGATTGCTCAGTACAATAATGCGCTCAATGGTAATGAATGCATCGCCACGCATGGTGACGGTGGTTGTTGTTTTTGCAGGTGTGGTTTCTAACACGGCCTCAGAATTGGGCTATGTGGTAATGATACCGCTTGCTGCAATGATTTTTCATTCGCTAGGTAGACATCCGCTGGCTGGCTTGGCTGCCGCTTTTGCCGGCGTATCTGCTGGGTACAGTGCAAATATTCTAATTGGAACTGTGGATCCACTACTTGCCGGATTTACTCAAAGTTCAGCGCGCATTATTGATCCTGATTACACTGTTAGTGCTGAAGTTAATTGGTACTTTATGATTGTTAGTACTTTTGCTGTTGCGGCAATGGGGGCTTTTGTTACCGAAAAGATAGTAGAACCAAGGCTAGGAAAATATAACCCTGATGACGCATCAATTGACCTAGGAAAACAGCAACTAGATAGCCCCTCAGCGCTTGAAATAAGGGGCATGAAATGGGCCGGATTCAGCTTTCTGTTGTTAATTGGTCTCCTAGCAATGACGGTTGTACCCGTTGATGGGATTTTACGAAATCAAGAAACGGGTTTAGTAAAAGGCTCTCCTTTTCTGAAAGGCATTGTCGTCTACATCTTCGTTACGTTCGCTATTCCAGGCTTTGTGTACGGGAAAATTGTAGGAACACTGAAAAATGATCGTGACGTCATTGACGCGATGTCAAAAAGCATGAGTTCGATGGGCTTGTACATCGTTCTCGTATTTTTTGCGGCTCAGTTTGTTGCGTTCTTTAAATGGACGAATTTGGGTACTGTTTTAGCAGTCAAAGGTGCCGCAATGTTGCAGGCCACTGGATTAGATGGGCCTGAAGTATTCGTTTTATTTATTCTTATGTGCGGGTTAGTTAATTTGTCGCTTGGAAGTGCATCTGCTCAGTGGGCAATTACGGCGCCTATATTTGTTCCGATGTTGATGTTGATTGGTTATTCCCCCGAGGTTATTCAAGCAGCGTATCGGATCGGTGATTCAGTTACTAACGTTATTACACCCATGATGAGTTACTTTGGACTTATATTAGCAATAGGTGTTCGCTATAAAAAAGACTTAGGAATAGGGACTCTGATCGCCACCATGTTGCCGTATACACTGGTATTCATGGTTGGCTGGACCTTATTATTTTATTTGTGGGTGTTTGCATTTGGTTTGCCGGTTGGGCCGGGTGCTCCAACATATTACACGCCATAAATTGGAATATAATAATGCAGACACTTTTGTGTCTGCATTAAGTCCAAAACCAGCTTAGCGGCGTAAAAAGACGTCTGTTAATTAGAAAAATATCTAAACACTAAAGAATCTATGAAATATAAATCACAAACATCATTTACACATGACCAAGCAGATAAAGTTGGCGTTTTAATCTCTAATTTAGGTACACCGCCAGCACCTACCAAACAAGCGCTTAAGCCCTACTTAAAACAATTTTTATCCGACCCTCGCGTTGTCGAAGTACCGAAAATTATTTGGTGGTGTGTTCTTAATCTAATTATTTTGAATATACGCCCAAAACGCTCAGCCGAAGCTTATAAGACGGTGTGGACAGAAGAAGGTTCGCCCTTGCTTGTGCATACAAAAAATCAAGCATTGGGACTCGAACAAAAGCTAAAGGCAGAATACGGCGACAATATTGTTGTTAGCTATGCAATGCGTTATGGCCAACCTTCTGTCAGTCGGGCGATTGACGAGTTACTGGACCAGGGGGCTAGAAAACTTGTAGTATTACCTCTATATCCTCAATACTGCGCGTCCACTTCAGGTTCAACGTTTGATGCAGTTGCTGAAGATTTTATGAAAAGGCGCTGGCTACCTGATTTTCGCTTTGTGAGTCATTATCATGACAATCCTGAATACATAAAATGTGTTGCTGATAAAATTAAAATACATTGGCAGACTCATCCAAGAGCCGATAAGTTGCTCTTTTCATATCATGGTATTCCTAAGCGCTATTTGCTAAATGGTGACCCTTATCATTGCGAATGTCATAAAACATCTCGGTTGATTGCTCAAGAACTTGGCCTTCAGGAGTCTGAGTACATGACGACATTCCAATCAAGGTTTGGGCGCGAGGAATGGCTGAAACCATATACCGACCATACTCTAAAAGCATTTCCTGAACAGGGTGTAAAATCAGTTCAAGTTGTGTGTCCTGGATTTTCATCCGATTGTTTGGAGACTATAGAGGAGATTGGCGAAGAAAACCGCGAGTACTTCGAAGAAGCTGGCGGCGAACGTTATGAATATATTAAGGCATTAAACAGCGACGATGCGCATTTAACGATGCTGTTTAATGTGGTTAAAGACAATTTACAAGGTTGGGATCTTGACCCAAGTAAAACGAATGATTATGAACAACGCAGTGCGCTTGCTAAAAAGTTGGGTTCTCAAAAGTAATGTCACCAGAAGGTCCTAAAAATTTAACACCACAAAACCGGCTCGGTGAAAATGATTTTCATGCTCCTGATGAATTATTGCAGGCTCAGGCTTTGGCTAATTTGCTCGATACAGCAGTAAAGATCCCATTCATTGGTATATCTGTTGGTTTGGATTTTTTGGTCGGCTTAATTCCAGTTATCGGTGACACGGCTATGTTATTAGCGTCCTTCAGAATTGTTCATTTAGGACGCAAGCTGGGAATGCCAAAAGAACTTCAAACGTCAATGGTTCGCAATACTATCTTTGATTTTGGTTTAGGGTTTGTACCGATTTTGGGAGATTTAGTCGATTTATTCTTCAAAGCTAACAAAAAAAATGTACGCATTATGGAGCGATGGTGGATAGAGCAAAATAAACACAAAGTCGATGCCCTCACTAAACAAAAATTGCAAGAATGGGAACAGCAGCAAGATTAGCTCAACTAAATAAACGCAGGTGCCAATATTTATTAGCACCATCCTTTATTTTTTCTGCCCGCAAAATCTACTTATGCTTGATGGCTATATTGTTTTAAAGTTTCCATTGGAATGATGCTTAATGCTGCTTCGTTGGTCGCCTCAAGGTCAATCTTGGGCGCAACGTCCATATATAATGCTTCACGCCATCTCATTGCGCACAAACACCATTTATCTCCTGGTTTAAGTCCTTTAAATTGATACATTCTATTTGGTGTTATCAAGTCATTGCCGCGAGACAATGAGTAGTTTAGAAATTCTTCGGTGACTACCGCGCAAACGCTATGATTGCCTACGTCACCTTCTGGCACGTAGCAAAAACCTTCTCTCGTATAACCCGAGTTCCCGCAACATAATTTCAATGTTGTCCCAAGTACGTTTTTTTGATTTGCCATTTGTAATCCTTAAGCTTTATAGTGCGTATTAATTTGTATCACTCATTTATTCGAGTCAAGGTTAGCTATTACGATGTTAGATAAGAGTAAGCTTAGTCATATTTCAAAAAGTAATGAAAACGTTAGTAATGTATCTGCACAAGAAATTGAGCGATTCGATAGTCTCGCCGAATCTTGGTGGGATCCAACAGGAAAATATAAGACGGCATTAATTTTTAATCAGGCTCGTATTAGCTATTTCGTTCCACAAATTTGTAAACATTTCGATAGAGATCCTAGCACAGATGATTGCCTAAAAGGACTTACTATATTAGATGTTGGCAGCGGTGGTGGACTTGTTTGCGAACCATTAGCCGCGAGTGGGGCCAAAGTAATCGGTATTGATGCAAGTGCAATGAGTATCGAGGTTGCCAAGCGGCACGCGCTCAAATCGGGTTTAGATATTGATTATAAACACATGCTGTCATCGGAGCTTGCTGCACAAAACCAGCAGTTTGATGTTGTTATTAATGCAGAAGTTGTTGAGCATGTTCCTGACCAATCTGCCCTAATTAAAGAGTGTGGTCACCTAACCAAGGATACAGGTTTGGTTATTCTTGCGACGCTTAACAGAACTATTAAGTCTTACCTTATTGCTATTGTTGGTGCTGAATACGTGATGCGATATTTGCCTGTGGGCACGCATAGTTGGGCTAAATTTATTAAACCAAACGAGCTTAATCAAATGGCTAGCATAGCCGGACTTACCCAATTATCTGAATCAGGTATGGCTTACAATCCGATCAGTAGGCACTGGCGACTCACGCAAAATTTGTCAGTTAACTATATTCAATGCTATAAAAAATAAAAATAGACGATACATTGCAAACATCTATATTGGTCTTTCCCATTGCAGTATAGTCTTTGTAACCGAAGATTAAAGAGTCATAGCCTCAATTTCTGTCTATTCTTTCTCAATAAATCGGTATTGAAATTTAACCGGCGATCCGAAGCTAAAATGGATGCCTAGACTTTAATTCTAAGTGAAAGGAATGCCAATCAATGAAAATTTACGATACTAAAACAGCACCGACCCCACGCAGAGTGAGAGTTTTTTTAGCAGAAAAAAATATTCCCATGGAATATGTGCAAGTCGACCTGCAAAAAGGAGAGAATCTTTCCAAAGAGATGCGTGCAAAAAATCCAATAGGCAAAATTCCTATATTGGAACTAGATGACGGAACTTGTATCAGTGAAAGTGATGCCATTTGCCAATATTTTGAAGCATTACAACCCGAACCTTATTTGTTCGGCGAAACGCCTTTGCAAAAAGCCCAAATCGCGATGTGGTCCAGACAAGTAGAATTTTATTTATTTATGCAAATTGGTATGTGTTTTCAGCATACAACGGGTTATTTCAAAGACCGCATGAACCCCATCAAGGAGTATGGCGTTGAGGCTGGTATTAACGCATCAAAATTTTTAAATGTATTAAATAGGCGTCTCGAAAAAAGCCAATTCGTTGCTGGAGATGAGTTTTCAATCGCAGATATTACAACTATGTGTTCAATTGACTTCGGTCGTGTTGTAGATGTGCGCATGAAAGATGAGCATGATGCTTTGCAAGAATGGTACAAACGTGTTTCTGGTAGGCCTAGTGCAAGAGCATAACGCGCTGACCGCGTTGCCAAAGGCTGCCGAATTAAGGACTAATGTGTTTGCTTTGGTGTGCCCTATTAGTGCGATTATTTAAGGGCTTTTTTGAGCTCAGCTCGCTGAAATTTTTATTATTCCATTTGTAACTATATGTGTCCTTACTATTACAAATCTCAAAAAAACATGCTAAAACTCGTATTATTATAAAAATTATAAAAATTATAATCATAATAATGTAGCTCTCATTATGTTTTCAATATGATGGGATCATGCTATTTCAAAGAGTTCCGCCAAAAAATAATAAGACTTAAGTGGAATTTACCCCACCCAACAGGAAGATGGAGAGTTTACCAGTGAATCCAAAAATTACATTAGCCGTGTCGGCTGCTCTAATGACCATGTCTGTGTACTCAGCAACCGATTTAAGTGCCGCGACCAACAACATTGATGTCAACACATTAAAAGCCTCAAAAGCCATTTCTGTGAATAAAAATAGCCAAACTAAAGTAGCTGTTAAACAGACGTTTATTGTAGAGAAAAATTTAGAAAATAAAGAATATATTTATATTGTGCATTTAGACAATGACTCTGTTGCTATGTATGACGGAGGCGTTGAAGGACTCGAATCGACTAACCCCCACCAAAAATTCACCAATCTAGACATAGCGAAGCGAATAAAAGGCGGTCAAAGGCTGGATAAATCGGCTCCGTCAGTCGTTGCTTACAAATCATTTTTAGAAAGTAAACAAACGCAGTTATTAACTAAAGTATCTCAAGTTGCGGGCAGTGCGAAAGTGGTAGATTCATTCCAGTTTGCATTGAATGGTTTAGCCATGCGTATGTTGCCAGCAGAAGCCGAAGCTGTGTCTCGCTTAGCCGGTGTTAAGTTTGTCGAACGTGATAAATTATTTACGGTCGACACGGACACGGGACCAAATTTGATTGGCGCACCCAAGGTTTGGGATGGCACAGCCACAGATAGTGGTATTGGCGCATACGGCGAAGGAATTATTGTAGGTATACTCGATACGGGTATCAATACCGACAATCCTTCGTTTGCAGATATCTCGGGTGATGGTTTTGACCATACTAACCCACTAGGCTCGGGTGTTTACTTGGGCGATTGTGCTGGCGAATTTGCTGCCCTATGTAATGATAAGTTAATTGGTATTTATTCATACCCAGTTATCACCGACGCGTACGATGACACTGACGTATTTCCGGTTGATTTTCCAAAAAATGGTGAAGATTATGGTGGTCATGGTTCACACACTGCGGGTACAGCAATTGGTAACATATTATTAAACTTGCCTGAAGTTTTACCTGAACTAGGCGCTAATGATAGTGCAGGTGTTGAGACTGGTTTTGTTTATGACCGTATTTCAGGTGTTGCGCCTCGTGCAAATGTAATTGCTTATCAGGTTTGTTTTGGTTCTCCAAGCAATACTGACACTTACTTTGCTTGTCCAGGAGCGGCAATTGCTGCGGGTATTGAGTCTGCAATCGAAGATGGCGTAGTGGATGTCCTTAACTATTCAATCAGCGGCGGTGGTTTTTCTTGGGGAAGCTCAACTGAATTAGCTTTCTTAGCAGCACGAAATACAGGTATTTTCGTAGCAACTTCTGCTGGTAACGGTGGCCCTGGTGCTTCAACGACAGAAAAACATGCTCCTTGGTATACAGCAGTAGCCGCCGCGGAACATGGCCGTGAAATTGCTTATGACAAAGAAATTGGTGAATTTACTGGCGGTGAGACTACGTTAGAAGCCATGACGGGTGCTTCAAATTCTGGTGCAATCACAGCAAGCATTGTTTATGCCGGTGACTTTGCAAATAGCAACGATCCAGAGAGTGATCCCGCACAATGTTTAAAGCCTTTCCCTGAAGGTACCTTTAGCGGTGAGATTGTGGTTTGTGATCGTGGCGCAATAGCCCGTGTAGAAAAAGCACAAAACGTAGCCGACGGCGGAGCAGGCGGTTATGTACTTGCCAATCTTGAAGGTGGCGCTGACAGCATAAATACCGATGTTTACATTGTTCCAGGTATACATATTAGTTCGACAAACGGCGATGCTTTAAAAACATGGTTAGCCTCTGGTGCTGATCATATGGCAACGATAACAGCATCAGTAGGTGTTCAAAACCTTAATGCAGATAGAGTCGATGTTTTGGCTGGTTTCTCTTCAAAGGGTCCTGGCACAACGATTTCGACACTAACACCGATGATTACCGGTCCTGGTGTTGCTATTTATGCTGCATATTCTGATGAGCAGTATGGTTATGACGTTAGCTCGCCGGCATCTAGTGATTTTAGCTATTTGTCAGGTACTTCAATGAGTTCGCCGCATATCGCTGGTTCTGCTGCGTTAGTGAAAAGTGCACAGCCAACGTGGACTGCGGATAACATTCGCTCAGCTCTTACAATGACCGCAACACCAACAGTTAAGAAAGAAGATGGTGTAACCGCAGGTGATTGGTTTGATATGGGTTCTGGTCGCGTTCAAGTAGATCAGGCGGTTGCGTCAGGTTTGGTCATGGACGAAACTGCTGCAAATTACGAAAACGCTAACCCCAATATTGGTGGTGAGCCGCGCTCATTAAACCTACCAAGTATTACTGATAATAATTGTGTGGGTACTTGTTCTTGGACAAGAACAGTAACAGCGACTAAAGCGGGTTCATGGTCTGTAGATGCTTCATCTATCCTTGGTGGTTTAGCAATTACAGTAACGCCAGCAACCTTCGATTTAACTGCTGGGCAATCTCAAGAAGTTACCGTCGCGATTGATGCGTTTGCTTCACCTAGTGATGTTTATTCATTCGGTGTTGTCAACTTCACTGCTGCTAACTCGCCAGATTTACATTGGCCAGTAGCTGTCGTAGCATCTACCGGAAACGTTCCTGAGTCAGTATCTGCTAGTGCTAAGCGTAACCAAGATTCATACTTGCTTAAAGACGTATTGGCGGTAGAAATTACAGAGTTTACAGCAACCTCTTACGGCCTAACAAAAGCCACTGTTGTTGCAGGTTCTGTTGCGGAAGATTCTGATAATTCATCCATTTTAGACGATTTGGCTGATGGCTTGTTTATTACTACTGTCGACGTACCTGAAGGTGCCAAGCGTTTAGTAGTAACAACGTCTGATTCTACTTCTCCTGACCTAGACCTATTTGTTGTTATTGATGCAAATGGCGACGGTATACCCACTGAAGATGAAATAGTGGCAATCGCTGCTACGGGTTCAGCAAGTGAAAGAGCTGACATTGAATTGCCGGCTGCGGGAATGTACTGGATGATTGTACAGAATTGGTTTGCATCAGCTGAAGATGCAGTTGATACCTTCAATCTTAACTATGCCGTTGTTGATGGCGAAGTTGGCACTAACCTTAGTGTCAGTGCACCTAGTTCTATAGCTCAGTTAACTGAATTTGATATTCGTATGACTTGGGATTTAGTTGACGGTATGGAAGGCGACTTATACTTTGGCGCAGTCGATTTAGGTACTTCAGCTGAAAATGCAGGTAACCTCGGTCTAGTTGCTGTCGATTTAGTGCGCGGTCAAGACGACGTTCGTGTAACTGCTCCCTCGCTAGACAGATTAAACCCTGGTGATACTTTGGAATTCTCGGTTGAAGTTGACGCTAACTTTACTAACGAAGACCGAGATTATGAAGTTTCTTTAACTTTACCAGCAGGTGTTACGGTAGATGAAACCAGCACTGATGCTGTGGTTGATGGTGACACGCTTACTTGGATGGTCACCCAGCCTTCGTTATTTGGTGCTGAACCTTCATACAGAATAACGACAAACAGCTCTGACGCACAGTGTTCTACTCCGTTTGAAGGTGGTGGTTATTTTGATTTAGGGGGCCTTGGTGTTCCGTTGAATTCAGCTATTGATGGAGACGATGAAGCTGCTACGTTCAGTGGTTTAGTTAAATTCTTAGGAAACGACTATAATAACTTCACAATTTCGAGCAACGGTTTCATTACACTTGGTAATGATGTTGGAGCCTCGTGGTTCAATCAGCTGTTACCAGATGCCGATGTACCTAATGCGGTTATTGCTCCTCTTTGGCGCGATATGTTTACTGATGTTGCTGCTGGCAGCGGTGTAAGAGTGGCTTCATTTGGCAGCGGAGCTGCGTTAGTTTGGCAGTGGGATAACATGCTAACAGTCTATGGTGTTCCTGATAGAGCCGATTTCCAAGTTATTGTGGATAACAGAGAAATAGCTGGTCTTCCAAATTTGGTCTTTGCGTATACTGATATGTCACATAATTACGCTGCGGCTATTCCGACCACTATTGGTTATGAAAATGCTCAAGGTACAGCGGGTGTTACAACGCATCATGTCTCTTATACTGGTGCAGACGCCTCTATCGGTGATATTGGCGCGGATGCAGTAGATGGGGCATTAATTTGTTTCTTTTTACAACCAATTGCAGATCAACCTACGCAGCTTTCATTTACCGTTACGGTTGATGAAGACAACACCGGTGGACCAATTCAATTACTAGCGATGTCTTCAGTGACAAACCTACCTGGAACAGCTACGGTTGCTTCAGAAGTACTCGCTGACGTGCAAGTTGAAGGTGCTCCACAACCTACAATAGGCGGCGATACAATAGCTGCCTTAGAAGTTATTGAATTGCGTGAGCTTACTTTAGCAGGCCTAGTTGTTGAACCAAATGGTGACGATTTTGACATCACTTGGGTACAAGTGGCGGGTCCAGCTGCGGTTATTGCTGGTAACGGACTTCAAGAAGCTAAGCTTATTGCTCCAGAAGTAACAGAGGACTCTATAGTTGTTCTTGAAATGAGAGTCGTTGATAGTAATGGCAATTCAAGTACTGCTATAGCTAATGTCGTGGTCAAAAACAACATTGCTCCAACACTAAGTATTAGCGCTCCAGCAAGTGTGCAAGAAGGCAGGACAATCACTGTGACAGCAACGGCTACCGACCCAGAGGGTGAAAATTTAACTTTCACAATCAATGGTGTCGCTGGTAGCAGTTTCACAATGCAAGCACCTAGCACCAACTCGGATACTCAACTGGTGTTTGTAGTTGTTGTTTCAGACGGCTTGAATACCACAGAAAAAGCAGTATCGGTAACGGTTACCAATAAGTCTGGCGGTAGCACTGGTTGGATTGCATTACTGTTATTACCTATAGTTTGGTTACGCCGAAGAAAAACAAACTAATCTGATTAGTGACAACTAGTTAGCTGCGGAGGGTAACCTCCGTGGCTAGTTAACACCAAAGGCCTGATTTCGGTATTTTATCGAACTCAGGCCTTTTTTTTGATATCGGGCACCCGCTTATCCCATGGTTAAGTGCACGAAAAGACTATTTTTATACTGTCACTGAAAATCCTCTTACTCTCATAATTAGCAGCTAATGCTTTGCAATTATTCGATTTACGGTTATCGTCTACCTCTCTTTTATATTTTAAGGATAGTTTTATGACATTCAAAAAAATCATCAATCTCTTACCTTTTCTTCTTATAACGCTTTGTTTATTCCCCGCGATATCTTTCCAACTGGCTGCACAAGATAAAGCCCTAGTCGGTGGCAGGCTCATCGATGGCTTTGGTCATAAACCAATCGCTAACAGTGTCATTCTTGTTAAAGATGGCATGATTGAAAGGGTAGGAACAATAGACACATTACCCATTCCTCAGGGTTATCAAATCATTTCAACTGAAGGTATGGATGTCTTACCTGGATTATGGGAAAACCATGCGCATTTAATGCTCAACGGCCATTCTGATTACGCTTATTGGGATAAAGCCTATGCTGACAAGTGGGGCTCAGAAATTATGCCTGCGAGTGCTGTACAGCTTTTGTTAGCGGGGATCACAAGCGCACGAGACCTAGGCGCACCCCTAAAAGAATCTATCGATATAAAAACAAAAATTGAAAAGGGAGAAATTCCAGGCCCTCGTTTGTATGTTTCTGGGCCCTTTATCCAGCATCAGGCTTATCCAGGAACCGAAGCGTTCAGGTGGGGCGTGGATAACCCTCGTGATGCTAAAACAAAAGTCAATCTGCTTGCAGATGCTGGTGTTGATATTATCAAACTCATCGACCACGATATAATGAGTTTGGAAACCTCACAAGCGGTGGTTGATCAGGCGCACGAACGAAATCTCATTGTAGTTGCACATTCACACAAACCTGACGAGATTAGACGTGGACTAGAAATTGGAGTCGACAATTTTGAACACACAGGTTTGACTACAGCTCCGGCTTATCCTGATGACATTATCGATCAACTTATTGAACGAACCGCTAAAGGAAGAGTGGCCGGTGGACCTCTTTATTGGACACCTACCGTCGAGGGTTTATGGAACTACGATTTAACCGTTGCTAACCCAGAAAGCTTAGACAACAAGTGCTGGCATCGAGGATTAGAGCAAAGCACGATAGAAGATATAAAAGCATCTTTGAATAATGTCGGTCAACTCGAATATATGCAACTGACACCGTTGCGCAAGCCAACGCTCAAACACAAAGTGCAACAGCTAAGAGACGCTGGTGTTGTAATGTTAATCGGCACCGATAGTGGCATTCCAACTAAATTTCATTGCCAAAGTACATGGAATGAAATGGCATTTTGGGTAAACGAAATGAATATATCGGCAATGGATACGATAAGAGCTGCAACCTATTGGCCGGCGGTCCTGATGAAAGTCAGTGATAAGTCCGGTACTGTTACAGCAGGAAAATATGCGGATATTATTGCGGTGAAAGGTGATGTTCTGCGTTATATCAACTTACTGCAAAATGTAGATATGGTGATGAAAGGGGGGAAAGTGTATAAACTCGATGGCAGAGCTACCATCGATTAGGAATATGCATGATTGACCAAATCATGCATATATCAATAATCATTCAGCTAAGCGTTAGTTGTTGGTGTTAATTTTCATCAACTAGCGCTTGGTATGTTAGGTTACGTAAATCATCAGCATAACGGTGAGTGCCGTTTGGAATAAACTGCGCCATACCGATAATGATTACGTTCTCAACAGGGTCAATTCTAAAGTATGTTGACGCTGCACCTGACCAGCCAAAGTTACCTTCAGAACCCATAAATTTTAGCGCGTCTGTATCCATAGTAACTGACATTGCAAGTCCATAGCCTTCTCCTGCAGCCCAATCTCTATATGGTAGTAAATTTGCTGGAAGGTGATTTGAACGCATATACTCGACTGTTTTACGCCCTAAAATACGCACACCATTTACTTCTCCATTATTTAACAACATGCGAGCAAACGTGAGGTAATCGTCCATTGTGGATACCATGCCACCGCCGCCATTATGTATCTCTGGGTCAGTCAGAAAATCACCAAGCGGTTCGTTTTCCATTATAGCCGTTTTACCTTCTTTATTATTGCTATATATCTTGGATAATCGATGTGCTTTTTCAGCAGGAACATAAAAACCAGTATCTTGCATATTCAATGGATCAAGAATTTGTTGTTTTACATATTCACCCAGTGTCATACCGCTGAGCTTTTCTACCAAAAAGCCAATCACGTCGGTATTTACACCATAGTTCCATTGTGTTCCGGGCTGATGATTAAGTGGTATTTTTGAGAGTTCCAATAATACATTTTCTCGTGTTGCTTTGCCTTGCATCATTGGCGAAGCACGATAGATTTTATCAACTTCACTTCCGGTAAAGCCGTAACTAAAACCGGCAGTGTGAGTAAATAAGTCAATAATACGTAATGGTGATTTTGCGTCTTCGACTACCATAGTCTCGCCACTACCACTGACATATACTTTTAAATTAGCCAGCTCAGGCAGGTACATTGCAATGGGGTCATTCATATGAAATTTGCCTTGCTCCCAAAGTGTCAACGCGGCAACAGCAGTAATGGGCTTACTCATGGAGTAAATTCGAAAAATAGTATCTCGTTGCATGGGGTTGCCTGCAGCTATGTCCTGCATGCCTTGTGCCGCGAAGTGCACAGTTTGATTATTGCGTGATACTAAGGTGGTGATACCTGCAAGTTTGCCTTCATCGATATATTCTTGCATCTTGTCATTAATGCGCAATAAGCGTTGCTCAGAAAAGCCTTGTTTAGTGCCAAAAGACGACGTTGATTTTTGTACGGGTGCTGTGTATGTGCCATTATCGCTGACAGATACGACACAGGCTGTCAGGAACAAGCTTAAGAGAACTACTAAGATTTTTTTCATTATTCTTTTATTATTATTTTTATCGTCCTTGCAGTGTAACTGTTGTAACTCGCCTTGCAAATCACAATTTTAGATAGTGACTTATTCAACGCCAATATCTGGATTATATCGCTTTATTATGGTTGTTCAAGGGGGGGCAATGCAACATTGGGTAGCTGGATTAGAACTAATAGGATGAAAATAAAAAATGCTGCAATCATAATAAATGATGCAGCATTTTTGACTATAAACTAACTGATTAAAGGTGCAACACAGGCTTAAAAGAAAGCCCATAATCAAATTTATTATCTATCAGCGTTCATGACTTTTACCCACGCGGCAACGAAGTCGTTCACAAACTTCTGTTTCGATGTATCAAAGGCATATGCTTCGGACACGGCACGTAACTCAGAGTTTGAACCAAAGATTAAATCGACCGAGGTTGCGGTCCACTTTGCTTCCCCTGTGCTGCGATCAAGACCTTCGTAAATACCGTCTTCATTAGATTTCTGCCAAACTGTCGACATATCTAACAAATTAACAAAGAAGTCATTGCTTAATGTTCCGGGTTTAGACGTTAACACACCATGCTTTGAGCCTGCATAGTTTGCATCTAGTGCACGGAGTCCACCGATTAATACTGTCATTTCAGGTACTGAAAGATCAAGCTGATCTGCTTTATCAACTAACATTTCTGTGGGCGACTTATAACTTTCTTTTACGTCGAAGTAGTTACGAAAGCCGTCAGCGCTGAGTTCTAACAATGAGAATGAATTAACACCCGTTTGTTCTTGTGTCGCATCTCCACGTCCGGGATTAAAAGGGACTTGTACATCATACCCAGCAACTTTAGCCGCTTGTTCAATTGCAGCAGCTCCACCGAGCACAATCAAGTCAGCTAGTGATACTTTGTCGCTATTAAACCAGCCACCATTGGCTTCGCTTTGAATGCCTTTAAGAACAAGTAGGACTTTCTCTATTTCCACTGGATTGTTAACGGCCCAATCTTTTTGTGGAGATAAAGCAATACGAGCACCGTCTGCACCACCGCGCATATCCGTGTCACGATAGCTTGCAGCAGACGCCCAAGCAGTTCTAACTAATTCTTGAACAGTGAGGCCTGAATCAAGTATTTTAGATTTCAGCTTAGCAACATCCTTACTATCAATTGTCGATTGCGTATCCGCTGAAATAGGGTCTTGCCAAATTTGAATATCTTCAGGAACTTCACTACCTAAAAAGTTTCTCCTTGGACCCATATCTCTGTGTGTCAGCTTATACCAAGCTTTTGCAAAGGCAAGTTGATACTCTTTTGGATCAGCTAAGAAACGCTCTGCGATCTTTCTGTACTCAGGGTCAAACTTAAACGCCAAGTCAGCAGTGGTCATTACCGGTGGATTAAACTTATCTTTTATATGTGCATCAGGAACTAACTTTTGCAACGACTCGTCGGTAGGTATCCACTGAATTGCTCCTGCGGGGCTGCGTGTTTGCTTCCATTCAAAATTCAGAAGGTTGCTAAGATATAGTGAACTCCAGCGTGTTGGCGCCTGTGTCCAAGCACCTTCTAAACCACTTGTAATAGTGTCTTCAGAATGACCTTTACCGCATTTGTTTTTCCAACCTAGGCCTTGTTCTTCAACACCGGCTGCAGCAGGTTCAGGACCTAAACAGTCAGCAGGTTTGCGGGCACCATGCATTTTACCAAAAGTGTGTCCTCCAGCTGTTAATGCTAGTGTTTCTTCGTCGTTCATTGCCATCCGACTAAAAGTAACGCGAATGTTTTTAGCGGAGCCGATTGGGTCAGGAACGCCTTTTGGACCTTCTGGATTTACATAAATTAAACCCATGTGAGTAGCGCCCAATGGGCGTTGTAATTTACCGTCACGGTCTTCACGATCACTTGCTAGCATTTCTATTTCTGGACCCCAGTAAACTAAATCAGGCTCCCAATCGTCTGCACGGCCGCCGGCAAATCCATAGGTTTCGAATCCCATATTTTCTAACGAAACATTGCCAGTTAGTACTATTAAGTCGGACCAAGAAAGAGACTCACCATACTTCATTTTGATTGGCCAAAGTAATCTTCTTGCTTTGTCTAGGTTAGCGTTATCCGGCCAGCTGTTTAATGGTTCAAAACGTTGCTGCGCACCAGCAGATCCGCCACGACCGTCTAACGTCCGGTAAGTACCTGTACTGTGCCAAGTCATGCGGATAAAGAAGGGGCCATAGTTACCAAAGTCGGCGGGCCACCAATCTTGTGAAGTGGTTAGTAAAATGTCTATGTCTTTTTTGACTGCAGCAAGATCTAGTTTGCTAAAAGCCTCACCATAATTAAAATCTGAACCGTATGGATTTGAGCGGGAGTCGTGGTCACGAAGAGCCGAGAGGTTGAGTTGATCAGGCCACCAAAACTGATTGGTTTTTGCTTGATATGCTTTAGTTACCCCTTCACCCATTGCGCCTTTCGGTTTACTTATTTCGGTAGTTTCCGCTAACACGGCACCCGACATAAAAAATAGACTGATAACACCTGCGATGCGGGTAGTCGAAAATAATTTTATTTTATTCATATTCCATATCCTTAGTTCAACATAAAGCGAATTGCGAACGGCATAACCATGTCACCTAATTTTGTATTATTAACGCTATGCTTGCCCGCGGCTAATACGAATGCAGTCGTATTTTAAAAAGTATAGACCTAAAATGTTAAAATCGGAGCTGAATAAAATCGATTGATATAATCGGAAAATGTGTGGATGGTTATTTTTTGCCCACTTGTTGTTTTGAGAAAAAAGGCGCTTTACATATTGCCAGTGGCTTAGAAGCAATTATGAGAGTGTAGAAAATGAAAGCCGTTTTGAAATAAAACGGCTCCGATTACTAATTACTTTGTTAGATGTATATTTATGCAAGGTTGCTGTTTTATCCATCTATAGCGCGATATTTAGCGGCACTAATAATGGACCAAATATGCGCGATTAAACCTATGGGCCACATAAAAATAAGAATAACGGTCAGAGATAAAGTGTAACATCCGGTCGCGATAATAAAAAAAGCTAACGCTGCCAATATTCTACCTTGTACTAATTGCCCTAAACCTGGAATAAAAAACGAGCAAATTGCTGCAATTACGTTTCCACCTGATCCTTGTCCTGACATAAGTCCTCACTTATTAGCTTCAATATAGAAGCGATTAACTATTAACATTACAATTAATTTATTAGAAACCGCACAATTGTACAAGTGCATGAGCAGATTAGATTGTTAGAAGTTGTTACACGAACGCCATGGTAGTCTCAGGACTAACATCAACACAGATTGCTGGCAGTGACTTTGCGGATCTATTCTTCGAACTTTGCATTGGCTCGCCTATGACTTACTCGTTTTCTATGACCCACATTTTTAAAAAGCCAGTTTTCGATGGCAATTTGCAAACGCGTTGCGAAGGCTCGATAATCAGAAAACCCTAAATAACATGCAAAATACATGGACAGCTTCTACCTACTTTTGAACCTTACACCGCCAGAATTTCTATTGACAATAGGTAATCAAAAATGTACTTGGCGAGAGTCATCTAAGCGATTTCTATGTAAACAATAATTATTAAGGCTGAGTAATACCATCGAATTATGCCGTTCATTGGTTCACTTTCAGACTATAAATGAGGCTATTAAAATTGAAGAATCGAATTACCTTTAGTCGCGCCAACGTTTGGTTAAATCGCTGTAAGCATCTATTCTTCTGTCTCTAAAATACGGCCAAATCCGTTTCACGCTTTCGGTGCGCTGCATGTCGAGTTCAACTGACAATACTTGCTCATCATCAGTGCTTGCTTGGGCTAGTATTTCACCTTGTGGGCCAGCAATAAAACTGTGTCCCCAAAACTGAATACCTGGCTCACCAGCAACAGGAGAAGGTTCAAAACCAACACGATTAGCAACAACAACAGGAACTGAATTTGCGATGGCGTGCGCTCGTTGAATAGTTTGCCAAGCGTCCTGCTGGCGCAGTTGCTCTTCAAGTGTATCAGTTTTGTCCCAGCCGATAGCCGTTGGATAAAATAAAATGTCTGCGCCAGCCATCGCCATCAAACGAGCAGCCTCCGGATACCATTGATCCCAACAAACCAAGACACCCAGTTTGCCTACACTGGTTTGGATCGGTTTGAAACCCATATCACCTGGTGTGAAATAAAACTTCTCGTAAAATCCAGGATCATCAGGAATGTGCATTTTTCGATATTTGCCAGCTATTTGTGCGCTGCGATCAAATACAACGGCTGTATTGTGATATAAGCCGGATGCGCGTTTCTCAAATAATGAGGTAACTAAAACGATATTTAGTGAGGCGGCCAACTCACCAAAATAGGCGGTTGCGTCGCCCGGAATTGGCTCGGCTAAGTCAAAGGCGTCAACATCTTCTTGTTGACAAAAATACAGCGTGCTGTGCAGTTCTTGTAACAAAACACACTCGCATCCATCAGCCGCCAATTGTTTGACTTTTTGTGCACTTTTGGTCCAGTTTTCAAGTTTATTGTTAGAGACAACAGATTGCTGCACGATGCCTATTTTTAATGTTGATTTCATTTTAATGAACCCGCCTTTTTACTCAGGTTGGATGATGTTTGAGTTCTCATAATTCGCTCACTCCGCTCTGTCCTTGGTGAATGATTTCAGACTTTAAGGTATCCGCAGGCACTTGCATTGTAACGCAATGTAAACTGCCAAACTGCTGAACTAATGTCGCGCAGTTAATAGCCACAATTTTATGATTTGGGAATGCCCTTTGAATAATTTCTAAGGCCTCGACATCCTCTTCTTGTTTGTAAATAGGAAATAAAACCGACTTATTACAAATAAGGAAGTTTGCATAGGACGCAGGTAAGCGTTCACCATCGGTATTGTGCATGTTAGGCAGGGGGAGTTCATAAATAGCATGTGTAGGAAATGCTTGTTGGCATTCCATCCGCAGTTTAAATAGCCCATCAAAATGATCATCACTTGGTCTGTTATAGCCACCTTGAATAACTAAACCATGTAATGGAGTGAAGCGCACCAAAGTATCAATATGTCCGTCTGTATCATCGCCCTCTAAATGACCATGCTGAAAGATGCTGGTATTAGACGCACCCAGTTGATGGGCAAATATATCTACATATTCTTTTTCAGTTAGCTCGCCATTTCGCAATTCATTAAATAGGCATGAACGGGTTGATAATAAATGTTGGTTTTGGTCAATTTCGAGTGCACCACCTTCCAACACTATATCGCCGCACTGCATAGGTTGCCGACAAAGCTTAGCCAAAACGAGTTCATTTATTTTATCGTCTTTGGTGGCATCAAATTTCTGGCCCCAGCCATTAAAGCGAAAACTGACCGGCACATTTCCATGCGCTGACTCACAGGTTAAAAATGCGTAATCACGAGTCCATGTATCATTGTAATCGCAAGTGATGCAAAGCACATTGGCCGAGTATGGAATGAGGCTTTTTATCAAGCTCAACTCTGCTTGGCGACAAAGCAGAATAACAATCGCATTGGCATCATTAATAGCAGCAATTAAATTGAGGTAAGTAACTTGAACTTCGTCAAGCCATGGCTGCCAATCAGTATCTGCATGTGGCCATGCAAGAATAACCGCTTCTTGCTCAGCCCACTCAGGAAGAAGAGTCAAATCTTGCATTGAATTTGTAAAAGACATAATTGGCTGGGTTCCTAACCAAATCAAGCATCTATAGTGAATCTTTGGATTATAGCGATTATTGCGCCCATTGCCACGTTGCTGTTAAGAAAATTCGGCGAGGTTGTCCAACAAAATAACGATAGTTGCCAAAACCAAGGTCGGCTCGCTCAGCGTAATCTTCATTCAACAAGTTGTAGATATTTGCACTTAAGACTACTTGTTCCGAATATGCATAGCGTAAATTTACATCTAGCAAGGTGTGACCTGCATACTCGGCTGTGTTTTCAGGATCTAAAAAGTAGTTACCCAACCGTTGCAATGATAACTCGCCTAGTAACGAAGAGTTGATATTCCAACCCAATTGCACAGAGCCCATAAATTCAGGTGCGGTGTCAATTTCGTTGCCTTTTATATTGGTACGGGCAAGCGTTAGCGCATTTGTATACTTATGTTTGGCATAACTTAAATTGCCTTTGATGTAGGCATTGTCATTGAAATTATATGAGACCGATACCTCTGCGCCGTTATGACTAGTTTCTCCGTTTGATAGATTTTGTCGGTTACTGTCTTGAAAAATAAAATTTGATTTATCTTGCACAAATATAGCAGCATCAATACTGACGTTATCGGAATATAAACGCCAACCGAGCTCAAAGGCATCCATTCTTTCTTCTTCTAAATCTGTGATTACCTGATTGTTTTGAAGCCTAAATAACTCAGTAGCTTGAGGTGCTCTAAATCCTTGACTCCATTTCGCATAAATCGATTGTTGGTTATTTACTGAATATAGTATGGATAATGAAGGTGAAAATACCGTAAAATCGACTTCTTGGTCAGCCGGGCGCGAAAAGCGGCAAGCAGCTACGCCATTAGCACAGGCACTGCCATCAGATAACAGGTTGTTATAGTCATAATTAATATATTCGATTCGACCACCTGCAATAACAAGAAAATCTTCTACTTGCCACTGCAACTGCACATAGGATCCAATTTGAGTCGCATTTACATCATAATCATAATGTTCGCCAGCCGGGATCGTGGATGAGAAATCTTGTGCTTGGGTTTCTCGTAAGTTAGCGCGAGTGAAGTCAGTATCTAGTCCGGTTATTACCGAGATCCCGCCTATAACGTAAGAATATTGTGCTTGCAGTCCCATGCTTGTGCTGCTGTTTTCCTCTAGTGCTTTCCAAGGTAAGAAATGCTGTAAAAATGCCATCTCATTCCACCTTATGAAAGGGGTAAGCGTTAATTCTCCCGTGTTTAATTCGCGGCTAAAGGCAGAGTAGGCGAGCAATGACTTTGCATCTCTATAAGCCTCAGGATTTGGATTAGAACGACGTGCTTGTTCATCTTTGAAGACCTCAAAGCCTTCAATGAACCCGGCTGTTTCTTGGTTTAAGTTAGCTATATCTACAAGCGTTTTATTCTGCCAAGTATCGCCTCTGCGTTCATACACGGCCGTTAGTTTTTGCTGGTCATAACCGCTATTGGTTTGATATCCGTTATTTTGAGTTAAGTTGGTAAATAAACCAAATGCAGAATCGTCTTGTTGTGACCGAAAACCGACACTGGTTTTGATATGATCATCTCGACCTGCGCGAATAGCGACATAGTTAGGTTCATTAGAAAACGCATCGTTTGATAAAATATTAATAACACCGTGCACCGCATTGGTTCCGTATAACGTGCTTGCCGGGCCTCGCAACACTTCAATACTGCTTGCTTGCTCTGAATTTGCGTCAAATAACTGATTGGCATTGCAAAAGCCTGGTGCGCGCAATGAAATCCCGTCAAGGGCCATAAAAAATGCACCGCATCCGCCGGCTCCAGTAAGGACTGGAGAGCGCACTGCAGTCAAGTGCTCTTGGCCATTACCTCTGCTAATCCATGTGCCAGAAATGCGACCTAATGCTTGATTAATATGCTGATGGCCAATTAAATCTAATGCCGCTGAATCAATGGCACTGACGCTTGCTGGGGTTGACAACAATCTGGTTTTGCCGCGGTTCGCGGTAATTACTATCCTTTCTATTGGTTGCTCTATTTCTGAGTCTGCGTTTGACGAGGTTTCAATTTGGGCCGAATTAGCGAAAGCACTGCTGCCACAAGACAGTAATAATATAATAAGGACCGTTGAAGCTACTTGTGGTGCGAAGCCTAACTTTGCTATGCGCCCAGCAAATGAGCATGAGACTTGAGAGTGAAGAATTATCATTGTAAACCTGTGATTTTAAATTAGACGTGTTTTGAAATAAATTGAGTGACAAAAAATCGAATTATTTTAAGTGCCGACCGCCATCCAGGTGCAAAGTCTGGCCTGTAATATAATCGCTACTAAGCAAATAATTAACGGCTTTTACTGCTTCTTGCGCTCCAGGACAAATTTCAAGTAAAGATTTTTTGAGTGCTTTTTCGCGGTAAGCCGCTGAGTCGTTTTCATTAAACATCACTAATGCAGGTGCAATACTATTTACCTTCACTTTGGGTGCTAATAGCGCACTGAAAGACAACGTCAGATTATGCAGAGCCGCTTTACTCGCAGAATATGCAATATGTTTTTTACTTCCTTTACCTTGCACATAGTCTGTCATGTGAATAATGTCGTTTACAACATTATTAGATGACAGCATATTGCGAAAAGCTAAATTCAATTGATAAGGCGCGTTTGCATGCACTTGCATCATTTTTTGAAAAAGGTGGTTGTAGTCATCAGTATCCGACTCTTGCTCCCAGTCTGATGCATTGTGGACGATCGCCCGTAATGTATTTGTTCGACTTTTTACGTCGGAGATTAATTTCAACACCCCCTCTTGAGTAGAAAAATCGGCTTTAATTGTCACTGCCCCCAATGCTGTTAATTCATCTACTGAGGGCTTTTTCGTTCTATATGTTATGATTACTTTATATTGCTGAGCTAACAAGTCTTTTGCGATTGCCAAACCAAGGCGTTGGGCGCCACCTGTAATGAGTATGGGTGAAGTCATGGTAAAGCCGAGTCCTTGTGGTGATTGCTGTTGTTTTTGGGTCAGTATAAACACAATGAGAGCATATACGTTGCCTTTCTATAATTCGAACAAAATTAAATTTTTTTGAAGAATTTAAGGAACAGAAGTGAAAAAGTAAACCTTTCTGACAATGTAGCACGTATATATATTTATATAATTAAACGGAAGACCAAATGTTAGCAAATGAAGCTATAAAAATTCGTGGAGCGGCTGAACCTTCAATTTCAGCTGAAGCGACTATTGTCCGCCGAGCATTGGAAGCCAAAGGCCTTGAAACGCCTATGTTCGAAAACGGATTAAGTAATGAAGAGAAAAGAATAAAAATTCAAGCTGCAATGCGTGATGTAATGGAAACTCTTGGCCTAGATCTAGCTGATGATAGCTTACAAGATACGCCAAATCGGATCGCTAAAATGTATGTGAATGAGATCTTTTCTGGCTTGGACTATCGCGCATTCCCAAAAATTACTCAAATTGAGAATAAGATGAGTATTGACCAGCCTGTGCAGGTAACAGGTATTAGTCTGACAAGTACATGCGAGCATCATTTTGTAACAATTGATGGTACTGCGACCGTATCTTACATACCTAAGGATACGGTGCTTGGTTTGTCGAAGATAAATCGTTTAGTTGGTTTCTTCGCGCAACGCCCTCAGGTGCAGGAAAGGCTAACACAGCAAGTTATGGTGGCTATTCAAGCTTTGACTGGGACAGATGATGTTGCGGTTAGTATCAATGCAACGCATTATTGCGTCAAAGCAAGAGGCATTAGGGATAGCCAGTCGTACACTATAACTAGTTCGTTGGGAGGAGCGTTTAACAGCAACCCAGACTTACGCCGAGAGTTTTATAGTAGCACTCCGACCATAGGTTAAGAAAAACTCGAGCTACCCTTTGTTTAAAAAACTGAAACCCAAAGCCGTTGCTTTGGGTTCTAGTGTGGAATTCGGGCAATAATTAGTTAACTAGGTGAAACTCGGTTTGCCTACCATCCATGTAACTTACTCTCTCACCATCAAAAAACGCGTTTTCTTCCAACATGATCCTAATTTCTTTGCCCCATTGAACAATGAATGTTGCTGCATTGAGCTCAATTGAGTAAGCCGTGTTTGCATGTAATGGATAATCGCCCTGTATTGGCACTCCACCCTGTGAGTCCCACATTCCCAAAGTAGTGCCTGCTGCATGACCGTGGTACCCCAAAGGATGGGTATAAATAGAAGGCTTGATACCTTCATTAATTGCCTGATCGCGCGCCTCTTTCAATATATCGTTACCCGTTTTACCGACCTTGAACAAGTCAGTGAAAATATCTTGCAGACGATTAGCGTTCCTCAACGCGGCTTTTAAATAATCAGGCGCGTCAGATTCTCCGTCATTTAATATGTAGGCATGTTGCTGCTGATCGGTATTTAAACGCAAGTACGTGATACCAAAGTCCATATGTACTAGATCACCACGTTGAATTACTTGTGGCTCTGCGCGTTTACTGAAGGCTCGGATATGATTAAATTTTTCAGCACTTGCTCTTTGTATACTCACACTGGGATGAAACCAGTTAGTTAACGCTAATGAACGGCTCTTATCTCTCAGCCACCACATAACATCATCTGTTGTGGTAACGCCGGGTTTTATAAAGCCACTGGTGTAGGCCTCTTTTATGATGGCGTGACCAATTTTTACAATTGTTGGGTAGAGCTCCATTTCAAGTTGAGTGCGTGTTTCTAACCAAGCAATCGCTAGATTTTCTGAGGACACGATCCGTTTACTTAATTCATTACCCAATTTTTCGGTGAAGGCTAAATACTCAGTGGCAGTGATGCCGTCCGCTAAGGCAAAATGTTCAGATTTGTTGATAGCAATTTTTTGCGGATTTACTTGTGCAATCAAATCCACCAGACGCTGCCATTGGTCGGGTTCTTTTTCTTTATCCCATGCTTTCTTAAATAATGTGTCTACTTGATATCGTGCTACCGCATAACGCTCAAGTGGCTTGCTTTCCCCGGGATCAACAATAAGTAAAATGGTGCGCCTGCGCGCTGATAGCCAAGTTGACGGGAGCATTGTTTTTAATACGGGATCTTCATTATATTCTCGTGAAATTAAAAGCCACATATCAATACCTTCCCTGCGCATTAATTCCGGTAAGGTGTTGTTTAGCTTATCGCTTAACAACTTATCAATAGTTGCTGAACGTTCCCGCATTGGCATAATTTGTTGATAAACACTATCTGTTGCCAGATTACTATCTTGCTGATTACCTAATTCACTGGCCTGTGTTGTAGATGAATAAATTGTTACCGCAGCAAGCAATGACAATATTCCCGCAAGGAGTGATGTAATTGTATATTTTGATATCATTATTACAGCAGTATTCGGCATAAACATTCCTGTGTTATCAGACTTCGTTGGTGTTCACATTGTCACACATTATTTAAGGTAATAGAGTCATAAATATATTTTAAAGTTGACGTATGACTTAGATTAAAGTGCGAAACGTTTACTCATTTCATTGCCGGAGCCATCACGTACGACTACTTTTAGTTGCACCATTGAGGTTAGCGCTTCGGGCATTATAACCGCTCTATATGGTTGTGTGTTATCCGTAGCAATGAACAACTGGGCGCCGTCCTTATCAACTAAGTAAAAATCAACTTCAGCGAAAGCTAGTGCTTTTTGTTCGCCAAATATTAAGTTTAGAGGGATAAATAAACGCTCGTTATCTGTGTATTTACCGGGCATCATGATATTGAAAATTTCACTACCTTTATGCATTTGCTGTGCTTTTAATAATGCAAAACTGAGTGGTTCTAAGGTCGTTGTTAATTTGCCTTGCTGAACCTTTGCTTTGTTACCAAACACACTGGCATAGCTCAGTGAATCGACTTTTATTGACACATTTTGTGTTTGCATGCCCATATTGAAAATCGCTAAATATTCAAATTTTTCAGTTGGGTCGATACGAGAGAAAGCCACAATTTTATTCACATTATCAATCAATCTGTTTTGGTGAACACCGGTTCTCAATGCTTTGTGTTCCGCGCGTAGTGTTGAGAATTTTTGTAACGACAGAAAAAGGGGATGCTTTTGATTGAAGTTATCACCTGCGGTAGTTTGGCGGGTACCAATGAGGGGGTTGTCGTTATAAACGTCAACCAATGAAGGGTCCATGTCTTCGCTGGCATCGGCACCACCGCCATCGCCAGTAAAACCTTGCTCGTCACCATAGTAGATAACGGGAATGCCGCGCGACATATACATAAATGCGTGTCCTAACACACTTCGCTGTAGTTTTTCGGCTTCTGAAATGTGGTTAAAACTTTGGTTGATAAAGAAACCTGCACGGCCCAAAGATTGGTTACTTAGAAAGTTCATGAGTAAATTGGGTGATGAATTGGCACTCCGGTAATAGTCATCATTATTGAATAGGTCGCCCAGCTGGATTAGGTCTTTATTCTTAAATAAGCTATCGGTGAGATTAAAGTGAAAACTAAAATCAATGACTGAGCTAAGTCGGCCGTTAGTCATGAATTTACTCAGTACTGCAGGGTTTCCATCATTGACGTCACCAACAACATGAAAATTAGGAATACCTACAGTTTTAGCATAAGCCACAATAGTTGGCCCAACGCTCTGCCAAACAGGTAAATCAACATGTTTTAATGTGCTAATTTTGAATCCGTCAGGTTTAAATTCATCAATAATATTTTTCAAGGTTCGAGTTATATCTGCAATAGCTGACGGTCCATAGGTCGTTATGTTATCTGGTTCAACACAATCATCTTGAACAAACGAACTATCTGGATTGTGACATTTTTTATTTTTGCTCGTATCGGTTATTTCGTTAGTGATTATGTCAAAAAAGACTTTAATATCGCGTGCATGAGCAGCGTCAATCAAACTGCGTAAATCGACGTTTGTGCCAAACCGGGGGGCTACATGAGTGCAATCGATAGCCAATGTTGCATGATTATTAGAGCAGTCGCTTTGCATGGAATTGTTGTGTAATAAAGGCGCCATCCAAATAGCCGTTATCCCCATGTTTTGGATATAATCTAATTTAGCTTCAAGACCTTGAATATCACCACCGTGAAATGCCAATTTGGACGTTTTATCGAAGCCCATGGCAGGGATAGGGCTACTAGGAACGCTATTATCATTCTGAGGATTACCATTATGGAAACGGTCGAGCATCACAAAATAAAAAATATCATCCTTTATATCGCGAGTTAAGTATTCCGAATTCCTAATATCATCGATAGCGTTATCACGTTTCACAGACGTTGACGATTGCTCTGAACAACCGGCGAACGCAAGTAATATCGTACCCAGTATCAGTCCTTTTACTATTAGATGACTCGCTAACCTGCGTACTTCCATATGATTTTTTGTTCCGTATCGGCAATTCTAATTATTTAATGGATGACTTCGTTTTTTATAAATGCAGTTAGGTGTTTAAGGCACTTGTCGCCCACGTGCAGTTTCGAACAGTAAATACCAATCATCTCTTGATAAATTCACTTTACTAGCCTGCGCGCACTCTACAATTCGCTTCACATTAGTCGTCCCAACCACGGGTTGAATATTAATTGGATGCTTTAGTAACCATGCTAGTAGTATTGCGTTTGGATTGCTTGAATAACGATTAGCAAGTTGCGTTAACAACTTTGTTGTTGCGAGTTCAGTCGCTGTTGGGTTGTCACTTGGATTTCCCGTAAAAATACCCTTGGCAAGTGGCGACCATGCTTGCAATTGTATATTTTGCTGCTCGCAAAATTCCATTGTCCCACGCGGAAATCCACTATGGCAACCTTCTGTCATGTTGGTCGTTATACTTTCTTCAACAAAGTCTGCATGCTGCAAGCTCATTTGTAATTGATTCGCAATAATAGGAACCGAAATTGCTGACTGCAGCCATGCGATCTGACCTGCATGCATATTCGAAACCGCCAAGTGAGAAAATTTACCCTGTTTGTGTAGTTTTTCTAACGCTTCTGCTGAATCATCAAGGTCCATTAAAGGGTCTGGGCGATGTAGAAATAAAATATCTACATTTTCAGAATGCAGGCGTTTTAAACTGCTATGCAGCGCGGATGTTATCCATGCTGGCGATAAATCATATTGTTTTACTTCATGTGTTGGCGTGAGCTTAATGCCCACTTTTGTTTGCAATACGATATTTTTACGCAGTGATGGGGTTGCTTTTAGCACTTGGCCAAAAACTTCTTCTGCTTTACCGAAGGTATAGATATCGGCTAAATCAAATGTATTAATTTTATTTTCAAGGCAGGTCTCAATAATCTGTTGTGCTTGTTTTACGTCTTTTTCTTCTGCGGGAGCATCGCTCCAACCGCCACCTAAACCCATGCAACCATAAACAATCTGGCTAGCTTGAGGGTAGTATTCATGAATAGGAATTTCGGTCATCTTATAAATCTCTGCAAATAGTTAGATAAAGGTACAAGCAATCGTGTAATGCTTATAAATAAGTATGTTTGTGCAGCATGTTTTCATGATTGCACGGATAGTGTTTTAGTCTCATAGCAGTTTAGAGATTCGGGATAAATTAGCAAAGCTTAAGTGTGTAAAAATGCAGAAATTGCTCTTTTGGTTGGCATTATATTAATTTATGACGAAACACTGGCTTACTCTTAAATTGATAAAAATCGATTTTGAGTCGTAAAAACCCAATTTTTGGATGAATTTTAGATAAATATAATAAAAATGAAATAATTTATAGTAGTCTACGGTCTACACTATGCACGTAAATTTTAACAAATGAATCAAAACTTGCACCAAGTAATAATAAGCAATGAAAAGTCAAAGGGATAAGATGTCAAATAGTTATGTAGATGTAATAGAGCAAGCAATAGGCTTACTTGATGACATTAGTCTAGACGATTACCAAGAAATATTGACCCCTCATTTTTCAAGCAGTATCGGTACTCATGTCCGTCATATTGTTGATCATTTCCTTGCGCTAAAACCAGCAAGGACTTTTGGTGAAATTAACTACAATAAACGCAACCGACACGGTGATGTTGAGCAGTTTCCGAAATCGGCTATGGCAGAATGTGAGAGCATAAAGGCATGGTTACACGAAAACTGCAGCTCTGATTTACTAAATCAGCGTGTGCAAGTAATTACAGACATCGATATAAACCATACTAATTCGACATCCTGTGAGTCGACGCTAGAAAGGGAACTCGTATTTGTGGCGAGTCACGCTATTCACCATTATGCGTTAATTCGTATCATTCGAAATATGCAAGGCAAAGCTTTGCCTGAATTCTTTGGTATTGCTCCTGCTACAGTTAGATATAAAACTCGTTCCGCCTAAACTCTACTAAATCCAAATTATATTTGTGTGTTTGCGTGTTACTATAAGCACAAGTGTACCCAATTTAGTTTTAAGATATGTCTATAGAAAATACCTTACATAATCGCAGTGAAAATAAATGCGAGCTTTGTACTAGTGTCGAAAATTTGTCTGTTTTTCCATTACCTCATTCACCAGATGAAACCGCTAATTGTGCCGTTTTAGTCTGCATTACATGTGCTCAACAAATACAAGAAAGTACTGAGTTGGATCTTCAGCATTGGCGTTGTTTGAACGATTCTATGTGGTCTTTGGTTCCAGCTGTGCAGGTGTTAGCTTATCGTTTGCTGCACAAATGCAGCTCTGAGTCTTGGGCGCAAGACGCACTCGAGATGCTCTATGTGGATGAAGAAACCAAAGCATGGGCAGATGCGGGCGTAGCAGATGACCGTGAGGCAACACTTGATGTTAACGGTGTGGCACTAGCTGCAGGTGATGCTGTTACTATTATTAAAGACTTAGATGTGAAAGGAGCTAATTTCACCGCTAAACGAGGTACTCCCGTGCGCAACATTGGCCTTAGTGAGAATCCGTTGCATATTGAAGGCAAAGTAAATGGTCAGCGAATTGTAATTATCGCTGCTTACACTAAAAAGAATTAATCAGGGCCCTGCATAATTTGGTAACGATGCCGCAACACTGCGGCTCTTAGTATTTTGATAAGAGCCCAGCATAAAACCCGGCGCAGTTTAGCCTGATTTATTAGCGTCCCAGTCACGATAAGCCTTGTAGTTTTCACCAACATACAATTTTAATAACTTCTCTGGTGCACTCGGGAAATGTACGCTGAGCAATAAGCCTGGGGTGTGATTGAAGCTCTTATCAATACCTAAAGCATGAAATTTAGCGCCCATTTTTAAATATTGACGCGCCAATACTGGAATGTCTTTCCCATCTTCTTCAATGCTGGTTAAAAATACCGTCAGCTGCTCTCGTAAATTAACTTTCTGCGCTAACTCGTCTATTTCTATATGGCTATTAAATTCAAATGAATTAACCGGTTCTACTTGAGTCGCGCTTGTTTTTTCTATAAAGGCTTGTGCGATGAGTTTTACGCTGCGAGGGTCAAATAACTTGCTAATTGATACGGTTCCGTAAAGTGTTCGATATTGTGGGAACTTAGCAGCAAGTCGGCCTATACCTTTCCAAAGCAATAGCAAACCTTGATATGAACCTTGCATTTCAGGGATTAAAAATGAGCGACCCATTTCCATACAGGGGCCTTGTTGATTTGCAAAACGGGGTTTAAAATTAAACATCTTTTGCAAATACAGACCAGCGGAGCCCTGTCTTTCTGTTAACTTGTCTGTGAATCCGATTCGATATGCGCCCACTATTTTATGACTCACATTTTTGATGATAAAAAGGTGAGTGTAGGTTGCGTCAAATTCATCAGTATCTATCGGTTGTCCGCTACCTTCATTATGCATTCGAAAAACGATTTCGCGCAATCGACCAATTTCCTGAACGACTAAGGGAAGCTGTGATTGATAGCCGAAATAAACCGAATAATCTTTATTTTCAAGTAACAATTGATCGCCTGGTAGAGCCTCAACTTCGGTCACTAATTGTTCAGTTTTAATTTCTTCAATAATGGGTAATTGTCCAATCACTGCATCGGCAGGCCATTGATATTGCCAGCGTTGATCTTGAGCATAACTTAATGCTCTGCATAGCATCGCTTTATCGGTATGATTTAGCTGCTTATCGAACTGCTTTTCTTTGATGGCACTGCCCGTATTAATCACAATTTTAGCGCCCGTTTTATTAAGCAATTCACGACCTAATAAGAGCATTCTTAGTTTAAAATACACCTTTTCAATACGATAAAATCCAGGGCTATTTTCACCATTGATGAAAATAGGAACGTATTGACACTGGTCAATGCTTACTAGGCGGCCAACCAGTTTATTCCAAAGATGCTCACTGATGCCCAACTTAGCCTTTTGATAATAAGACACCTTGCCCGCGGGGAAAATCAGTAAAGCGCCTTGCGATTGAACGTGTTTGACACATTGACGCAACGAAGGGCCATTTTTGGGGTCGTTTGGAGACAGAGGGTTAGTAAAAATAAAATAGTCAGAAATTTCTCTAAAAATCCCAAGTCCTCTATTGGCCAGTACTTTCAAGTCAGGGCGAACTTCGCCAATTATACGCGCCAATATAACGCCTTCAATGCCACCAAAAGGATGGTTACTAGCAATCACTACAGGGCCGGTTTTAGGGACTTTTCGTTGCAATTCCTCTTTACCGTGAATATCAAGTTCAAGTAGTTGTATGAGTCGATCTGAAAAATCTTCTTTGCTCAAGCCCTGCATTTTATGCTTTTGGTAGAGCCTATCCATTTTTTTGATGCCAAGCAGGCGATCAAGAAACCAAATAAGGACCTTGTTACCAAAGTTAGACTCTGGAGAGATGTTACGAATACTAATGGCGCGTTGCATGAATTTCAATGTCTTTGAAGTTGAACTATCTTGTCGATAATGATGATTTTGATATAACCAAGATTATCCTTTTTTCTTTCATTTTGTTAGTGCTTCTTTTAGGTTTATTTACCCTTTGTATTTGTTGTCATTTGCTTAAGTATTTTGAGTGTTTTCAATTAAAACGAATAGTTAACTCAAATTTATACTTGTTTATTACAAGCAGATAAAGCCAAAAGAGGTGGCAATAGATAATTCGCATTATGGCTATTTTCGCCTAAACTCTCGATATAGGTTAAAGATATTGACTTAATCATTCATTCAATGATTTAAGCAAGTCACAAACTTTGTATTGAGAAACAGCAGTCAGAAGAATTGCACGGTAACGACCCCATTAATATTCTTGTGGGCCCCGATATTTCAGTTTATGCAAATTAGTTTGGCACTGAATCAAGCCGTAAAAAACGTATAATCCAAGAATGGGTGGCTTATGGAAGGGAAGATAAGCCCTTATTTATAGCAAAAATAAGCTTAACTCCCTCAAATAGTCTAAAAAACTAGAATTCTGATTAATTAACGTGGTTTTATTGCCCGTTTAGGTCCTAAATAAGGCATAATATCCGGCATAAATTTTGACCTCTAATTTTGACCCATATGCACGGTGGACTTGGCATGACGACAACGCTTACTATTCAAACCCCAGACGATTGGCATTTGCATTTTCGCGATGGTGAAATACTAAAAGAAACAGTGCCTGCGACTGCACGTTGCTTCAAACGCGCTATAGCTATGCCTAATTTGGTGCCACCGGTAACGACAACTCAAATGGCATTAGATTACAAACAACGTATTTTGGATGCAGTGCCTCCTGGTATTGAATTTGAGCCACTGGTGACGTTGTTCCTGACCAATCAAACTTCCGCACAAGAAATCAAGAACGCGAAAGCGGCAGGTATTGTTGCATCCAAACTTTATCCCGCTGGGGCGACAACTAATTCTGATGCTGCTGTAAAAGGAATAAAAACGTTATATCCTGTTTTTGAAGCGATGCAAGAAGTGGGTATGTTGTTGCTTATTCACGGTGAAGTAACCGAAGCGCATATTGACATCTTTGACCGCGAAAAAGAGTTTATCGAGACTTATTTGCGTGACATCGTAAATAATTTTCCGAACTTGAAGGTTGTTTTTGAACATATTACCACGAAGGAGGCAGTCGATTTTGTGCTTGAATCTTCAGATAATGTTGCTGCGACAATAACGCCTCAGCATCTGTTGCTCAACCGTAACGATTTATTTGTAGGTGGCTTGCGTCCGCACAATTATTGCTTACCCGTGTTAAAACGTAATATTCATCAACAAGCATTAAGACAAGTCGTCGCATCAGGTTCAAAGAAATTCTTTTTAGGTACAGATTCAGCACCGCATGAAAAACATAAAAAGGAAAACGCCTGTGGCTGCGCTGGTTGCTACAGTGCATGGAGCGCGATTGAATTATATGCAAAGGTGTTTGAAGATTTAGGCGTTATTGAAAAACTAGAAGGTTTTGCTAGCCATTTCGGTCCGGATTTTTATGGGCTGCCACGCAATAAAGGTACGATCACACTCAACAAACAAAGCTGGGAAGTTCCGAGCAATATTAAATTACCCTCAAACGATGGCACAGACGATGAAATAGTGCCATTTTTTGCAGGCGAGACCCTACAATGGAAATTAGCATGACATCAACTGCTGCAAATAGCGCCACTTCATTTTCTAGCTTAGGTTTGTCAGAACCGTTGATGGAAGCCTTAAATGCCCTAGAGTTTACGCAAATGACGCAAACTCAACAGGCTTGCTTACCTGATGTATTGGCCGGTGCTGATGTTGCTGTGCAAGCAAAAACAGGCAGCGGTAAAACACTCGCGTTTGGATTAGCGCTGCTAAGCAAAATCGATGTCGAAGTTAAAAATCCGCAATCCCTTATTATGTGTCCAACGCGCGAATTAGCCGAACAAGTGGCTGAGCAAATTCGTATATTAGCAAAGCGGATGTCTAATTTAAAAGTTGTGGCGTTAGTAGGTGGAATGCCTATGGGGCCGCAAATAATATCATTACGCTACGGTGCTAATGTTGTAGTTGGCACACCAGGTCGTATTATGGACCACATTGGCAAGCGCACATTAAGTTTAAAAAAAGTAAATTGTTTTGTCCTTGATGAAGCTGATCGCATGCTCGATATGGGTTTTGAAGACGAGATGCGAGTGGTCATGCATCATCTTTCACAAACATCTTCAGCTGCAACAAGACAAACTTTGTTATTTTCGGCTACTTTTCCAGATCAAATAAAAAGCATTACCGATCAATACCAACGCAATGCAAAAATCATCAAGGTTGAAGATGGCCAGTCGGCGCCGAATATAGAACAGCAAGCTTATCGTATCAGTAACGAACATCGTACTCAGGCGGTAGCAGCTTTGCTTACTCATCATCAAATAGAGTCAACGATTGTATTTTGTCGCACAAGACGTGAAACCAGAGAGCTCAGTGAAGAATTATACCAAATGGGATTCGCTGCTGTAGGTTTGCATGGTGATTTAGAGCAGTCGGAGCGCAGCCAAGTGCTCGCCAGATTTGCGAATAAAACCGTCAGCGTGTTAGTGGCGACTGATGTTGCTGCGCGCGGACTCGACATTGAACGTGTTGATTTAATCATCAACCATAGAGTCAGCGAAGACATCGATACTCACACGCATCGGATTGGACGTACAGGGCGAGCCGAAGAAAAAGGCTTAGCGATTACGTTAATTGATGATGCCGAAGAACACAGGTTAGACGAGATAGCAGCAAAAACTGATGCGAAAATCAGCAAACTTCATATTCAAGGTGTGCGCTTTCATGCAAACCGCATAAGAGAACCTGAGTTTGTCTGTATCGCCGTGGATGGCGGTAAACGTGACAAGTTGCGTGCCGGAGATATTTTAGGTGCGCTAACTAAAGAAGCGGAAGTGCCGGGCGAAGATATTGGTAAAATTTCTATTTCTGCTCGTAATACTTACATTGCGATCAAAGCCAGAAGCGTAAAGCGTGCCTTAAGTCAGTTTCGTGAGCGCCGTATTAAAGGGAAGCGTTTTAAGGCTAGAAAGCTTTAAGTCAACACAACTGAGTGTTGGTGTAGATTGGTCTAAGTTGGTTAGTTAAATTTAGAGAATAATAAAAAGAGATTATAATGAATAATAAACTGCTTGGTATCATCTTGATTATATTAGGAACTACGTTATGTTTGTGGGGATACGATGTTTACGATTCAGCGGGGTCAAAAATTGGGCGCGCATTGAGCGGAGACACTCCTATTGAAGCTTGGTTAGGCTTAATTGGTGGCGCTATTTTTCTGGTTACAGGCATCTTAAGGCTAAAATAGCCTCTTTAAGAAAGCCCTTGATCTGCTTTCTTGATTTGGTGGTGCTCGGGTTTACTTTTGGTGGGCTACATGCAGGCTGAGCTACCTTTGTTTATTAGTAACTTTATAGTCGACTAGTTAACGCTGTAAAAATCAGGTTCAATGTTTGTTTTTTTATACTATGCTTGTGGACGTATTTAATTCCTAACATAGGTATTTACCGTTATGAAGTCCAACAAATTGCCAAGCACATCTCTGCGTTTCCTGCCGTTACTGATATTCCCGCTCGTGTTAATGTTATCAGGTTGTAGTCGCAATGCTGATTCTAACTTGGTGGCAGACGAGAGTCATAGCACCAGTGATACAGTTACTATAACGCAGGATATTCAGCGCCCCAAATTCGCTATTACTACAGACAAAGCTTATGACCCGGAAACCGTTGCACCTTATGCGGCGACGCACGACGAAATATATGCATATATTGATGGCGCTTTGCCTGCTCATACTGCCGCACTTCAGCGTTGGTTGCGCCAACGTTCTATCAGTGCGCAGAACGACGGGATCCAGGCGATGGCCGAAATGCTCAGAGACGATTTGAGTGCTATCGGTTTTCAGGAAGCGGCATTGGTCTCTACCGATGGTCATCCCGGCGTTTGGGGTTACTATGACGCAGGCGCAGAGCAAACTCTTTTGGTTTATATGATGTATGACGTACAACCCGTTAACCCAGATGACTGGGATAGTCCTCCCTTTGCAGCCAATATTATTGAGCATCCTTTGGGCAAGGTCATTATGGCGCGAGGAGCAGTGAATCAAAAAGGTCCGCAACGGGCTTTTTTGAATGCACTGGAATCCATTATTGCGGTAGAGGGCACCTTGCCTGTTAATATAATGATCGCCGCGGAAGGAGAAGAAGAACTCGGCTCACCGCATTATCCGCAAATTGTCGACGCCTATGAGGAACGTATGCGCCAGGCCAATGGCGTTTTGTTCCCAATGGCTGTGCAGCGACCCAGTGGCAACGCCAGTATGCTTTTGGGTGTAAAGGGTATCTTGTATTTCGAGATTGAGTCGCAGGGTGGTGACTGGGGAGGCCCGAAGGAGGCAGAGATACATGGTTCTTATAAGGCTATTGTTGACTCGCCTACGCTACGCTTAATACAAGCTATTGCCAGTCTGACATCGGCGGATGGCAATACTATCTTAGTTCCCGGCTACTATGATGGTATCCGACCTCCAACTATTGAAGAGCAGGAACTGATTAATGGTGCAGCTAAATTGCATGACGATAGTGCCATCCAGAAGTCACTTGGTGTCGCCCGTTGGATTGATGATTTGCAGGGGCGTGATGCCATCGTAGAAAGCCTCTACTTACCGTCGTTGAACGTTGATGGCTTGTGGTCAGGTTATACAGGCGTAGGCACTAAAACTATTTTACCACATAAGGCAACCGCCAAGATGGACTCGAGATTGCCGGTGGGTCAGGACCCAGACGAAGCGCTATCGAAGATTCGAGCCCACCTAGATAATAATGGCTTTACTGATATTGAGATACGTAAAATGTCAGGTTATCCTGCGGCTCAGACGTCAGTGACGGCGCCAATTGTTCAGGCTACTATCAGTGTCTACAACAAGTATACGAAGGATCTAGCTATTCAGCCCCGAATCGCTGGAAGTGCTCCATTCTACCAATTTACCGAACGTTTGGGGTTGCCTCTGGTTCCAGCTGGACTCGGTTATGGTACCGGAGCTCATGCTCCCAACGAGATATTTCTAGTTGAACCAGGACCCGATGTTGCTGTCGCGGGTCTTGCCGATATCGAAAAGGCTTATGTGGATATGCTATTTGCCATCAGCGAACGGGGTAAAACCGTGACCGCCCAACCGTAGGGCCTCAGCCGCCTTTTAGCGAGGTCATTTGCGCAGAGTTAAGAGAACTATGGGCCTCGCTAATTGCAACGAGTCGTTAGACAGCCCTCCAAAGTGGGTTAAACGGACCGATGCATGGACCCTCTGCGAATCATCAATATGGCCTCGAGTCTGCCAAAACTAATCTAGTTCTCAGTTAAATACCCAGCTTGGAACAACACTAGGAGGTATTGTGCTTATTTACTAATGAGCATGTCACCGACGACTATTGTGTTGACCAACAGCTCGAGGGTCAGAATAAGTGGTGGTTGACGCATTCCAATTTATTGTTTCCAAAAAAACGCCAAGTACAACTCCTCGGGTGATGAACTGCAGTCAATGCGAATATAACTAAACATCTTAGCCAACGGCTGTTAAGATGCCCCCTCGTTATATGAGTACGGTTTATTCGTTAATATTATTGATTTTTTTGTAGGTTCTCCATGGCTATTCCATTACCACCAAAGCTAGAAAAATATTTCAATCGCTTGTCGATAAAAAGTCGGTTTTTTAACAGATTGCTCAGCTTCTTTTATATGCCTTTTGTTTTTAAAAGTGGCTTGAAAATGAATTTCGTCGAAGACGATTATTACGCGATCTTGCCCAAAAAACGTTTTAACCTGAATTGGTATGGCACAATGTCCGGCGGCACTATTTTAGGTCATTCGGAGCTGGCAGCAGGTTCTTATCTGTTTATGCTTAGCAAAGGTAATTATCGTATGATTTGCACTCGTTTGAACTACCGTTTTTTATTACCAAGCATAGACGCAATTATGTATAAGGCGTCTGTCGATTTAGATGAACTGGCAGAGAACATTAAAGCGGGTGGTAAATTTAATATAGAGATGACTATCAAAGTATTTCGAACCAATAAAAACAAAGCTGGCAGACGCATTGGTGCTGGTACCATCAGTTTCCATATGTGGCCTGTAGGTACTTAAACTTGTCAACTACTTTACAATACGCTTTCTATCTGGCTTGTTCGTGGCTATGGTGTTTGGGTGGTTTTTTTCCTTTAATACTTGGCCGAGATTATGGCTGGCCCGCATTAGCTGCTTTCACTATTTTTAATGTGGGCGGTGCAATTGCAATGGGGTTTTACTTCAAACAACGCGCGCAGCAGCAGGTTTTTGAAAGTACGCATAAATTTGCGATTGCGGCTTTCTCGTATGTAACTATTGCCTATCAATTGTTCTTTGTGGCGTGGCTTGGCACGACGATTGGTCAACCCTTGTTATTGGCTATTGTATTGACTATCGCGTTTGTTATTTACCTTAGTAAAAGTGTCATCACTTATTGGGCTTTGGCTTTTTACCTTTTGTCCATTGGCTTATTTATCGGTTTCTTGGGGAGTGATTGGCAGCCTGTCGATGTCAGCGCAAAAGGCTATTGGCCCCATGCTTTGCTTCCACTCGCCATTGGTTTTATATTTTCGCCGTATTTAGATATTACTTTCCACCGTGCATACCGCGATAGCAGTAACCCTAGGATAAGCTTTGCATTGGGTTTTGGCGTATTGTTTTTGAGTTTACTCGGATTTGTATTCTATTATGCAGGCAACTTGGGTGATATTTTCTTTAACCAAGAAGTATCAGCAGCTATTATTTATCCTGTGATTGGCTTCTTAGCGCTTCAAATCGCATTTACTATTGCGGCACATACTAGCGAGTTAAGTACCCAGAACTATATAAAACCGTCCTTACTGGCCAGTCTAATAGCTGCATTTTCCATGGTTACGGTAGGCTTACTGAGCCTCGTAAAAGATACCACCATTCCTTGGGGAGATTTACCGCTGGAAGAAATCCTGTATAAAAGCTTCTTGTTCTTTTACAGTCTAGTCTTCCCGTTATATTTGGTATTAGGAAAGTCAAAGCCGACTTTTCTTTGGGTGTTAGGCATATGCACACCGGCTTACTCATTAGGGTTTTTGATAGGTGGCGAGCACAGCTACAGTTTGACTATTGGTGTCGTCATTATGGCTGTTGTCGTCGTATTTAAGCGTCAAGCCCGCATCTAAAAAGCGGACACTCTTTGGTATCCGCTGGTATAGCCAAAATGCTTAAAAGCGCGCGCGCACGCCAACACTCAATGAACGACTGGACAATGGTGCTTCATTTTTTAAGTAAGATGAATGAACTCGAGCTTCCTGATTTGTTAAGTTATCGCCTTTTATGTAAATCGTCATATCAACATTATCTAGGTCAAGATAATAATTAGCAGACGCAGATACCATCGTATAACCATCCGTTTCAGTTTCGTTAATCGCTATCTTATTTTGTTTACTATTTCGAATAACTTCCATCTCGGTATGCCAATTACCGTATTCAAAATGAACTGACGAGCCTAATCTCATCGGCGGAATTCTTGGCACACTTATACCTGAATCTAACTTAGCTCGGGTATAATCGGTAAAGACTTCTAAACGCCACTGGTCGTTTAAGTGCCAATCGATTTGAGCTTCATAGCCATAAAGTTTAGCGTCTTGTTGTGCAAAGACAACAACGGGTAAACCATCAGCTTCACCTTCAGGCTCTCCAAAATTAGTAACTTGGTCAGCAAATACTTGAGATGATACTAATCCGCCATTACTAATAACTAAGTCAGTAAAGTTTTCGAAAATATAATTATCAATTTGATTATAAAAAACACTAACGCTTGCATTCAAATCATCAGTAGTTAAACGATAAGTTAAGTCAATGTTATTAGATACTTCTTTATCCATATCGTTTGCGGTTTGAACAACGGTGTATTGTTCATTATTATTGACTATCTCAAAGCCGCCACCAATTTCATAAGTACCCGAACCTATGTGTGGACCATATGAAAAGAATTCAGAGGCAGAGGGCGCCCGTTCTGAGTAAGCGTAGTTAAACGCCAACGTGTTGTCGCTATCTATTTTGAAAACGACACCCGCAGATCCAGACAATGCAACATAATCAGTTTCACCAAATGCAATAGTTTGCTGTGAATCACGCTCAGCAAAAAAGTCATTATTCACAACATGGGTTACTTGCTCAATTCGAGAGCCTAGCTGCCATATAAAAGCCCCTGTTTGCAGTTCTTCCATTACAAATGCGGCAAGGCTATCTGTTTTGGTTGGGGGGGTAAAAGCTTCTTCACCAATGGCCTCAAAATCAGTCTTGTTATAATGCAAGCCAAATACACCTTTCCACCCAAACACAGGGGTGTGTTCGGCCCATAGTCTTGACTCAGTGCTTTGGTTTTTAAATGTAGTACCAACCTCAACACCTTCGATTTCAGAATGCTTATAGTCTGTATACGCATTCTGCCAATGGACTGATTTTATGAAGCCATCTAAACTCTTCCAATCAACAATCGCTTGGTATCTATCTTGTTTCAGCTTTATAAATATGCCGTCTTCTCCAGGTAAGCCATACTTAGAATTCATTCTTCCATAAGCAAATGCAACGGCAGTATCATCTTGTATCCAGCCTGCACCCAGATTATAACCATCTGCGTCCATAGCTGAATTAGACAATTTACTGCTAGCGCCTTGGTCGTTTATATTTTCTGGTACCGGAATTTTATAATCGCCGGTGCTGCGATCGTATGCATCTATATGCACTGCAAAATCACCCGCACCAGCATTCAAGTCCGTTGATAGCGTTTTTGCGTCAGCTACGTTGTCGTATTGCATAAAAACTTCACCACTAACGCCTTCTTGTCGGTTCACTGGTAGTCGATTATCAACCACATTTACTACACCACCAATTGCACCGCTGCCATATAAAAGGGTAGCTGGCCCTCGAAGGATCTCAATTTGGGTTGCTGTAGAGGTTTCGGTAGACACTTGATGATCAGGACCAACGCGTGATGCATCAGAAGCACCTAGGCCATTTTGTAAGACCTTAATACGCGGGCCGTCTAAACCACGTATAATCGGACTGCTTGCCACTGGGCCAAAATACGAGCTATGGACCCCTGGCACATTCTTGAGTGTTTCACCCAAAGTTGCAGCCTGATTTTGATCTAACTCTTCTCCACTGAGAATGGTTACAGGCACACTAGATTCCAGTATTGTGCGTTGAAAAGGCGATGCCGTAATCAATATCTTTTCTATATCATTTTCATCTTTTTGAATTTTTTTATCTGCAGCATTTACATTAGGTGTTAGCGCTGCGCAGACAGCTAGAACGATCGCCGAATATCTTATTTTCATTACATATTTACTCTAAATTACAAATCAAAACTCACTGAGGTATCAGAAGATTCTCAGCATTAACATGTTGTTATGGAGGGAGATTCAAAGAACTAGAGGGGGGTCTCTATTGCCGAATTGGGTATTTAATAACGATTGAAAAGAGCAATAGTTTACGTTGATGGGAATAAAGACTTTTTGTAGAGTCTCAAAAAGCTTAACGTTGATTGGTAAAGAATGCTCAAATTCAAAAGAACTCAAGCATAATTGACATTGCGGCTCGCTTTGCAATGCATGAGATGAATTGTGCCACTGAGCAAAAACAGAGAACAAGACTACAACCACCAGTAAGTATTTCAACAGTGCTCGGTGCTTTCTAAAATGGTGTGGAGTAAATATTTGCATCATTGTTATAATATAACATCTGATTTTAATGATGTCGATCGTTTACTTTTAAATTAATAAGCTTGCAGATAACTAGGGAAAACGTAACTATATTATTATAAAATATAACAAGTTATCGTCAACCGGTGATTGTCTGATATACAATATTTAGCAAGGACCAAACAAAAAGGGATCTACATTATATAGATCCCTTTTTAGTATATTTAGCTGTAGATTTGCAAACTAATAGTTATTCATTGATGAGTGATTACCAAATTTTAACGCGCTCTTCGTCTGGGAGATAAAGCGCATCAGTTGGCTTCACGTCAAATGCAGTATAGAACTCTGGCACGTTACGAACCGATCCATTCGCACGGAATTGAGCAGGCGAGTGCGGGTCAGTATTAATTTGGCTTTTTAAGGCCTCATCACGGTATTTACCGGCCCATACTTGACCAAATCCAAGGAATACACGTTGCTCACCTGTAAAGCCATCTAACATTGGTGACTCTGCGCCATTCAATGACATTTGGTATGCCTTAAGTGCGATGCTTATGCCACCAAGATCACCGATATTTTCGCCTAATGTAAATTCGCCATTGACGAAGACACCTTCTAACGGTTCATATGCGTTGTATTGATCAACAAGTTTGCCCGTTCTATTCTTAAACTCTTCACGGTCAGCATCAGTCCACCAATTGCGTAACACGCCGTCACCATCAAACGTGCTGCCTGAATCATCAAAGCCATGACCAATTTCATGGCCAATAACGGCACCAATACCGCCATAGTTAACGGCATCCTCGGCTTCTAAGTCAAAGAAAGGAGCTTGTAATATTGCAGCTGGAAATACAATTTCATTTGCTGTTGGGTTGTAATAAGCGTTTACTGTTTGTGGGGTCATACCCCATTCAGTTTTATCTACAGGTTTACCTTGTTTCGCTAACTCCTCAGCGTAAGTGACATCTGCTGCATTGCGCAAATTACCGAACAAGTCGTTGTCAGATACTTGCAATGCAGAATAATCCTTCCATTTATCGGGATAACCAATTTTGACCGTAAACTTAGACAATTTTTCAAGAGCTTGAACACGGGTTTCATCTGTCATCCAATCCAACTCTTTAATACTCACTTGATAAGCTGAAATAAGGTTATCAACCATGACTTGCATGCGTTGTTTCGCTTCTGGCGGGAAATGCTGTTTTACGTAAACCTTTCCAATTACTTCACCTAAGGTGCTATTGAGTAAACCAGTCGCACGGCGCCACATTGGACGTTGCTCTTCTACGCCATAAAGTATAGTGCTGTAGAAATCAAAATTTGCTTTATCCATGTCCATATTCAATGAACCGGCAGAGGAATTAATCACGCCCCATTGTAAAAACGATTTCCAATCGTCTAGAGATGTTTCAGCGATCACTGTATCGATGCCCGCTAAGAATTCATTTTGCATGATTATCATATTTTCAGGCATATCAAAACCAGACGCTTTTACGAATACATCCCAGTTAAAATTAGGCATTAGGGCTTGTAATTCTTCCATGCTTAATTTTTTATAGTTTTCAGCCCAGTTTCTAGATTGCTCTTTTTTCATGTGTTGTTGAGCAATTTTAGTTTCAAGCGCTAACAGCATTTCTGCATTTTGGACACTGTTTTCTATGCCTGCTAGAGCAAGCATCTTTTCTATGTGAGCTTGGTATGCAGCAAGAATTTTTTTGCCATCTTCGTCTTCTTTGAAATAATACTCACGGTCAGGCAAACCGATACCCGCCTGCCATGCATAGAGTGCATATTCGTTAGGCGACTTAAAATCAGCATATTGAAAGAAACTGACTGGTGTGCCGTAACCATATTTAACTGAATATGCGAAATATTCGATCAGTTGATCGTAGCTAGCAATATTCGCAATTTTATCAAACTCTGATTTTAATGGTTTTACACCTACTTTATCGCGGTTTTCAACATCCATATAGGCACTATACATGTCGCCTACTTTCTGTTCATCAGAACCGACAGGATAGTCACCCTGTGATGCGGTATCAATAATAGCCTTGACATGCTCTTGTGCTTCATCTGCCAAAATTGCAAAGCTTCCATAAGAAGCTTTATCTGCAGGGATTTCTATTGTTTTCAACCATGTACCATTTACATAATTGAAGAAATTATCACCAGGCTGAACAGTTAAGTCCATGTTCTGGGTAAGAATGCCGGACTTCATTGCAACTTTTTGCTCAGCAGCTACGGGTGTTGCTTCTGTTGTTTGTTGAGCCGGGGTACAAGCGCCTATTGCAATCGCCACACTTAAACCTAAGAGTGCTTTTTTAAGATACTTCATTTATTTTTCCTACTGTTCTATTTTTTCGTCGATCAATACCTTATAGCCAAAGTAAAAAGAATCAACTACAAACACAAGATTGAAATAGCTTGTAACATTAAATTGGCTGTTTTATGGCGCTGGCCAGAGATATTTTATCTTGTTTGTCATGCCCGTGGTTGCTCTTGTTAATTACCTCAGTTCAACTTACTCTTAGGCAATCATGAGTATATTTTGCATTCGTGCCAAATGCATTCGCAGTAATTGTCATCACCCTAAGAGTTTGCCCGAATATTAAGTTAATTAAAAAGGAAGAAATATGAACGCATCAATTATTGTGTTGTTAGGCTATATAAGTTGGACGTTATTATTGTTGCTGACATTGGCATTATATCGTACTTATTTGTCACAGAGTGGCAAATTTAAGGGTCTTAAATTTCAATCTGACGGTTCGGATGTGCCAGCTTTTGGCAATAGACTTACTCGCGCACAGGCAAATTGTGTTGAGTGCTTTAGCTTTATTGGCGGTGTCCTATTGTTGGCTATTGCAACTGATTCTGCTGCCATTACCAATGGGCTCGCGTTTATATTATTAGGGGCAAGATTGGGCCAATCAATCGTACATTTAGTATCAACCTCTAATATCGCTATTCAAGCTAGATTTATGCTTTTTTTAATTCAGTTCGGTATTGTTATATTTTGGGTTGTAGGATTGTTCTCAAAGTTTCTATAATCGCGTAATTAAGGGAACCGTTTATTACCATCAACCTATTTTTTTATGTGTTAGTAACATAATACAAATTGTTCAAAAGTATGAAAAGATTGTTGGAATTATTCACCCAATTTTTATGTTTGGTGTCTTAATAGCGAATAGTTAGTATAATGACGACTGCATTTATATCGTTGTTTGGTTGGCTATTCGCGACTAATATAAGTGTTTTTAGCTACAAATATCCGAGTTGATACAAACTACCGATGTTTTGGCTATCGAAAGAGACAAAAAATGACAGTTATTCGCTATTCAAATACCTATTTCGCATCCAATTAAATAAAGAGAGAGCATGTTTTCATTCTTTGAAAATCTAACCAAAGCGTTTCCAGAAAGTCCACCCGAGCAACCCCCTAAAGACTTCATTGCATTTTGCCGATATTATTCAGCTGGCATGTGGAAAGTACTTATTTCGGTGTCTGTCATTAGTGCCGTAGTAGCAATTTTAGAAGTGTCCTTGTTTGGTTATATGGGACAACTCGTCGACTGGTTCGCAACGCGCGACAAAGCCACGTTTATTGCGGAAGAAATGAACAGCTTGATTTGGATGGGACTGGTAGTCATGGTCTTTCTGCCCGTGCTCGTTATTCTTCAATCGGCGCTAACTCATCAATCTTTATTAGGTAATTTTCCGATGCGGATCCGCTGGCAAGCGCATCGATATCTGCTGGGTCAAAGTTTATCCTTTTATCAAGACGAATTTGCCGGCCGAGTTGCTACAAAGGTAATGCAAACTGCGCTGTCTGTGCGCGAAACAGTCATGAAAATCATGAACCTTTTCGTATACATATGTGTGTATTTTATCAGCATCATCGTATTAGTTTTTTCTACTGATTGGCGTTTAAGTGTGCCATTAATTATTTGGCTTGTGGTATACGTCGTTATTCTTCGAGCGCTCCTCCCTAAGTTAAAAGCGGTGTCACAAAAACAAGCAGACGCTCGCTCTATCATGACCGGTCGAATCATTGACAGTTACACTAACATTATGACGGTCAAATTGTTTTCGCATAACAAGCGTGAAGAAGATTATGCGCGCGAGGGAATGGATGGATTTCTACAAACTGTCTATCCACAAATGCGCTTAGTTACTGTGTTACAGGCTTGTGTTTGGGCGAGTAATTCATTATTAGTTTTTGCCGTATCAGCACTCGCTATCTATTTATGGGTAAATGGTGCTGTATCGCCTGGTGATATTGCTATAGCGGTTAGTCTGAGCTTACGTTTAAACGGTATGTCACAGTGGATAATGTGGGAAGTCTCCTCGTTATTTGAAAACATTGGAACCGTTCAAGATGGCATTAATACGCTGGCAATGCCTGCCACTATTGAGGACAAGAATGACGCCTCGGTCCTGAAAATTAATGGCGGTGGTATTGAATTCAAAGATGTCAATTTTGCTTATGTTGCTAAAAACAATACCGAAATAAAAGTATTGGACGAGCTAAATATTAGTATTCAAAAGGGCGAAAAAGTAGGGCTTGTGGGCCGCTCTGGTGCAGGAAAGTCAACGTTAGTGAACTTACTTTTGCGTTTTTACGATATTCAGTCAGGAAAAATATCTATCGATGGCCAAGGCATTACAGATGTCACGCAGGAAAGTTTGCGTAGGCACATCAGTATGGTGACTCAAGATACTTCATTGATGCATCGCAGCGTGCGCGACAATATTATTTATGGGCGGACTGATGCGACGGATGAAGACATGGTTAATGCAGCCAAACAAGCTGAAGCGCATGAATTTATTTTGTTACTAAGTGATGCTAAGGGTCGCACGGGCTATGATGCCCATGTTGGAGAACGTGGTGTCAAGTTATCTGGTGGCCAAAGGCAGCGGATCGCAATTGCCAGAGTTATGCTGAAAGATGCTCCTATTCTAATTTTAGATGAAGCAACGTCGGCATTAGATTCCGAGGTTGAAGCTGCAATTCAGCAATGTCTTGATCAAGTTATGCAACGCAAAACCGTACTAGCTATCGCTCACCGACTATCCACTATTGCTCAAATGGACAGGCTCTTAGTGCTCGACAAGGGCAAGGTCGTTGAGTCAGGTAACCATCAAGAGTTACTTGAAAAAAATGGAATCTATGCCAAATTATGGGCACATCAAACAGGTGGTTTTATTGGTGTTGACTAGCACTAGCAGGAGACTCATGATGAGGCTAATATGCGTATTTACATCGTGATTTAATTAAATACGTTAGAGCAGAGCAAATTTTCGGCCTGAGTAACAATTAGTCAGGCTGACTTTATAATCATTAGATAGTTGATATTTTGAACACTATCCTCATATAAATAATAGTGCCGTCGCAGCATATACGAATAATTTGCTACATTAGTGCAACTAAGCGGTGCAAGGGTCTTGTATAACTTGGTTGCATGAGTATAATACTGCTCCCTCCCTTATGGCGCTGATGACTTCCTTTTAAGCACACAACATCACAAGGGAATTGTAGCTGAAAAATGTATCGCACGGATTTAGGGGTGTAGTTCCAATTGGTAGAACAGCGGTCTCCAAAACCGATGGCTGGGGGTTCGAGTCCCTCCACCCCTGCCACTTTTTATAGTGGCGTAGGTCCGACATAACGATTTAATTAATAGCTCGCGATTTGTAAGCGTGGCTAGTTTAGGGTAACACTGATGAGTGACAAGGCAGAAAACGCGTCTAACCCGTTAGACTTGGTAAAATGGATTATAGTGATCGCCCTTTTAGGTGGTTTGGTTTATGCATATAGTGCTTATGAAGAAATCTCGGTGTTATACAGAGCGCTTGCTGCTGTTACCATTGTTGTGATTTCTTTAGCTATCGCTGCAACGACTGAAAAAGGCAATAATTTCTTAATTTTCGCGAAAGACGCGCGCACTGAAGTTCGCAAGGTCATTTGGCCTAGCCGAAGTGAAGCAAATCGAATGACACTTATTATTCTCTTAGCTACCGCAGTTGTCGGCGTGATGTTATATCTGATTGATATGGTATTAGTTTGGGTGATTGGCTTAATTACTAACATCGGAGTGTAAACATGTCTGACAAGAAATGGTACGTAGTGCAAGCGTTTTCACAATACGAAGGTCGTGTTCAAAAAACACTGCTCGAGTATATTAAGATGCACGGTATGGAAGATTACTTTGGTGAAATTTTAATACCGACCGAAGAAGTTGTTGAGATGCGCGCTGGTCAAAAGCGTAAGTCGGAGCGTAAGTTTTTTCCGGGTTATGTTCTAGTGCAGATGGAAATGAACGAAGAGTCTTGGCACTTAGTGAAAAGTATTCCAAGAGTTCTTGGGTTTATCGGTGGAACGTCAGATCGTCCAATGCCAATAACACAGAAAGAAGCTGATGTTATATTGAATCGCTTGCAAGAAGGCATTGACAAGCCAAGACCAAAAACACTGTTCGAGCCGGGCGAAGTTGTTCGCGTTACCGAAGGTCCATTCGCAGACTTCAATGGTGTAGTCGAAGAAGTCGACTACGAAAAGAGCCGTTTGAAAGTTTCTGTATTGATATTTGGTCGTTCAACACCTGTCGAGTTAGAATTTGGACAAGTAGAAAAAGGTTAATTTTTACGTTCATTCAAAATACAAACAATCCAGCTTAATTGCTGGATTTTTTTTATCCGCGTCTTTTTAATCGTTTTTTAACCTGTTTAAAAATCTGCTTATTATTATCGCTTTATTAAATAATTGTAACAAAGAAACTATCTGTGAATTTCTCTTGTATAAGTATTCAGTGGCACGGCGATTCGTGCTCGACTTAACTAAACGTTTCCTTAAGGATGAATTATGAAAAGCGCAATAAATAACACGATGAAAGTGGTTTCGGCAGTTTTTCTGTCTGTTGTTTTCTCAGCAAGCGTAATGGCTGATCACCATGGTAAAAAGATGGATATTGTAGACACCGCTGCCAGCAATAGCGATTTCTCTACGTTGGTTGCTGCTGTGAAAGCTGCGGATTTGGTGGATGCACTGAAAGCTGATGGCCCATTGACTGTTTTTGCTCCTACAAATGAGGCATTTGCGAAATTGCCTGCTGGAACGGTTGAATCATTATTATTACCGGAAAACAAAGCTAAGTTAGTGCAAATTTTGACATACCATGTGGTCGCTGGACAAGTGATGGCTGCAGACGTAGTCAAGGTCGACTCTGCTAAAACGTTAGAAGGTTCAAGCATTACTGTAACAGTGAGCGAGGACGGTGTTAAAGTAGATAACGCAAACGTAATTACAACAGACATTAAAACATCAAATGGTGTTATTCACGTGATTGATACTGTAATTATGCCAAAAGGCTAATCATTAATTGTAGCAAAATATAGAAGGCTGCCTAATAAATAGGTGGCTTTTTTTGTTATAAACCGAGTAAACTTACTAAATATGTTGATAGTGTACTGAATGATGTGAGTTATATTTACTATAAATCTCATTCAGTTAGCACAGTAACTCGGCTTTTTCTTTAGTTATAATTTACCGGTTAAAATACGTCAAATTTAATAGTAAACATAGGTTAATTCCAGCGCATGCCTTGGCTGTGAGTTGACTGGGCGGTATAAAATAAACTTGAATTAAGGCTTGTATTTAATTCATCAAAAGCCTATACTTTGCGCCCTTTTTTATGCATCGGGAAGCCGTTTGAGAAGATATTCTCTGTATCTTCAAGGCGTTATACCCACTAATAGAGAGTAAATATAATGGCGAAGAAAGTCACTGGCTTAATTAAGCTACAGGTTGCAGCAGGCGCTGCAAACCCAAGTCCACCGGTTGGTCCTGCACTAGGTCAACATGGTGTAAATATCATGGAGTTCTGTAAAGCATTCAATGCGAAAACACAAGAACTTGAAAAAGGCGCTCCAGTACCAGTAGAAATTACTGTATATGAAGATCGTTCTTTTACATTCATCACAAAGACTCCTCCAGCGTCTTTCTTACTTAAGAAAGCTGCAGGTATCAAGAGTGGTTCTGGCCGTCCTAATACTGAGAAAGTGGGTAAAGTTACTCAAGCTCAGCTTGAAGAGATTGCAAAAATAAAAGAACCTGATTTGACAGCTGCTAGTTTAGAAGCTGCCGTAAACACCATCGCGGGTTCTGCTCGTAGCATGGGCTTGGTAGTAGAGGGTTAATAGAATGGCTAAATTATCTAAAAGAATGCGCAACATTTCTGAGAAAGTTGACGCAAGTAAAGAATACGAAATTAATGAAGCGGTAGCGCTCCTCAAAGAACTTGCGACTGTTAAGTTTTCAGAGAGTGTTGACGTAGCAATTAACTTGGGTATCGATGCTCGTAAATCTGACCAAAACGTTCGTGGTGCAACTGTACTACCAAACGGTACTGGTAAAGATGTCCGTGTCGCTGTATTCACTCAAGGTGCAAATGCTGAAGCTGCTAAAGCTGCAGGTGCCGACATCGTTGGTATGGAAGACCTTGCTGAGTTAGTTAAAAAAGGCGAAATGAATTTCGACGTAGTTGTTGCTAGCCCAGACGCAATGCGTGTAGTTGGTACTCTAGGTCAAATCCTTGGTCCACGTGGTCTTATGCCTAACCCTAAGACGGGTACGGTTACGCCAGACGTCGCTACTGCAGTTAAAAATGCAAAAGCGGGTCAGGTTAGATATCGCAACGATAAGAACGGTATTATCCACGCTAGCATTGGTAAAATTGCTTTTGAAGCAAACCATATTCAAGAAAACCTTGAATCATTGCTAGAAGCATTGAAGAAAGCGAAGCCTTCTTCTGCTAAAGGAACATATATACAAAAAGTTAGTTTAAGCACAACAATGGGTGCTGGTGTTGTTGTAAACCAGAGTTCATTGGTTCAAAAAGCTTAACTAGTCTTTCTCCTTAAGGTTGTGGGTTGGAGTTGTTTACGCCAAAAGCGTAAGTCAACTCCCGTCCAAGACCGCAGGCGCTGGGCAGTGAAAGAAGTAAGAGAACTTTCACACACTTCGAAAGAAGCGAATGTCATAGCTTAATACTACCTGCGCAGACGGTGGTTTCAACTCAGACTCTCTGGGAATGAACACCGTAGAGCGGTACAAGATATGTTTCAGATGATTTCATCCAGCATATCGAGTATCAATCTGTAAACACTGATGAAGGTAAGGTCGAAAGGCTCAAACTTGATTCAGATTTTAAGAAGGTGAACTCAGTGGCATTAGGCTTAGCAGCAAAAAAAGAGATCGTAGCTGAAATAAATGAAGTTGCTTCTCGCGCTCTATCCGTTGCCG
>Ga0307488_10000151_pt1 | contig 51013 bp, 57 predicted proteins | sample SB02metaG_FD_202248 | JGI IMG/M metagenome (GOLD analysis project Ga0307488, IMG submission 202248) | Sea-ice brine microbial communities from Beaufort Sea near Barrow, Alaska, United States - SB 0.2 | ecosystem: Environmental > Aquatic > Marine > Coastal | place: USA: Alaska | collected... | reverse complement strand
CTCCTAGTTCTTCCATTGCCGCAAGTTTACACAAATGTCTTGCTTCTTCTATACAGTCTTCTGTGTGTTGTGTACTAACTACAATTTGATCAATGCGTTTGATAACACCTTCACGTCTAGCACCGTTATACTCAACACTTACTTGACTCTTAGCATCAGGACCTAACACATTGCCGCGCTTTGTCTTTAAATTTTCTAGTATCTTGTGGCTGTAGTGAATAGGTGCTGGCATCATACTAGGAGTATGATTACATGCATACCCAAACATAATACCTTGATCGCCTGCACCAAAGTCGTCTGTGCCTAGTGCAATGTCTGCACTTTGTTCATGTATTTCATTATACAACTTTAGGTTATCCCAATGAAATCCATTTTGCTCGTAGCCAATTTCTTTAACTTTGTTTCGAACAATTTGTTCTACTTCATCTCTAGTTACATTAAAGTTCTTAACTTCGCCTGCTATTGTGACCATGTTAGTAGTTACTAATGTTTCAACTGCTACTCGTGTTGTTGTATCGCCTGCGTCCAATCCAGCATCAACAAGTGCATCAGATATTTGATCTGCTACTTTATCTGGGTGTCCGTCACTTACTGATTCGCTTGTAAAAATATGATTATTCATTTATTCTCCTTCTAAGATCACTTGTACTAAAACGGTGATCGCGTTTATTAAAGTGCAGTTTAATTGAACGCTTATGACATATATCTTTACCTGTAAAGTCCTTGTCTCTATATTCTTCGCCTAGTATTCGCACATCAATTGGATACATTTCTAAAATATCTTCCAAGTCATGTTCTGTACCGTACGGGATAATTTCATCAACATACCCAACTGCTTTAAGTTGTGCATAACGTTCGACAATAGTTTGTACAGGAGCGTTCTTTTCTTTCCTATCTACTGTAGGGTCAACTTGTAACCCTACAATTAAATGGTCACACTGTTCCTTTGCTTCACGTAACATTAGTACATGACCTGCGTGAAGTAAATCAAACGTAGATGCTGTAAATCCTACTTTCATTTGTGATTCCTCTTACCATCAAACACGCATACAAAATACATTTCTTCGTACATGCCTGCATGTACACGATGGAATACTCCATCTTCAATTAGTACAACATCTCCTGGTTGTACTTTAATTGTATCGTTACCAAGTTCCATTTTACCAATACCTTCAATAAAGTAATATACTTCTTCTTGGCCTGGATGACTGTGTCCTGATGTTGCTTTGCGTGGTTGCAGTCGTGTGCTACTTACTACTAGGTTGTTAAGAAGTGGGTTATCTTTAACAACATATCGTTCGTCTTCTTTTGCAACTGTTCCACCAATATCATTAATAGTTACTCGCATACAAGTTCTCCGTCTTACACATTATATTATACTATATATTTAGGTTTTTGTCAATCAGTTGTATGAAATATTTCTGCTAAATCTTGCAACTTCTCAACAATTTCTTCAATAGTATTTAGGTCTTGTTCACTCTCGGTGTCAATTTCTACTTCTATTTTTATTTTCATATTAGTCCTTAAATTTCTTATCTATCCACTTTTTTCCAATGTACATTACACTTACTAAGATAAGTATTCCTACTACTATACCTGCTTCAAGTGCTATGTTACCTGTACTAGCGTCTACTTCAATACCGTCGGTGCTTATTTCTATACGACAGTTATCGCATTGTGTATTAGATTCTGCTACTCCTGTCCCCCAATACATATTACTCTCCAAAATCAAACAAGCTAGTAAACGTGTTGTGTCGCTTAGTATCCTCTAATGGATAGTCTAGCACACCAATCAAGTTATCTAGTTTATTATCAATAATAGTTTCTGCCATAGCCGCATCGTCAAACGGAAGTTCTTTAAACCATTCTGGCAACCGCATTACGTCTGTTGGATACGCTACGCTTGTATATCCTAATGGATTAGGTTTTAGTTTGCAAACAATAACTTTCATACCGTCTACAACTTCTTCAGAATACTTGTCGCCGTTCATTCGACGTAGTGTATTCCAGTTAATACTTGCTCGAACGTGTCCGGGCATGTTAGCTTTACCTTGCTTCTCTTCTAAGCGGCGATAGTGTCCAACTTTGTTTGCACGTTTAGGTGAACCTTTCTCCCAACCCGGGCGCTCATGGAACTGTTGACGGAACTCTGTAATACGCTCAAGTACATCAGTACGCGGCTTATCAGTAAGTACCATAAGTAATAGCTCGCTTAGGAACTCTTGCATAAACACAGGTGTATCTGACCTACGCAAGTCTAAGCCCATTGCTTTTACTTTACCTTCTTTACCGTCTGTATCTGTTCTATAACCTTCAATGTCATATACTAGTGCCGCATAACGCTTCTTAGTAATATATAGACCACTTTCTGCAACAATCTCTCTTGCTGCCGCAATAACATCACTACGACTCTTTGGACAATGGAATGATGTAGCCATCATCTCTGGAAATGTAGTATTAGCCGCTTCACAAACTTGGTCGTAAAGTGTAATTACATTGTCCTTGCTCCAAGGAATCTTACCAGAATCAATGTCTTCCTTTAATGTTGGATATGCACTAAAGTAACAAGAGTCAGTATCACCATAAATCATTGCTTCACCAACATGATCGTATGTACCTGTAATAACTTTGTTAACTTCTGCACTCATGTGCTTAACAATTGTGCGTCCTGTAAGTGTAGTACTCTGTCCGATGCGCTTATCAAAGAATCTACATCCTGGATTAAGAATAGCACCATACAAACTGTTCAAGTTAATCTTCTTAACCAACTGTCGCTTGTCCCAATACTCAATTTCAACAGCATTACCGGCGGCCTGTGCCTTCTTTAGCTTTGATTGTAGCTCTTTACGTTCACTGTACCAACGCTTTAGGATACCTGGAATAACACCTTCAAATTCTGTAGTAAAGATAGTACCATTCGCACTAAGTACCCAAGGCCGGTTACTGTCAAATATTAGCTTGTGCATTTCAGCACCGCTCATTACTACAGTCTCACCTGTTTCGAAATCAACATTAAGTGCAATGTCTTTGCGTTGCTCCATAACTGCTTCGTATTCTTCTGTGCTAAAACGTCCTTCCCAACTGCCAGCAAAGCTCTTCTTCTTTAAGAACATGTCAGTGTGTACACGATCATCACTAATCTCTGGACGTATTTGTCCAATAACAGTTTCTGGCGCCATGTTTAATGCACGAATCACTGAAGGATACAGTGAATTCAAATCCATTGAAGCTACCCACTTGTGTAAGCCTTTCTTTGGATACGCAACATACGCACCGGCTGCTTGTGTAGCATCTTCATCACGCTTTTTACGATTAGGAACTTGCAATCCTCTGTGATGTGCTTCGTTAACAATAGCTTGTTCTGTAACAGCAACAGCACCCATTGTAGTTTGTAGCATAACAGTATTAGCATGTGCTAGTTCGTTGCTTAGATCAATAAAGCGAAGCTTCTTGTCTAGTTTGTCAAGTAGTGCAGTATCCTGAATGTTATATTCAATAAACTTTCGGAAGTCATTGTTATAAAGTGCGTCAAGTGTTCCTTCATACGGAACTTTGTTTTCACCTACTTCGATTTCACCAATTGCATCCAGTCGATATGTGTGACGCTCTTCGTATGTGTACTTACGATACAAGTTTAAACTGTCTAAGTGTACACGCCCAACTAAATCAAACGTCTTACTAGTCTTACCAAACTTTTCATACTCGCGTTCTTTAGGTAATTGGCCCCACAAGCAGAATCTACGTGTGTCATCTTTGCTTAGTACACGCTTAGTACGGTTTACAGTGTACGGAATATCATATCCTTCACTGTTCCAACCACTAAGTACGTCACTGTCTTCAATTAGGGTTAAGAAAGTGTCAATCATGTCACCTTCTTTCTCAAACAACATTACATTGTCAATACCTACAAGCTCTGCCCTTGCTTCTTCCATAGTAAGTGTCTTAGGAGGAACAGCAATGCATATCATAGTGTCGAGCCACTGTAAGTATACAGAGATAGAAGTAATAGGCATGAACGGATCACTAGGATCAGCAAAGCCTCGCTCTGGATCAAAGTCAGTTTCAATGTCAAAGAAAGCAATGTTTAGTTTAGGAGCATCTTGGTTAAGATAGTTTTCACTTAAACATTGGAAAATAGGATTAATGTCACTTTCAAACAGTGTTTTGTCTCTGTTAATAGCAACTTCTTTGCGGAAGTCTTTTGTGCTCTTACACACAATGCGACTTAATGGATCACCGTATACGCTTTTGTACTTGCCCCGTTGGTCTTTATAATAAAATGTATATTTTGCTTGATATTCGCGATAAGTTCTCTTACCGTCTTTGCGTTCTACTACCCGGATCATGTCTTGATCGCGGTCCATCATTGCGTCTACGTAACTCATTATGCTCCTTCGTTGCTTCTGGCCAACGTACCGTCTACATGCCGATTATACAGCGTGATGTTATTATTATAACAAACTTATTTAACATTGTCAATGATTATTTGGTGCAACTTCTGATTGCCTGTTGTGCTATAGTGATTTTGAATGCCGCGGTGCTCGTCCCAAAACTCACTAAAGTCAATATGTGTATCTTCAACAACAAATAACCTAGCAACTTCAACATGTGATATGCTAATATATTGTTTATTTGTTAATAGTGTATTAATTTGTTGGCGTACTAATGCATACATGTCGCATTGGTATTGATCGTCATAGTGATACCGAAAGTATCCTTTAGCCGCAGATAAACTAGAATTAAAAAATGTTGTTCTATCGATATCATTCCACAATAGATCGCAGTCTTTATGTAAGCCTTGTTTATGTAAAGGATGATTAGGTGTATGCACCCTACTAGGACTAGTATGACTTACAATAACACAGTCGTACTCGTCTAAGTTTGCTTTTTGTATTTGTTTAAATATTTTGTATTCACCGCACCCTGCTTGTGCAACGTTAGTAACTTCGTGCGAGTGTGCAAGCAATTTGACCCAGCCATCATCGCCGGGCCATTCTGCCGCAAAACTATCACCTGCTACTAAGATCTTCATAGTGCGTCAATTATTAGTCTTGCTAATGATATTGTATTCATTATAGAAAACCATCCACATAGTAATATAACAAATCCTGCTCTGCGTAGTATTGCACTTGTAAGACCAAATAGACTTCCAACTAAGTACAATGGAATAAACCACTGTGTAGCAGGGTCAAGCACTGTCACAGTTAGGACAATGCTTGCACCTACAAGCAAAACAAGTTCGATTGCTTCAGCATAAAATATAACTGGAGATAATCGATATGTTTCGCCAAAGTAAGCTATAATCTTCCTATAGAAAGAGATAACTTTTTGGATCATTTATCGCGGCCCACTGTAGTAACAAGTGTTTCAAGATCATCAAACTCGTCATATACACGAGACCAATCACCTTTCTGGCCAATCTTAATTGCTTTGTTGATTAAACTTGGTTTAATGTCAAGTTCTTCAGCAACTGCCTTAACAGTTTCTTTCAAACCCATTTGAAGGTCTTCAACCTCTTGCAGTACTGTAATGCCTTCGTTAACAAGACGTTCTAGCTTTGCTTTTTCTTCTGCACCATAGGTACGATCACTCATATTGCTTCTCCGTTAAGTAGTAAGTATATGTTATTATACTAGCTACTTAACGAAAAGTCAAGTGTTTTTATTAATTTATGAGTATTTTGTTATTTGGTTATTAGAGCGGCTAAGTTTGCTTGTAACGTTGCATTGTATGACTCTGAAGTATACTTTTTGCTTTTCTTAGCACGTTGTCCACGTTCTGGAAGTTTTCGTGTAGTTTTGTCGTTGTAGCGAGGATTACCTTTTTTCATTTGTTGATAAGCCGGCGAGTTTGCTTTTTTATCAGCGTCAGTAACGTCCATTTTCTTTGGAGTCTTTTCTTCTAGTGTGATTTCATCACCATCAGGACCTTTTACTTTGTCGCCTTTTTTCTTGCCATTCATTTTAGCTTTAGCTACTGCACCGCTGTATGCATTACCTTCGTCCGTTTCTTTTTCTTTACCTTCTGCTGGCTTCTTGCCTGACTTCTTAGCCAGCATTTTTGCAAACGCGGCCTTTTGTGCTGGACTTTGTGCCTCATTCATACCTAGGTTCTTTTTTGCTTGTACAATTAATCCTTGAGTATGCTCCACACCATCTTTATCGTTTGATTTTTTCATTTTTTCTAATTGCTTGTACAAGGATGACAATCGTTCTTTTTCGTCTTTACCTTCTGCCATTGCGTCTGGAGCATTTGTTTCATAATCTAAATGATGATATACACTGCCAATCATGTCAGCGGCTTTAGTAATCTTAGATTGAACCCAACCTTCTAAGCCTTCTTCTTCACTTACGTTCGAAAGCATTTTATGCAAGTGTACTGTGTACTTTGCCATTTTATATAGTTCGGCACGTGCCATCTGTACTTCATGATCACGTTCTATACCGTCAGCTAGTTCGCCTAAACCTTCAGTTATTTCATTATTTCTCATCATTAAACTCCGTTACAAAGTATTTATCTTTTTATTGTTTTGCCGCCCATGACGTTGGCCTTCATATTTAATGCGTTTTTAGCTGTGCCATCTGCATTTGTAGCTTGAGGTGCCTTAGGTGCCCCATACTTTCCTGTCTTTGCAACAGTACGTTTAGCACCAACTACACTTGAAATACTACCTAACGATCCAGCATTAGTAGCACCAGCAGTTGCTTCTTCTTTTACTTTAGGCTTATCATGACTCCAGCCTTTTGCTTTCATATCTAAATGATCTTTTTCAACTTTTGCATGCTTCCCTTTTCCTGTCTTAGGATCGTACATCATGTGTGGCTTAAATTCTTCATCTTTTTTGCTTTCTTTAACATCTTCAGCATGCATAGCTGCCATATGTTTCTTATACTTTGCAGTACCTTTTTTATGTGGACTTTTGCCTTCGTCTACTTTATTCTTTTCATAACAGTCACAATGTTTACAATCTGGTCCGCATTTACATTCCGTTATAGGCTTACCGCAACATGCTTCTGGACACATTTCTACCTTTGCTTCTTTTACATATATAAATTCACTTGCCTTCATTTCTCTTCTCCTTTGCATGTGTCACATTTACAAAACCCACATACGTCATTGGCGCATGTAGGACATTCTTTGTCTCGATGACATTCGTGTCCGCAGGTATCACATGTATGTTTGTAGTCATCATTCACATCTAAAAGTCCTGTTTGCTTGTACTTTATGTACTTATCATCTAAGACAACTAATTGTGTTTCGGATATGTACGAATGTGGACACATTAATGTGACCCAAAGGCCGCTTTCGTACACACTGTCTTGTATATATGTCATGTCTACTATCATTTTAGCAACTGACCTTTTTTATACATAGTGTTTAAACTGCTCACTGTAAATTCTTCGTTAAATGTTACGCCTAATATAAATCTAGCAACTGACGACGAGTTAGTAACACCGTGTGGATCTCTTGTATCAAAGCATATAGGAACCTCATAGTTAAGCTGAGCTTCAAGTTCGCTATGTGGATAAAATAGACTTTCTGGAATATCTTTAAAGCGTTCTGCAGGAGATGCTACTTTTACTGGAGGTGTATATTCATAACTATCTAAACTAGAATTCTTAAAATCACCAGATATAGGAATATTTATAGCACAGCCGCGACCGTAATCAGAATGTGGGCCTATAATGCCATGCGGGTTGACTAAGTTATATGCAACTGCGCTTATTAGTTGATCAGCATCTTTAAATATGGAATCTACTATATCTAATGTTTCGTTATCGGCGTCACCTGTATAGAACTTAAAACGGCCGGTGCCAAAATGACCCCAGGTGTGATACTGGTCGTATACTCTTTTTTCGAGGCTGTATTTGTCTACAATGAGATCTGGAAGGAGAAAATGTTCTATCATAACTATATTTATTTTGTTAGCTACGGTAGTATTAAGATACTGGGTTTGTGTCTGCCATATGTTGCTTAATATCTTTAGCAGTACGTTCAAACTTATGATCTTTATGTTTGAACCCAATGCCGCCGGCTGCTTCCCAGGCATTAATATTAACACCGTAGTCGTCGATTAGTATGTTTGCTGAACCGTTTTGTGCAGTAGCATACTGTGGTTTGTTGTGTGTAATGTAAATATTCTTAGGTGGAAAAAATGCTAAATTCTTTTTAATCCATTCACGCTTATGTGGCTCTGAATTTGGATCATCTGCTAAAGGACTTGTACAAATATTGTATTCGCCTTTAACTTTTTTAATTAATGACAATAGTTTTTTTGCTTCTGGAAGTAATGGTAACTGTAACCAAAAATCATCAGTATCACGGATTTTTTGGAGTGCATCATCTATGTCATGTTGTTTGTGAATGTCGGAAAAGTGATCTACGTTCATTAACTTAGCCCACTCACCAAAGAAGTCAGCAAGAACACCGTCCATATCGACGTATATTTCCGTTGTTTTATTTAATTTGTTAATTGCTTCATACATATGCTTATAGTATAACACATGTTTGTTGGTATTGTCAACCATTAACTTACTAATGCGTGGCTTGAATAGCTTTTGATCGCCTTTAGTAGTCTTTAATACAGGTTGATTTTTGTCGTCTTTACTAAAGCCTTTAACTTCTGCTTTACGATTTTTAAACTTACCAACTAGCACTTCATCACCAACATTAATGTCCGGAAGTTCTAATTTAGTTGCTTCAGCAAGCCCTAAGTTAAACAATACGTTGGTACTTTTGCCTTTTACTTTTTTACTAAGTGTAGGCGGACGGCCGTCTTTATCTACATCATAACCTAATTTAGCGGCTTCTATTGATAGCTGATTTACACCTACATCAACAGTAGTATTAACACCTTTTACAATGCGGCCATCTTCTCTAATTTCAGAAAACCTCATTTACGTGTGCGCCCTCTAAGTCCTTTAGGCATATTCTCGCCTGTCATTTTAGGTAAACTGAACCATAGTTCAAACCATTCTTTGTCACCTGGACGAATGTTTTTTGATTTCATTTGTTTAACATTTTTAGCGGCAGCGTCACTAATGTTTTCTAGAGTGTACTCGGTGTAACCCTTATATTCGTTTACACCTGCAAGTTGCTTGATGCGCTCTAGTTCATCCATTATTTTGGTACGCACTTGTTTACACGCTTGCCTTTGTTTTTACCTGTGCCAGCTTGTGTGCCAGCTTTTTTGAACTTGGGCCAGCATTTTTTAGGTCCTGCTACTTCTGTTTGAATATTATTAAATGCTTCAGTAATGTCTGCACTTTCAATACGGTAACGTTTACCGTGAGCATGAACTTCTTTACCTACCATCATTTTTAGTATACGAGATAACTTCTCAACATCGTCTTCTTGGTCTAAGTAATCCATAATTACATTTTTTATATGCGGAACAAGTGATGCTTTGTTTAAAACAAGATCGCCTTCTTTTACTTCTTCTTGTTGATGTTCAAACCCAAGTCCACGACGTACATCATCAAACATTTGTTGTGCTACACTTTGATCCGGAACACCTTGCTTAAAGGTTTCAAAGTCATCTTGTGCCGCCGCATCTCGCATTTTACTTGCACTCATGCCACTAGCATCATTTGCTTCTTCGTCACGGAACCCGCCTTCTTCGACAGTTACTTCTTTAATATTAAAATTAATATTACCTGACTGATCAGCTGTATTATTATAAGGAAGGATCTGTGTTTCAAATTCTCTAACTCTATCTGATCCACAAACAAGAACTACTTTTTCATAGCCTTTATTTTCTAGATGTTTCATAACACTCATAATAGTGTTTAGACTTGGATCTGTGCTAATAGGAATATCAAAAAACTTTTGAGCATATCCAAGTTTTGTTTTCCAATCTAATGGATTCTTAATGCCTGCTGTTTGAAAATGTTTATTTGTTTTACCTGTGGGTGTTAAATAAGATTTTTCTGAACCTTTTGCTAAATGAGTCATAGACAAAAATAGCATTGGATTGCCGCCATACTTTTTAGCTTTAGCATTGATAGCATTAACTAAGACACTGTGGCCTATAGTAGGCGGATTCATTCTGCCATAACCAATCACAGCAACCTTACTAGGTGCTTCAAATAACTGTCTTAGTCTCATGAGTTGTATGTACCTTTTTTAATTTCGTGCATCTCTTCAGCATAAATCTTCTTTGCTATGGCCATTCTATCTTTTTCAGTAAAGACATCGGCATCAGTCCTAGCTAGTTCGTATACTTCGACGTACCTTTTTATTGCTTTCTCCACAACAGGAAACAATGTTGTTTTTGGGTTAATCTTTTTCTTATTAGCAAAATCATTAGACATCTTATCTATCATTGGAAAAAAGTGCTTACGATAAAATATAGGATCGTTACGCATATAGACACATACATCATCTACTATGTCAAAGTTAGGCTGAAATTCGTCTATAGAGTCATTATTAAATTCATTAATTTTCATATTACCATTTCCTGCATGACCAGTAACGTGCTTTAGTACGTGGCCCTGGATTGTCACAATTATGTCTAGCTCTAAATGAGCGCCTTGCCGCTGGGTTGTTCTTTTTAATACTCATAGCTTTACCTTTAACACTGCTTCCGCCGTGTCCAAAGTTTACTTTTTTAGTATTACCTGTTTTGGGATCTTTAACATAAACTTTAAACTTCTTAACATCGCCTTGCATAGGCTTGCCTAGTTTAACTTTACGTCCTTGGTATTCTGCTTCGTCCATGTCGTCATCTTCATTGTACCACATAGTGCCGTACTCTGCATAAAACTCATCATCGTCTTCAAACGTTTCTTCATCAATAGCATCTTCATTAGACATTGATACTTCGATATCAAAATCGTCATACCCTTCGGAGAACATGTAGGCTGTTAGTCGCTCTGCATATTCGTCTGCTTCAGTTTCTGATAATTCTCTTTGTAATGGAATCTGGTATATAGTTGCGCCTTCAACTGACTCAAATACTAATGAGTTAGGAAATATTGACTCGTCTAGCGACTCTGTCAGTCCTTCTTTTTTGTCCATTACTATGTTTACAAAATGTTCCATTATAATTCCTAATGATTTAATTTAATACTTGTTACTGCACCATTGGTATACGTTACTACTGTTCTAACCCAAACATAGTTACCAGTAAAGTTGTATATTGATGCACCCGTAGTACTCGTTTCTGTAGTACTTATAATATCAAAATAATCGCTGTCAGTGGGTGTAGTAGCTAATGTGCCTTGCATCTTAATAGTTCCTATAAAACTATTTAAATCATATTGCACAGTATGAATGCCGTCACTACGTCCGTAGTAACCATCACCTTTAAATGCTGAGCCAGTAATAGTGACAACTGTACTATCTCCTGGGTGTGTGTTTGTCGTTAATATTGTTTCGCTGTTTGCCATATAACTATTTATCAATATCGGACTTGTTAATAAATTTATCGACACGCCTAATTGCGCCTCCGATTATGATATTAACAAACTGTAATATTTTCATATCTCTACAGTAAAAGTACATTCCGTTAACATAATTGTTAGCTTCAACTAAATTTAAAAATACCCTTCCAGCTTTAACTTTGTCTGGATTCTTTCTAGCCCATCCTGCAAACGAACTATCTACGTCAGTACCAACAGTAACTTTATATTCAAATTCAATTGGACCGTTGCTAATAATAACATTAGGCTCTAGTAAGTGTACAGAACTACTGTCAGCAGGCTTCCAAATTTCTGTAACATGATCAACTGTACTTACTAGATGTTCGATCCAATAAAGGTCATTTGAGTATACTACTATAGTCGGACTTTCAATTCTTAGTTTATAACTGCTTTGTTTTTGAGTTGAAAACTCATTGTACAGATGACATGCGTGGATCAGCGTAGATATACTAATAGTCTTAGTTCGCTGGCCCCATTTATCAGTAATAAATCCGCGGTTATCTAATTGTGTGTAGAAATCGTCAAGTACGCCGCGAGCTTTAGAGAGTTGTTTCTCTCTAAAGATCGACGCTATCGGACAAGTTATCGATACTTTGTAAAGGTACGTATCGTAAAATAACTTAGTTGTCTCAAATTGTCTCAACTATTTCTTCTTTAACTTCGGACACTAAAACGATCTCGCCGTCTTTAATGCTAATAGATACAGCGCCACCGTTCTTAAGAGCGCCGAATAACATTTGTCTTGATAGCGGACGTTTAATGTCTTTATCAATAACACGCTGTAATGGTCTTGCACCCATCTTAGCATCAAAGCCTTTGTCAACTAAGTAGTCAAGTGCTTCGTCAGTAATTGTAATGCTAATGTTTTTACTATTAACCATTCCTTTAAGTTCAACAAGGAACTTACCAACAATCTTCATCATTACTTCTTTAGTCAACTTGCCAAACGTAATAACACCGTCAAGTCTATTTCTAAACTCAGGAGCAAAGAACGCTTTTAATGCAGTATCGTCTTGTACATTTTCTGCACTTTCATTGAAGCCAATAGTGTTCTTTTCTGCGTCACGAGCACCTAAGTTAGTAGTAAGAATTAGTACACAATTACGTGCATCTGCTTCTTTACCATTAGATCCTGTGATCTTACCATTGTCCATAACTTGCAACAAGATTTGTGATACATCTGGATGTGCTTTTTCAATCTCATCAAGCAGAAGCACACAGTTAGGATTTTCTTGCAGTTTAACAATAAGTTGTCCTGCATTATCCTCGTGTCCTACATAACCTGGAGGGCTACCAATTAGTTTAGCAACACTATGACGCTCTTGATATTCACTCATATCAAACCTTACTAAGTTTACCCCAAGTTGCGTAGCAAGTTGTTTAGCTGTTTCTGTCTTACCAGTACCAGTTGGGCCCATAAACACAAAGCTACCAATCGGTTTATCATCAGGCTTAAGACCTGCTTGACTAACAAGGATCTTATCAACAATGCCTTCAATAGCATCGTCTTGTCCGTATACAACTTTCTTAAGATTAGCTTCAAGGTTCATCAAGTTTTCAGTTTCTTTTTCAGCAACTTGCTCTTCAGGCATTTTAATGATCTTAGCAAGTTCAAACTGTACACTTGCCGCATCAATAACTTTTTCACCTTCGTGTTCTTTAAGATTAAAGCGTGAACATGCTACGTCAATTAAGTCAATTGCTTTATCTGGTAACTTCTTGTCATTCTGATACTTAACACTTAGCTTGATTGCTTCTGCAATAGCTTCGTCGGTAATAGTAGTATCATGAAACTCTTCGTAATACTTCTTAATACCATGTAGGATATCACTAGTTACTTCTGCACTAGGCTCATCAACTGTTACACGCTGGAATCGACGCATTAATGCACGATCCTTCTCAAAGAACTTACGATATTCTTCCCAAGTAGTTGAAGCAACAACTTTAATGTTACCTTTAGAAAGTACAGGCTTGAGCATGTTAGCAAGGTCATTGCTACCACCGCCACCTGACGCACCAGCACCGCTCATCATATGTGCTTCGTCGATGAATATGATAGTCTTGCCTTTCTTCTTAATGCCAGCAAGCACTAATTTAAAACGTTCTTCAAAGTCTCCACGATACTTACTACCAGCAAGCATAGCACCAATGTCTAAGTTATATACACGATATTCTTGTAAAAACTCAGGACATTCTTTGTTAACAATCTTGTACGCAAGTCCTTCTGCAATAGCAGTTTTACCAACACCTGGATCACCAACAAGCAATACGTTATTTTTCTGTCGACGGCCCAACGATAGTGCAATACTATCAAGCTCTTCAGCTCGGCCAATGACGGGATCAATTTTATTGTCTTCAACCTCACTATTAAGATCAGTTGTAAATGCACGTAGCGCACGATCAGCTTGGCTTGCATTTTCGTCCGCAAACTCTTCATCTGTATCAGCGTTAATAAATTCGTTAAACTTTTCTTTGTCTACACCACCTTTTTCAAGCCAGTAGCAACCTACACTTTTCTTTTCACTTAGCACACTAAGAATAACGTCAGTTAGTTCAATATTAGCTCTACCGCTGAATAGTGTTTGTGTAAATGCTCTGTTTAATACACGTTCTACCGTTTGTGTTTTCTTAGGCTTGTATTTTGTAACTTCCATTTTCTGGTCGTCACAGTTATTCTTAAGATGGTGTTCTAGATTTGTTTTTACATAATCTAAGTCTGCACCAAAACCGGTAAGTGCCGCTGCCAACTCTTGCTCACATAGCATCGCATATAATAGATGTTCAATTGTTACATATTCGTGTTGTAATTTTTTAGCATCTTTCATAGCCTTTTCAAAAACTGCTTGTAATGCTTCGCTTGGTTCTACCATTATTTCTTTTACCTTTAAATTTAATGTACTGTTTATTATAACAACAATATGCTAATAAGTCAAGACTTACTTTAGTAAATTGTCTTTGATCTCTTTTAATTTTATTAAGTCAACTGGGTCGTTAAGTAACGGTGTATATGCGTCAAGTGTTACAAACATGTTGCCCCGTCTGTTTGTATTTACTTCTGGCAAGCCATGACCTGTAACATTAAACGTTACTCCAGGCTTTGTACCAGCCGGTATTGTTAACCTAATTTTAGTTCCTTCTATGGTCGGTATATCATCCTGACATCCTAATAACAAATCTATTACACTAATCCTGTGCCGCATAATTAAATTATGCCCATCGCGATCAAACATAGAATGTCGCTGTACTTGTATTTGTACAATTAAGTTACCACGAGGTCCGGGTATTATTTCTTCCCCAAGCCCTTGATACCTAACCTGATTTCCATTTATTGCACCAGGTGGAATATTAATGTCGACTGTCTCTTCTCGTCCGTTTCGTAGTCTAAATGTCGCAAGTACTTGTTTACCAGTTACACATTCTTCTAGTGTAATATCAACAGCAATAGTTACGTCTGGGTTTCGCTGTTGTTGCTGTTGTTGTCTAAATCCAAACTGAGCAAATATGTCGCCAAAGTTGCCATTCATATTTTGGGTATTAAACTGTGCTTGTGCTTGTGGATTATCGTACTGTTGGCGTTTTTGGGGATCTTTTAAAGTAGAGTATGCTTCGTTAACTTCTTTGAACTTCTCTGCATCACCGCCCCTGTCAGGATGATGTTTCATACTTGCTTTTTTATATGCATGTTTAAGTTCGTTGTTATCTGCGCCTCTGTTGACGCCTAGTATATTATAGTAATCCATACTAGTACTTATCGAGCTTATTTACGTCCTTTGCTAGATCCGGTATATAGACCAAACCAAGCGGCTCCGGCACCAACAACAACACTAACTAAACCTGATTGTTCCATAGTTGCGTCTACACCTAAATTCATATACCAATGTACAACTTGGTACAGTAAAACAATATAAACTGATATAAAAATACGTGGGAAAATTCTCCACTGATCAAATGCATGAGCAAGGTGAATAAGTTTAGCATACGGATTAGGACCTAAGTCTTTAATACTTGTATCAACTTCTAAGTCCAATTTAACTCTGCGTGTAGTTGATTCTTTTGATGTTACAATTTCAGCTTCGTAATCATCTTCTTCGTAAGTAATTGTTTCTACAGGCGTCGGCGCAATGCGCTTTCTAGGTTTAGGAGTTTCTTTAGCAACTGGTTCTAAATCTTCTAGTTTTTTACGTGGCATTATGTATTATTCCCATTAATATGTTCGTCAATTAGTTGACTGTTTTTATCAATACGTTTACCGTTAGACATTGGTGTAGTATCAAATATAATCTTCTCTAATTTTAAAGTAGCTATACGCTCATTTGGTACATATCTCCAACAGTAATCACCATCTAGTGATCCGCCTTCTTTAGTAATACCAAATACTGTAACAGAGTTTCCTATTTTAACAATTAACGCTCGTTCTCCGTCTAGTATTACTTTGTCACCTTCTTGGAAGTCTCTACTCAGTCTGAACTTTAACCCTTTAGCAATTCCTGTAGCATAATCTTTAAACATTAGTGTAATAACTAATGCAAGTAATGCAGTGCCAAATGGCATAATCATTTCAGCAAAATCCATACCAACAGTATCCATACTACTTCTCCAACTCGACTATACGTGCTTCAAGTTCTATAATTTTTGCGGATATTTTTGGATGTACTTTTTTCCATGCTTCGGGATCTTGGTTAAGCCAAGTCCAACCGTAACGGTCTCGTAACCAATCACATGTTTGGTCAAACTTAGAATAGCCCCAAAGGCCAAGTCTAGTGTCTTTAATATAGAATAGTGCCGCGGCACCAATTAATGAGCCAGCAATACTAGTGTAAATCCAAAGATAATCCATATAGTTCTCCTACTGTATGTATTTATGCATGATCTACGTTAATCGAAGGGGTTAAACTTATCCCAAGCTGAAACAGGCTTTGTTTTGTTTGCGGCGTCTACTTTTGAATTAATATCATCGATTGAATCATTTGCGCTATCAAGTGCTTGTTCCGAAGCGTTGTAATAACCTTCATACGCGGCAATAATAGTTTGCTGTTGTTGTACTAGTGCTCTAATGTCACTAAAGTTTAAACCTAAATTTTCATATCCTTGATCAGTTAATCCAAACAGTACTACAGGTCTACCTGTTTTCTTTAACTCAATAACTGCGGCTTCCCAGTTATCGGGTGTAACAACAATCCACTTAACATCTTTCATGTTAAGCTGATCTACTTTTGGTAATACAAGTACTGGCTTATCTATTGGCTTTGCACTTACCTCTAAAACTTGAGGCATTGAAGTACAGCTACTTAGAAGAAGTACTACTAGGCCACAGCCAAGGACATTCGCTATTAAACTGTTTCGCATTCGTCGCTTCCTTTTCATTGTCAGTTAGTGGTGATCCACTTAATAATTCAAAACATCGCCCTGCTTTACCAGTTGCGCTGTCTACTACTCTTTCTACTAGGCCTGGCTTAGACGAAGCTAACACACCTAAATCATGCTTTTGAAGTTTCGTTGCTAACACTGTGTTTTGTTGTCTAATGTCAGCAAACTGCGCATTAACTTTAGCAATTGACTCGTTAGCCGCCTTAATATCTTTAAGTAGTGCTTGGTTAGTTGCTTCGGCAGTCTGTGCGGCTATCTTAGCAGTTGCTTCGTTTGCGATTAAAATAGCCATACGTTCTTGTGTATCATTATAATACCAATACATTCCTCCAGCCATCGCCGACATCAATATGAACGACACTATTGCTACTTTAAATCCCATAGTTTCTCCTAGCCTAGTAATTTTCCCAATGTCTTAGGACCTACTATTCCGTCAGCACCTAATCCATTTTTGCTTTGCCATTTTTTAACAGCTCGTGCAGTTCCTGGACCAAAAATACCATCAGCAGTTAGGCCAAGTTTTTCTTGTACTTCCGCTACAACTGGTCCACGTGATCCTACACGTACAGTTACATTATAATCGACTTTTGGTTCTTCATAGTCGCCGCCTAATACATCTAGAGCGTGTATGTAATGCTTTTTACGATCTTCTAATCCAATCGTGCCGCCATTAATGCGCTTAGTCATTCCAACAATATCTTGATTGTCGCAATACTTGTTAATCTTGTTTGTATCCCAAAACCAGCAAGCACTATCTAACGCACCTTTTTTAGTACGCACGTAATCTGTTGCATCTTCTGGTGTCATCTCAACTGCTTTACCAAACTCTGTATAGTTATAACGCCCAGTTAACTGAAGTATGCCACCACCGCGAAACTTCCAACCGTCACCGCTATTAGTGTCGCCGTTGTCCATACGTGAAGCGTAAATAATGTTTGCAATTTTTTCTGGTTGTCTGTGATACGGTTGCGGATCTCTTCCTGCTCGTACAAAGTATTTTCCAAATATTTTATTTAATGCAGATGCACTGTAGTTTAAGTTTTCTGTTAATACGTTAAAGTGTCTAGACTCGTGTCCGCATTGTGCAATGAATCCTGCAACACGCTCAATTGTGTCTACTTCCCATAACGGAAGTATTTCGCACATTGCTTCATACCATGCTTTGTGATCGCTGTTACCTTCTAGAAGTTCTTCAACCATCCACTCTTCGAAATTAAATTTAAAGTGTTCTTTTGCCATGTGATATATTCCTATGTTTGGCAGTGTTCACATTACACTGACTTACAGTTACTTATACTATACGTTTTAGTAGAAGTGCCTTTCCGGAATTTTCAAATGTTAGTTTGTCGCCAAACTTTGTAATATTATAGTCACCGACGTACTTACATAAGAATATGATTTCTGAAAAGTCGTTTACGTTAATTTTATCTTTAATTGATTCTATTAATGGCTGTGTGTCACCAAAAGCAAGGAATTCAAAATGTACAGGAGCACACCATTTCTTAGTTATAGTTAATGTATTTTCTAACAAAGTAATATCGTCTACAAACCCTCTACTAAAGAAGTTTTTGTAATTGTCTAAATTACTTTCGCTTATGCCTTGGCCATAAGCCGCTGGATCGTTAGGTACTAGTTCTTCTAATCCTGTTTGGGTTAACTCTGCTGATTTCCAATTCTTATAATAACGGAATCGCCAATCATTCCTGTCAGCAAGTTTGCCAACACCGTCCATTACTTCCATTATTTGATCGTGTATTTTTCTACCACGTTCCATTTCAACAAACACTTTATATGTACCGTCGGATTGTTCACCTGGAGTAATGTCTGCATCTAATACAAACTCATAACCTTTTTCAATAAAGCCCATGAGGTCTTCTGCGGCTGCTTTCTCTTTAACACTAAAGCTGAGTGTAACAATGTCTTTATCATCGCCCATTTTACTTGCAAAGGAATCAATTTCTAATACCTTGTAAACCATGTCACGTAAATCACCTATGCGTAAACCCATTATACTGCCATCCCTGCGGCTACTTCATCTGGAGCATCCGCCATTGCTTGATCTGCTGGTTGCATTTCACTTTCTGCTTGTGCTGATGCATCAACTGCTGGTTCCGTTTCAAAATCTACCATATCTTTGTAGCCTGAATAAATGTCCATAACTAGCGACTTTGGCATTTGTATTTCTACTAACCAAATTGGCTTTTTATCAAGTTTACCTTTTTTAGTACCAGGTCGCATATCGCCCGGTTTACGTATCATACGTGGTACAACTACATATGTTTCTTTGTACTTTACTTTACAGTCGTAATCGGTTAAACGCTTCCCGCCCATTGGGTCAGGCATCTTACCTTTAGGCCACATAAATGTACAAGTAATCCAATGTCTATCGATAACTGGTCCTTCAGCAAGTTCGCCTTCATCCCAGTTTTTATATACATAGATATCCAACTCGTCGATTACTCGTTCAAAGTCTTTTAGTACCTGGAAAGCAGTGTTGCTTCCGTAGACACCTTCTATGTTTCTTACTAAATCATAAACGTCTTGCATATTTTAGTTTCCTATCTTATATACTTATTTATCATGATCTAATAGTTAACATATCTTTTTTCTCTTGTCCGCAGATGATAAGTAAAAGTGTAAGGCAATGCTTTACTACTTAAAGCAACAATTGTCTTACTCCATTAACGCACAGGAGGACACTTAATGGGCGCTAAAAGAAAAACTGCTAACAAGTCATCAAATGGCCGAAAGCAGTCCAACAACAACTTCAACAACAACGTTGTTGAGATGAAGAACTTTACTCAAAAAGAAAAACAAGTCGCAATACTTCCCCGAAATAGAAATCAAGAGCAATACGTGCTTACACTGTTAGACCCTAAGAAAGATATAGTCTTTGGCGTAGGGCCGGCAGGAACAGGTAAAACCCTGTTGGCCGTGCAGGTTGCTGTTAAGCTATTCAAAGAAGGAAAGGTCGATAAGATTATTGTGACTAGACCGGCTGTATCAGTGGACGAAGACTTAGGTCATTTACCTGGTACTTTGGAGGAAAAAATGGCTCCATGGACAAGACCGATCTTTGACGTTTTGCGTGAATACTTCAACGCACGAGAAATCGAAGGTATGATTAGTGAAGGCGTAATTGAAATTTCACCATTAGCATATATGCGTGGTAGAACTTTTAAGCAGAGCTTTATACTGGCAGATGAAATGCAAAATGCAACCCCAAACCAAATGAAAATGTTATTAACACGTTTAGGCGAAGGATCTATGATGGCTGTTACAGGCGATCTTAACCAAGCTGATAGACGAGAAGATAACGGATTAATAGATTTCACTAGACTGTTAAGAAACAGCGAATCTAAACATTTGGATGTAGTCCAATTCGAACGAGGAGATATCGAACGTCACGAAGCTGTTAAGGAAGTCTTAGAAGTTTACGGCGACGAGTAGGTAGTACACCTGTGTACTACATGTTAAATTGTAGTACACAGGGTTTTGTTACAACTCTTTAATTAGCGGAAAGATTTCTGCTATTACTGATGCACATGCAACAGCAACATCCATATGTTCTTTCTGTGTGCCATTTGCACTACGCAATTCGATGTAGTGTACCCAACTACGTAATGTACCATTCATATATAACCTTGTCTTAGTAAGGCCTTCTGGTAATACTTTACGTGCTACTTCTTTAGCAATGCCATTATTAATAGCCCAGTCATATGCACGACCTGCTGTGTAGATAACGTCTTGTTGCATTTCTTCCCATTTAACAATTAGCTCAGCCATACCTTCATCGACTATGTTAACGTCAATTGAGTTCTGTCTGTTCTTAGTGTCTTGTAAACGTGCTTCGCTGGTAATAAACACTTCGCCCATTTCTTTAGGATCTGCATACCGCTGACTAAACTCTTGGAAAGCAAAACTACGATGACGTACAATTTGATGTGCAATGTCGCGTGTTGTGTCAATTTCAATTGTAGCATTAACCATCTCTAAAGGTGACCAATGTTGATGTTTAATCAAATACTTAATCAAACGTTCACTTGTTTCTGAATTAATTTGTGCTGTAGGGTTACTAACTTTTGCACAAAATGCAATTAGCTCTTGTACGTCTGTTAACCCTTCTGCTTCAAACTCAGGTGTTGCTTTGCTGTAGCTTACTAATCTTGTTGTCATCTTTTCGTTCCTTAATTATTTTGTCAATTTCTTCAAACCACTCTGTCGGAGCCTGAGTAAGTATTTCGTCTATCACATCATCTAACTCTTCTAGACTGCGTCTTTTATTCATCACCTTTGCCTGCAGTTTCTGAAAAGTGATCTTCGTACTTATTAGGGACACCATCCCATTGTTCGCGTTCTTCCGCGCTAGGTCTGTTTTCAGTAACAGTAGTTATTACAGGCCATTGTTCAGAGTACTTAGTATTAATGCCCATCCACTTTGCTAATTCATCTGGCCGGTCTCTAAGTGAAGAGTCGGTAACAATAGCATTTGCTGGGCATTCAGGCTCGCACACTCCGCAATCAATACATTCGTCTGGATTAATTACAAGCATGTTTTCACCTTCGTAAAAACAATCTACTGGACAAACTTCTACACAGTCCATGTGTTTACATTTAATGCAGTTGTCTACTACTAAGTATGTCATTTATATACGTCCTAGTCTAATTAGCGTAGCCGCTAAATTAATCTCCGGATCTGCGACCAATGTATGATCAACTAGACCTTGTTTAATAGTTAATACTGCTGTATCTTGTTGTGCGTCATCACCAAACAGTTCAATGTTGTCATAAAGCCAGCGATAGATCTCTTCCATTTCTTCAGGTCGAACTGCTCCGCACAATAGCTTACGTGCTTCTGCAATTTTGCCTGCTTTAAATAGCTCAACCATATCAAGTTTCCAGTCAGCTTCACCTGTGTCGCCTTCATTTGGGCGTAGTAAACTACCGTCTGTGCTATTCATTTGTACAGTGTTAATACACTTGCGCAAGTCAGGATACGTTGCTTTAACATAAGTGTCAAGCGTGTCTAAGTCTGGCGTAATACCTTCAGTAATAAGGATCTCAGCTACTCGTGCAGTAAACTCTGTTTGATCAATTTTAGCAATGTGAAATCCTTGACAACGACTGTGTAGTGCAGGAATAATCCTATTAGGATAGTTACATGTTAAAATAAAACGTGCAGTTGTGTGATACTCTTCCATTACACCACGTAGCGCGGCTTGTGCGTTTGGGCTTAAATAATCAGCCTCGTCAAGTAGCACAACTTTAAAGTCACCAAACGGAATCATTTGTACAAAGTTAATAATCTTATCACGCACATCGTCTACACTGTTAGTACGACTTGCGTTAATTTCTAAAATGTCTAAGTCTTGTATTTCAAGTTCGTTAAACAATAACTTAGCAAGTGTAGTTTTACCAATACCTGCGTTACCACTAAACAACAAATGCGGAATAGTCTTTTCTTTAATCCAAGTGTTTACTTGGTTGCGTTGTGCGTCATCACGAAACACGTATCCTGATACTGTATTAGGACGATACTTTTCTACCCATAATTCTTTCACTTATTTGCCTCTTTTTGTTTGTTAGTGTTATTTCCGTATTCACTTCCAATACCCATTAGTATTAAAAATATATAAAGCAACGGCCAAGCCCATCCTACTAGATGCCCCATAATATGAAGTATCATTAGTGCTACGCCACTAGCACCTGCGGTACCAATGCCTGTGTTTTTATATTCAGGGAATTTCATACTGTCTCCTTATACATTATTATACATTAAACCCAACCTAAAGTCAAGTTTTAACTTCTAGTAGTTTTACAATTTTAGTTAGTAATTTTCTAATCTTTACTAGTTCTTTTATGTCCGAGGACTCTTCTAGCTTAGTAGGCTTTACTAGCTTTTGAATCTTTGTACCTTCGGCTTCAACCTGTGATAATTTCATATATCTCCTTCCAACTGTCTGCCCTAATAAGTCCAGGATACTCAAAGTCTTTATTGTACGGGTGCGTAATAAGAATAGACTTATGACCAGCTTTAATGCCAGCCACTATATTTTCTGGCTTATCTTCAATCCACCAATGTCCGGGTTCCCACTGTTTTAAGTATTCGTCTTTGTCTGCGCCTGTTTCAATACATTGGCAACTTATAAATGCAGTTCCAAAATGATCTAACAAATTTGAGCTCCTTGCCTTGCCAGCATATTCATCAGTACTCATAGAAGTAAGGCCAGCAAATTGATAACCTTCTTTCCTTAACTTAGTTGCGTACTCAACTGCACCTTCCATAGGTGTTAAGTAGCCCATCCAAGCACTTTCGTTAAATTGGATAATTAGTTTATCTGCTTGATCTTTTGTAATGTTGTATCGAACTGCTTGACTATATACATCTGGTACTGCAACCTTAAATTTCTTAGATGACATCCACTTAGTAAATGCAGTATCCCACCTAAGGAATACTCCGTCAATATCTGTTAAAATTAATTTTTCATTCATCGTTTGATGCCTAGTTCCTTATATGCTATTTGAATAGCTTTTGATTGATAGTATGCATCTGCTAATGCATTGTGTAATGAGTTTTGAATCTTCTTACGGGGATCACTTTCACAACAACCAAATAATGTACGCGAATCCTTAACTTGCCAAAAGTTATAAGGAATTGGCATTTCTTTGCTTCGAAACATGTTTTCTATAATAGTATAGTCAAATCCATAACCTTGTCCCCATAGTGTGTCTACACTACCAACAAATTTCCTAATACGTATTAATGCTTCTTCTACGCTAATAGCACCTTCTTGGTCAAAAGCTTCTTCCATAATAGCAGGATCTTGTTTAGACCACCATGCAATTGTGTCGTCACTTGCTGTACGACCCAAAGCGTCTTGCTCGTCAATGTTAATTTTAAAGTACATTTCACTATGTGGTTCTGAATTATCTAGCGGGTTGAACTTAACAGCACCTAAACTTAGTACAGTTGCACTAGGTTGTGTGTCAATTGTTTCGAGGTCAATACTTGCGTGTATGGTCAAAATAAAACTCCTTAGTTGCTATACATATATTATAACGTATAACCTCTAAGGAGTCAAGTAGTTTTTTAAATTATTTACTTGTCAATGAACTGCGATAGTTGCGGTGCTTTCCAACCTACTGGTTTAAGTACTTTACCGTCTTCACGCTTAATTACTTTACTGGTTGTAGGGTCAATCTTTGCAAAGTTAGTATTCATTACTTCTTTCCAAGCCGCTTCTCCGTCCCAGCCTGCGGCACGTATTGCACCCATAGTAACAACTAAAATGTCAACTAGTGCATCAAGTTGTTCTACTTTGTCATGTGTTCTAAGTGCTTTTTGAAGTTCAATATACTCCTCATCTATTAGATCAAGATACATCTCGTAGTTTGCGTCACTTGCTGGTTGGTCACATGCTGTTGCAAACATGTCTACGTCGTTAAATGGATTAGTCATTAGTAAATTTTTCTCTCTGCTTTTTGATTTAATGCTGTTTGTACAAAGTCACCGGGATCGATAGTATCTGGATTCCAGTCACCAGCGGAATTTTCACTGTATCTAATGTCGTCTGGCTTTTCGTCTGCAAACGCTAAAATGCTTTCTGCTTCTACCATACGCACTACATATTCATCACTGTCGTCATTGTCTTGCATTGAAAGACCTCTAGTCCAGCGACCGTGCTCAACTAATATCCATTGCCCAACTGCAAACTCGTCTTTGTTGTCAGGACCTTTTGCAAATACCTTACCCCAGCGCGGATATACACCTCTAACATTGCCGTCATCGCCAGCAATAAGTATGCCACCTTTAGTCTTTTGTTCACCAAAATCCATATCAGTAACAAGTACTCTATCTTTAATTGGGCTTAGTCTGCCTTTAATTGTCTTAATGTTACTTGTAGCCATTTAAGTTATTCGCCTTTTTGTGTAAAATTACCGTCTGCATCTTCAACCCAATCATCGGTCAAATCTTTCTCAACTTTTTGTTGTGCTCTAGAACGTGTTGTGCGCGGTGCTTGCACTTGTTCTACTTCAGCAACAGCTTCAGTAGCTACTGTTTCTACAGTTGCTTGTTCATCAGGCATACTTGCTGGATTGTCAGTATAGTAATCCCTGTCTAGTTCTTCTTTTTTGCGAATAATTTTGCCACCTGGACCTAATTCGTCACCACGTGCATTTACTCTAGCGTTGCCAACAGCAACAGCTAATTCGTTACGTTGACGTAACATATCCATGTCAACTTGCTTGCCTTGCATACTTCTATAGGTCTTTTGACCTTTTTGTTTCATTACCATTTTTACTCTCCTTCTCTATTAATACTTATCTCAGGAACTCGGTCCAGTCCAGGTCATACTGGATTGAATCAATTTTGTGAACCCCAATTAAATATAGTACATAACTTGATACACTACTACCTCTACCTACTCCCCAAACAATATCATTCTCGCGCATAAAGTCTACAAGATAGCACATATAACGTAATAGTGGTAACATACCACGCTCAGTAAATGCGTGTAGTTCTTCACGAACACGGTCTCTTTGTTCGTAAGTAAGTTCTCTATTGTTTAAAAAACGTACTACATCCAGTTCTTTATATTCGTCAGGCATAAACCATTCCGACTGTAACGCTGTGTCAAAGTCTTTTTGTTCTACATCTAGTGGAATATATGGAGTAAGTGCAGGTCTGCCTTGATCTTCCATAGCTTTATTAAACTTGGATATATCATCACTAGGTTCACATAATACAACATGACACTTGTCAACATGGCCTGAATAGATCATATCAACTAAGTCTTTATTTGTAAATCGGGGTATTCCTAGAGAGTCTGTTTTCATCAGCATAAGTATATTTTAACTTACATTGATGAGTTTGTCAAGTCCTGATTGTGAATTATCCATATCTTTTTGCATTGATACTGCACGTCTGCCATGTGCTTCTGCAATATACATATCAAGCAATGAAGATATTTGTTCGTGTACTTGAGGATTAGATGTCATAAAATACTTACGTTGTAATTCATTAATCTTATCCTCCAGTTCAGGAAGTGTAATGTCTTCAAAACTTTGTACTAACGGATTAAACATTTATAGTATATTCGTTATAAATTGACCTTTGTACTCGCCGTATATACTAGCACCGGCATCGTATGTCCAAAAGTCGAATATGTAAGGTTGTGTAGCACTGTCAACTGTGGTTGGATTTGCAAATCCTGTTGGTACTCTAAATGTACTACCTAATGAAGTAAACGTAACAGCATGTCCGCCGCCACTGCCAACAAGATGTACAGTCATTTTAGCAAGTTTTCCACTTGCTGGAAAGTCTGTTAGTGTTAATGTAACATCAGCGCCAATTGTAAAGGCTTGATAATGTCCATTTGAAAAACTAACGTTAGTGTTGCCACCTAGTGTTCCGCCATTATAAAATGCTTCAGTTTGTTGAAGTACGTTTGCGCTAATTTGATTATTACCTGAAAACGTATTAGCGGCATTTAATACTGCGCTAGTTGTTTGTAATGTAGTAATTTCAGAAGTAGCAGTTGCTAATCCTGTTTTGATAATTGTGAAATTATCTCTAAATCCTTGACTATCATTGTCTTGTCCAGCTACTGGATAAGTCCCGTCAATTGTTGCTGATATAATTGTACTTGCCATGTTAATTCCTCTACTGTGTTATTTATCGTTGTTATGCGTTGTAGTCGTAATTTGCGAACAGGATATATTGTTCTGCACTATTACCTGAAGTACTGTCCACAACATAACGATCGATAGTTACGTCTAATGATTGAAAATTAAAGTTACTATTTTTAATGTTAGTTAATACTTCTGCACTCTTTCCAGGTTTACAATAACATAGTGGTATTGCTAATGTAAAGCCTGCTTCTTGCGTACCTGCACTTTGCGGAGTACGCATCCATAATGGTAAAAACCCGTATGCTGTTTCTCCAGTAGCTTCTAAACTTTCGCGCATGTTAGTAATGTTAGCAATGTGTCTTACTTCGTCACCGCCTGATACTTTAATAGCATCACTGTCAGCTAACGGAATGTTTTTCGCTTCACCTTGATTGAAGTTTTGACTATCAGTTTCACTAAGCACTGTTAAAATACTACTATTATCCTGACTTACTACTGTATCGCCTACTTCTAAATATGTTTTACTACCTGGGAAGTAATACTGTGAATTGCTTTCATCTGCACCTGTTGATATATAGTTTGGTGTGTATCCTGATACACCTTCTGCATTGTCTTTGTATATTGATCTTAAATTTGTTGTTGAAGGCTTTGTAAGAATAGGTTCGATGTAAGTTGTGTACAATGCATGGCCTAATGGATTATTGCCAGCGGCTGCAATACCTTCTGGTGTACGCATATTATCATGCCATTCCGGTGCTAGTGTTCCGCCTGTTACAAACTCAGTAACATAATTCCATTCACCTAATACTAACAACCAAAGATACTCACGCATTAATAATGCTCTAAATTCTGGGTCAGTTCCTGGAAATGTACCACTGTATCCAGAAGTATCAAATCTGTTGTTGTCTATTGCTTCTACCATTGCAAGGTATAGCTCATTAGTTTGATTAGTTTGAGCAAGCTGAGGTATAGCCGACAAACCGTATACAGTAATAGTGTGTATTAAGTGTTCTAGTACTTCAATTGCTTGATCATCGCCTACAAGACTCTCGCCTGGCTGTTCCCAAATATGATCTACACTTTGAAAGTTGTATTGAAACTTAGTTAATCCTGGATAACTATCACTAGCATTATCAGACAGCATACTAGGAGTGTAAGCACTTCCGCCTACCCAACCAATCTTTTGTGCTGTCTTCATTGACTTCATGTTGTTAACTGCTATCATTTGCGTAGTAGGGTTAGTATTGCCGCCGTATGTACTATCTAATAGTAAAGTTACAGTCTTTGCTACTTTCCTTATAAACTCGCTAGTATTTGCTTTAGCACCGCCTATAGCAGGAGTTCCTACTAGTTTAATGCCATACACATCTAAGAATCTATCATACGGTGTATATCTGCTACTAGATAATAACGGGTCTGTATTAAACACTTCGTCGCCACCTTTCATTACAGGTATACCATCGTTAGTAAAGTCTCGATTGTTTACATCAAAAACTCCTACTCTATCTACAGTTACAGTGTTGCCACCTTTAATTGTAAAGTCTTTTTTGGTTTTACCTTTAATTGGTTCTGAAGGGTCAATTACTTCTGCATAGATAACTTCGTATACTGTATCAGTTGTTCCTGGAGTTATTGCTAACGCAGTCTTAACTGTGCCTACTTTATAACGCCTTTTCTTGTGATACTTTTGACTGCTTGCAAAGAACGTGTCTAACGATTTTGTTTCTAATCCTGCGTATGCTAATATCTTAACATCTTTTTGTAATCCAAAGTCTGTATCGTTTGGTCGATACAATACGTTTGATGGAAATACATTTGGATTGCTTATTAATCCTCTATAAGATGCTCTTATAGTTTCATTCATAAACGGTTTCATAAACAAGTTACTGTACAACAAATCGTTTTTATCTAAAATAGTAATAGTAAATTCTTTAGTTACTGCACTGTACCCGAATCTATCTTTAGCTTCAACAGTAAACGTATATGTTCTGTCAACTGTAGTATCAGCACCGTCAATCAACAATGATCCGGTATCAAATATTGTTAATCCGCTGACTAACGGACTTAACGTACCAAACTGTTGCACTTTACCTGTTATTTCACCATCAAGTTGTAACGCTAGTCCAAAAGGCAATCTTCCTGCTGTCTTAGTATAAAGCAACGGAGCATCTGTAACTGAACTAGTTGCTTCAACTCTAAATACACTTGTAAAGTTTGCGTCTATAGTTCCTAATACTTTCTTAGTAGTAAATGCAATAGTTGAATCTACTTGTCCTAGTATCTTTACTGTAAATGTTTTATCTTTTGATGACTGTATAACTTGCGCATCAATTAAATTAGCGGTAACTGTAAATTTGTATTCTTTAGTTACGGACGGCTGGTAAGGTATGCGTCCCGCAACTTCCCCAGTTGATACATCTAAAGTCATACCTGGAGGTAATGTACTTGCACTAGTATCTGGATTTGTTGCTTTTAATACAAACTGTGTACTACCTTGTTGTAAGTTGTTTTTTAGTACATCAAGAAATATTGTAACGTAATTATTAGCTCGTCTATATCCTATATCACTGTTTGTTAACCATACAGGAGTTCTAAGATATGTGTTGTCTGTACTAAACACTCCAGTGCCTACTTGCAATAGTACGTTGTCTGCTCTTAAGAAGTCGTCGCCTACTACATAAATTGTAAAGGATCTTTTAACAACAGTGTCGCCGTCATTTGCACTTACAATAAATTGGTAAAATCTGTTAAGTTTCTTTGGTGGAGCAAATACTGCGTTTGGAAAGTACTCTCCGTTATAGTAATACGAACTTACACTAGTAAAATCAAATGCATATCCGTCATAGTTATTTGTATCATATGCACCTTTATTTGCCGCTAGGTCTAGTGCTAGTAATGGATCAACTACACCTGATATTAGACCGTTGCTATCCATAGTAATACCTGAAGGAAGTTCTCCGTCATCTTTATTAATGTAGTACTCTAATGTTTGTCCAGCTGGTAAATCTAAATCTGTTGCTTGTAATTGGAAATTAATAATTTCGTTGTCTAGTACAAAGTAACGTTTGTTTTCTGCACCTACTGACAAGTTTCCTGCAGGAGTTACCCATTCAGGTTCGTCTGCTCCTTGTACTTCAATAGTAAACGTTCTGTCTTGTACTTGCAAAGCCGCATTAGTTGCTCTAAGAACAAACGTACTAGTAGTAGCACGTGGCACTGCTGTTGGTGTTCCAACAATTTGGTTATTTTTTAGACGCATACCCGCTGGTAAGCTACCTGATATTAATTTTGTTATAATAGTATATCCACTATTAAGAGGTAAGTTAACTATAGTCGTAATACTTTCTTGCAAAGTAGTTAACTTAGTTCCGGTGAGTTGTGTCCAATGGCTCATGGTTAGATTGATCCAAGATTAGTAGAAGCAATCGGAGCAAGTACAGTTCCGTAGTCAATATCTACTACATATTGTAAATAATCTCTGTGGCTTAATACATCTTGCGATATTGCTCCAAAGTCAAAATTGTTTTCAAAGTCTACACTTCCGGCATCATTATTAATTGTAATTAAATCCCCATTTGCGCTAGTACTAATACCTGTACCGCCGAAGATTTTAAATGAAGTACCATCATTTATTGCAATACTACCGCCGTCAGTAACAATAGTATGCCCATTTAAGTTTGCCGCTATTGTTATTAAATCACCATCAGTTGTAATATGTATTCTATCACCCTGTACAATCTTACGGAACTCTAAGTCGTATCCTGTCTTTTGTTTGAATACACTGCTTCCGCTTGAGCCTACATTACTACCGGTAGTTGATTCATCGTTGCGTAAATCAAGCTCGTCGAAGTTTTCATTTACTTTAAGAAACGCGGCTCTGAGATCATCTCCAGTTCCGTCATTAGCTAAAGCACCTATATTGATTGTTTGAATTGTCATTATATTTTCCTTATACTAGTATTTATTCGCCTACGGATAATCGCTTGCGCCCCACTGAATTCTAACTCCGCCATCTTGTGCATTATCAGGCCCTTGAGCAACGACAAACCACTTATAATAGCTTGGCGGATTGTTGTTGCTAGCATTGAGATCTTGATAACGTATCCTGCCGCCATTACCGCCACCGCCACCGCCGCCTACTGATACCGTTGCACTATTACTATCACTTCCTACTCCGCCGTTCGAGGCACCAGTGTAATCATATTCGGGGTAACTGTAAGTGATTAAGTAAGGACTTCTTGCACCAGTACCACCAGTAGTGCCTTTGCCGTGTAGCTCTACGCCACCGCCGCGTCCAGCAAGACCGTTTTTCATTCTGTTTTGGTTGCTACTAGTGCTGGCATGTTGTGCTCTACCTTGGCCACCTAAGCCGCCGCCACCACTAGCACCAGTATTATCGTATCCTGCCGCGCCGCCGCCACCGCCACCAGCACTGCTATTACCAGTTGCTGGATTGCCGCCGCCACCAGCCATGCCGTTTCCACCGCCTCTAGTAGTTCCATAATCGCTGTTGGTTTGAAAAGTTCCACCAAATCCGCCACTCCTAGCGTTATAGGCTTTTCCACCGCCGTTGCCGTATATTATAGTAGTGTTGCCGCTGTCCTTAACTGTACTATTTCCGCCATTTGTTGGATCAGTAATAGTTCCGTAACCGCTTGAAACAGGACTCCAAGTAAAGTTAGCAGTAAAATCACTGTCAATAAACTCTTTATAATAGTTGTCAGTGTAATATCCTGAGCAGTCTCCTCTATTACCTCCTGCACCTACTGTTATAGTAAATGTGTCTCCAGGGCTTACTGTAATGTTATTACAATATGCTAGGCCGCCTCCAGCCCCACCGCCACCGGATCCGTCTGATCCTCTACCAACCATGCCGCCGCCACCGCCGCCTACTGCTACCATGTCAATTGATGTTACACCAGATGGTACTGTCCACACAGTCGCTCCTGGACTATAAAACGCTACCGATCCAGTTGGGTTAGCACTTGAGTCGTTAATTATAACGCTACTTGTAACGCTTAATCCATCAAGTGTTAATAGTAAAGTTTCTTCACCATCAGCACTTTGGTCTGCTGTAACTGCAACTGATAGTGTAGCAGAGTTGTTATTAACTGTGAAGGTACCCGTTAGTGATTCTCCACCTATGTCTGCTGATTGAATGCCAGTCATTGTATATGCTACAGTTACATCGTTTGCTACATTAGATGTTGTCAATGTAAAGACTATTGTTGCTCCTTCGTTTACAGCACTAGCACTGCTGACCAATGCATACGTTGCAGTTCCTCCACTAGCTATTGTATACGGATCTAATGGCATTTTATATTCACTTGTTACTGATGGACTGCTTAATGCGCTTAACGCAGTTCTAGCAAATGCACTAGCAGATTCTGACACTGTTAGTGACTGTGCGGCAGACCAACTGTTGTAAGTTACTCCAGTAAAGTTACTGTCTCCGGCTGTTCTTGCCTCTACAAATCCTGTTTTACCAATAGCCCAATCTTCATATGTTTGTGTAAACCCTGAAGAACTATTACCAATCCCTGCACCGTAATGGTCTTCTGTTCCTATTGGAAGTGTTGCTACAAACTGCGAAGCATTGCCTGATGGCAGTTTAGACCCTGGGCTACCTTGCCCACCGACTATTAACTTTGTCGGGCTTGCCGCTGACTTGTCTACGTAAACACTGTTTATAAATGTATTACCAGTAGTAAGTAACAATCTACTATCAGCAGTAGTTAAATCAGCAGTGTCTATTGTAGCATAAAATCCGTTCAACGCTCCTACATACGGAGTAAAGTTTTTTGCAGTATCTTCTTTTTGTTGTCCTACTACATAGATCTTTGTGCCGTCTATCTTAACATCTGTTAGTACGTTTCTCTCAGTAGTGCCTGATCCATCGTAAAGACTAATACGTTGAAGTGTGTCGACACCCTGATGCTGTATGCGCCACACTTCTCCCTTACCAGAAGATGTATCGTTTAGTGTTACTACTATGCCTGGATACTTTATTACATCAGTCATTGCACCGTCTACTTCTTCTTGAACCGTGTATTGGTCCTCGACGTCCATTCCACCTATAGTAATGTCAGTTGTTGCATCTTTATTTTCAAAAGTAATTTCTTTATACTCAGTTGGCAATCCAGTTCCGCCTATTTCGTATATTCTTACAAAGATTTTATCTTTTTGTTGTGTCCAAGCTCCGCCAACTTGTGTAGGTACCCTACCAAAACTAATGCCTGCAATATAATAAAAGTTACCACTATTTAATCCAGTAAACTGTTTATATGCAATATGTGTAAACTCTGTATTAAGACTGTTTGTAGCAACTAATCCTGGGTAGTAATAAGTAGTAGAACCACTAGCTAGTTCCACATTTGTTCCGTTTGTCGGGTCTAGTCTATCCCAAAATGATCCAGTACCGTCTGTTCCCCAGTTGTCTACTTTTACAACACCTATAACATCAATTACACTTGTTCCGGTATACGGAGCCGGTAAGTCTACTTTCATGATATCTAATGCCCATGCATGGCTTGCTATGCCTGCTGATTTAGTATACTTATTAATCCACTGTGTTGCGCCGTCAGTATCAAGTTTAACTACTAGTACTTGACATTTTCCAGTACTAACATTTTTGTCAATAGTACCGTCTATCATATTCTTATCAATGCCGCCTGCTACATATATGTCATTTGTAGATACATCAACATATAATGCTTGAAGAAACCCGGTAGATGGAATAGCTTTACGCCATACTAACTCACCATTTATGTTTAGCTTGTACACATAATATGTATATACATTAGAAACTGTAGTCGACTTTGATATAGCAATTGTACTGCCTATACTATCAACTACTACTTTTATTACTGATTCTGATGCAGAGGTATAGTCTGTAGATTTAGCCCAGTAAGTTCCACTAGTGTATATTGTTCCGTTCATTAACGTATGTGCTGAACATTGGTAGTATGTCTTACCTGATGTTCTCGGAGTGTATGTTACTACACCTGATTGTGTACCGTTGTTAGTTACATCATCTACTTGATTTTCAGTACCAACTCCGACTTGTGTTTTTATATAAAATGGATGTCCTGTAGCGTTAACAGTAAATGCCATTGTATCATTCTTATTTAATACTATAAACGGGTTGTTACCAGTAAATGCCGCATTCCTGTCTGTTGCACTACTATAAGACCATGCTCCACTGCCTGCATTTGTTACGTTACTAGTGAAGCTTTGTTCTGATCCAGTTGATGTATCAGCAATTGCTACACTTACATTTGATGTGCCATTGTCAAGAGTCATTGTAAATGTTTCGTCACCTTCTAATGCACTATCTGCTGTAACTGCTATTGTTTTTGTATTTGATGCTGGTGTAATATTACCAGTTAGAGTTTCGTTAGTAATATCTGCACTAGTAACACCAGAGATTGTATACGGTATCGGAGTGTTTGTAACTGTTATGTTATTTGCTAGTGTAATAACGAAGCTAGTACCTTCTGACACTGATGCTTTATCTGATGATAATGCGTAACTTGGTGCTTGGAATTGATATGCTGTAATATCACCAGGCCATGTAAACATTAATGCTCCTGCAATTCCGCTGTTTGCGCCTGGCGCAGAGCCTGCTAATGAATGTACTAACACTCCACCACCTGCCGCACCGGCAGCTAGAGCGGCTCCTACTACGTTTCCTGTGCCGCCAGCAACTCCGTTACTAGCCGTGCCTGCACCTGTAATAGTTTGACTTGTTACTGTAGTGGCCTTTAGACCACCGAGTCCACTACGACCTAGTGTAACGGCAACACCGCCGCCTCTTGCGCCGGTAACAGCACCAGTACCACTTTGCCAATCTTGTGTCCATCCATGACCGCCGCCGCCACCTGATCCAATTGTTCCGTCAATAGTTGTTTCTGCTGGAGCAAGTTGTCCTGCCGCAACTGATATTGCAGTTTGTGGAGATCCTTTGCCGCCGTCCGCGCCCATGCCTGCCGCACCACCGCCACCACCAACTACTGCTGATCCTGTTGCCGCTGCCGGACGGAAACTTGCCCCGCCTGTTCCTCCACTCTTTGATCCGTCCCACGGACCTGATACGCCACCGCCGTTACCACCTGCAATTAACGCTCCGACAGTTAATGATGATAATGCAGAACTTGATCCTGCAATACCACCGCCTGCTGTATAAGTTATACTGTTTATTGTTATTGAAGTGTTTCCACCATTTGCACTACTTCCTGATCCGCCTGTGCCTATAGTAAATGCTATAACATCCCCAGGAGTTACTGTGATGTTATTCTTGAAGCCGACAGCACCACCACCACCTCCTGAAGTTATAGTTCCTGCACTTCCGCCGGATAATCCTGCGGCTCCGCCACCTACAGCCATAATTCCAATATTAGTAACTCCATCAGGAACAACAAATGTTCCGCCACCTGCTGAAGTAAATGCACTTGTTCCTGATACAATATCAAGACTAGTATCAATTATTAACGCTTGAACATATACTGTTGGGTAAGCGTTTAATGTAAATTGTAAGGTTTCGTTTCCGTCTGTAGTTAAATCGTTTGCTAATGTAATTGTTGCAGTTTCAGTAGTTCCTATTACAAATGATCCTGTTAGTACATTACCAACAACATCGCTTGCACTTACTCCTGTTATAGTCCACGGAAGAACTACTCCTGGAACACTATTTAGGCCTGTTACTGTAACATCAAGTGATTGTCCTTCGTTTACTTGAGTAGCTGATATTGCTAATGTATATGTTGCCGCTACTGTACTTGAATCAGCTATCACTGCTATCACTGTTGCTTCGCCATTATCTAATGCAAATGTTAATGATTCTTGACCTTCTGATGTTTCGTCTGCATTAAGTACTAATGAGATAATATCTGTAGTCCCAACTACAAATGATCCGGTTAAAGACGCATCGCTAATATCTGAACTAGTAACACCACTAATCGTATATCCTAATGTAGTGCCTGTGGCAACATTGCCTGTTGTTAAGGTAACTATTAAAGTAGTACCTTCGTCCGGAGTAGCATCATTTAATGATAAGAAATATGTAGCTGTTGGTAAGCTGGTGTCAGCAATTGTTACGCTAGTTGTTGCTTCGCCGTTGTCAAGTGCTAATGTAAATGTTTCTGTACCGTCATCAAACGTAGTATCAGCTGATGCTTGTATTGTTATTGAACTAGCTCCACCGACAATGAAGTTTCCTGTTAAACTTGCGCCGCCAATATCTGTACTATTAACACCTGTAATAGTGTACGGAACGATTGTACTAGCAACAAGATTTGTTGTTGTTAATGTTATAGTAAACGTGTCGCCTTCATTAACACCGCTTGCTGTTGATGTTAGTGCGTATGTTGGAACTGCTACTTCTTCCTCTTCTTCACTACTAACTGTTCCGGCTGCTTGAAGGACTATGGCACTATTATACGGCTGGAAAGCATATACGTTTGGACCGTTAAATAACGAAACGGTACTTGTGAATAAATCTACATCTTCACCTGGATTATATAGAAGGTCTGATATAGCATTTGATGTTATCCAAGTTTTACCCTGTGCTGTAGTAGTTTCTGGCTCTATTTCTAAATAGGTAGCAAGTAGTCCTGCAATTTGCGGACTAGCCATACTAGTACCAGATATGTTTGCAGTCTTATAATCTGTATTACCAGGATATATTCCTGAGGTAAAGATGCTTACATTACTAGATGATGAAATAATATTTACTCCTGGTGCGTAAATATCTACGCCAGGACCTCTGTTAGAAAATGCGGCTACTTTTTCTGATAAATTATCCGCTAATACTGAATCAACTGCACCAACCATAAGTGCTTGGTCGTCAAATGGCGAACTACCTCTGTGGTAATAAATAGTTTGGCCAAAGGCAGTAGTATAGTAATTATTATAATCCTGAAAACCTTCATCAGCAATTTTTGTATAGCTGTTACCTGCCGCTATAACAACGTGTACTCCTGCATCAATAAGTTCTTGCACATCAGTATCAACTGATGCAACTCTAACTGGGTGTCTATAGCCAATTCCGTCAAAGTAACCAGTCATACCTTTTGAAGTATCTCTATCACTGCCAGTCCAATCAAAACCACGGAAGTTTCCGCCAGTTATTGATGAATAACGAGTTCCGTATCCCCAACTCATGTTTACTACAGTAGGACGTACAACTCCTGTTGATGCGTCAACTGGTTTAGCTTTGTGCCATTCTTTTATTACGTCAAAGCAATCTGATATAGATATACCCGAGTTTGGATCTGAAGAACCTTCTAGACCGGCAACCTTAACAGCATATATTCTTGCGTTTTTTGCCCAGCCATAAGTTTGCCCAGCGGCCGTTCCGCCAACGTGCGTACCGTGTCCGTGATAGTCTGTATAATGTGCTGTTGGCATAGTGCCACTTACTACACTCTGTGATTGATACCAGTCAATCTCTTGTACTCTGTTTACACCTTTAGCATCTAAAAATTCTGGATGATCTGCTTGTATACCTGTGTCCTGTATTACAATATCGACTCCTGCGCCTGATAGCGTGTGCGTAAAGTCGCCTGAAACAATATTTCCAACATATGGGTTTGTGGCGCTTATCATTCTGCGCATGCCCCAGTTTAGTTTATCACTACTAGATTCTGTAGTTTTACTAAAATCTCCAGTCTGAGATGCAAATGTTATCATCTCAATATCATCTCGTAAATCGGGTCGTAGTTCAACTCCGTATACTCGCTTGTCGTTTTGTAAAATGTTAACTTCGTCGAGTGTTAAGTAATAATGTGTATTTCTTTGCGACCCTGGTCTTGCGTTTGCTATTTCAACTGTTCTGTTTGGAATGAAACCTGCGCCTGTAAGACTTATCATCTCTGCATCAAACGCTAGTACATCAACTCCCCGGTTAAGACTAACTATGTATTCTTGTTCAGACATTAACTGTCGCTCCTATTAAAGTGTGTTATGTATTAGTGTAAATCAACCCAAGCCCCGTTTGCATATGCTTGTAATTTATTTGCAGTTTGATTGTATATGATCTCGCCGTTTGATGCCGCTAGTCCATTACGTTCAGTAGTAGTCCAACTCTTTGCTACTAGCTTTGATAAAGAAGCAACCAGTGTTCCGTTTACAACAGTCATACTAGAGTTGTGTCCAACTTGTAAATCTCCCGATGCTACACTTACACCAATATTTATTCCTTGTCCTTCTGTGGTTAAATCAATTCCGCTATCAGAGTGTATGTCTACGCCACCGCTTTGACTAATTTTAATATAGTCAGTATCACCAGTGGATGCTTGTAGCTTTAAATATCCTGACGAAACAGTAATAGCAATATTACCATTTCGAGTCCACGTTTCAGATGTTATTGGTCCAACTAACGCACTATTCAAACTGTCAACAAGCATTGTACTATCACTACCAAACACACTGCCTATAATGTCTTGCTCTATAACGTTACCTGTTGCATTATGCAGACTTTCTAATGCGGCGATCTTAGGATACACTTCGTTAAAGTTATCATTAATTTTATCAAATGCGTTTCTTAACGGATCACCATCGCCTTTATTTGCACTTGTACCTATATTTACAATTTGCTTTGCCATTATACTCTTCCTACTACGATTTCAACAGTACCTTTATCAGCACTTTGTTTTGTTCCAACTGCTTTACCTAATACAGCACCAACACCTGGACTATTGTCTACCATAGCATATCCTGGTACACTACTTGCTACCAACATATCGCCTGCTTCGACCATACCAATTACTTTACAAGGAACTCTACCTTGCAATGCTACTGCACTTACAAACTCTCCAGCTAACTCTGCATTCATTAAGTGTGCAGGGTTAGTAGATACTACTCCTGCAATCTTAGTAGTTCCTTTGGATGTAGTTTCAGTAACTTCATTTGCTCCACCAAACATTAATACTGTGCCTGGTTCGTATGCAACATCACCTAAGTAGTTTTCTGCTAAGTCAGCATACTTTGCTGATGTTGCAGTACCACTAAACGTAGTTGCATATACTGTATTATACAATAATGACGAACTACCAATGTTGTAAGTATTAGTTGCATCTGGAATAACACCTGTTGCACTAAACTTAAATGGTGCTTTAGTTGTTGCGCCATCTTTTGTAAGTATTGTAATTTCACCTGCAACTGACTTGCCAGTATCAGCACCTAATGCAATACCAGTTGTGCCTGTGCCTTTTTCATTTGCCGCTTCAATAAAGTTAGTGTACACCCAGTCTGATGATAGTCTTGACTCTGCGGCAAAGTTACTGTTAGCTTGCAATGTACTTTGTGTATTTCCTCCGCTATTGCCAATGTCAATGCTTCCTGGAAATTCAGTAGTCATTGTAGCATCAGTACCAACGCCTTCAAGTATTACGCCACCACCTGGTGTAAGCATTTGAATTGTTGTTGCCGCGGCTGTTTTTGGTTGTAAAATTACATATCCGTCATCAGCACCAACAACAAGTTTTGCAACTCTAACTTTACCATCGGACTTAGTCATTACCAAACTACTGTTTGCACTAATAGTTGTAATAGGAACTTCTGATGGAGTTGTTGCTCCGCCACTTATGTTACCCAGTACTCTTAGATCAGCCATACTCGGTAAGTCTGCTAAATCAACGCCGCCAGCTTTAAGTGTTACCCAACCATTTGTTATTGTAAAGTCACCTGAGTCAAAACTAGCAAGTCCTAAATCACTTTGTGCAATACCAGTAGCGTTTGCTCTAGTGCTTGCCGCATTCATGTTTAACTTGCTTTGTACAATTGCCGCTGTTGCTGAAACTGCCGCATTATCAATACTACCTGCCGCAAAACTATACAATGCTGTAGTTGAACCTGCCGCTCTAGTAACAGTAACAGCCATTGCACTTGCTCCATCTGCAATTGCGTTAGCAATCTCATCAAACGGTCCGTCAAGTATATCTGCTGTTGGTCCACTAGTAACAATTATCTTATCACCACCGTTTGCTACTACGTTTGCTGTAGCTGTGTAAGTAATAATTTGTATGTTACCAAGTATTGGATCTGTTGTTGTTTCTACATCAACTACTGTACCTGTTGCACTGCTACTAGCTTGTGCAAAAGTTTGTGCCGCGGCCCATGTTCCAGATCCGCCTATAGTATCAGCATCAATGATAAGTCTTTTCTTACCTGTAAATACAATTAACTGGTTTGCCGCTGGACTATTAAACTCTGTGTTTCTTAGTTCTTCTAAACTATCAAAGTTATCAACAACACCGTCTACATATGCTTTAGTAGCCGCAGATGAGTCTGCACCCGGAGCCAGCAAGTTAGTGATCTGATTCGATCCCATGTTCATGTTGCCGGTCATTGCAGTAGTGCCATCTAGTGCCATTGCACCCGAGCCAATAATGTTATTAGCCGCTAGTCCGTTATGATCCCAACCCAAGCGTCTGTTAACGTAACCGCGTACTGCACTTTGCGTTGGGACAATGTCTGAACCATTAGCAGTCATTCCGTTGTCTGTGCTAAATTCAGCAACAACAACACCACGTTTAAATCCAATTCCGTCTAAGTTACTTAACGCAATACTACCTGCGAATGTAACTGTACCAGTACCTTGGTCAACTGTAAAGAACTTACCTACACGGAAGAAACCGTCTTGGTCTGTACTTACAAAGAAACAACGTCCTTTGTCACGTTCACTAACTTCGTTAGCTTGTACTGCGGGTTGCGGATCACCTAATAGAACGTTTGGATAGTTACTGGTGTTAAAACTACCAGTACCAATGTCTAAGAAGTCGTGTCCTGTTGCTCTACAAGTTGAAATACTAATTGTAACATCACCTGGTGACGCAGCCGGTAAGCCGCAACGTAGTGTGTTAGTTTGTGATCCAGACAACACCATAGTTGAATGTATACCAGTTTGATTTCCTGCTTTGTTCAAGTCACTGTTTGCTACTTCTGCAATTTGTACAGTTGAATATGCTCCGCGATCGATATAGTTGCTAACTGTGTGTAGCTTACCTGACCATGCAAATACCATGTCACCTCGATCAATTCGCTGTCTGTCACTTAGTGCCGTTACTTCTTCAATAGCAATAATATCATCGCCTGCTGTAGCACCTTGTGTTGCGCCACCAGCGCCGGAGTATGTTGCCGCTGCCGCATTTGTCTTATCAACAATAATTCTAACATAATCAAATGTTGCGTCAAAGTTTGTTAACACACTATTATTAGCTAATGCTTCGCCTGTTGATTCAGTTATTGTAAATGCAACTGTTCTGTATGTTTCTTTTGGTTGCTCATCAAACTGGATAGCTGTACTTGGGCGTGTTGTAAGTGTGTCAGGACTTGCTACGCCGTTTAGTACAAACGCTTGATTCTGTCTGAAAGTTACTAGCGTATCTTCGTCTGTATTTTCAATAAGTCCAGCATTATCAAATCCACTATTTGATGTAGTAAACGCAAATTTGTAAACTTGACCATCATGCTTTGGTGTATGTGTAGTTGCCGCAATTGTACCTGCGACTGTTACTGTAAGGATTGCACCCGAAGCATTAATTGTTGCTACTGTAATTGTAGCATCATTAGCTGTAGTTGCGCCGTCTAGCTTTGTACCTAAAACAGTAATTGTATTATTAACACTATAACCAGTACCTGAAGCTCTAACAGATGCTCCGTAGCCGCCTTGTGTAGATTTAGTAATATCAAACTTTGCACCCGATCCACCAGCTTGGTTTAATGTGTATGCAACATCCTGATGCCCGTCAACAATAAAGTCTGCTACTTTACTAACATTACTAACTTCGTGTCTAACAAGTGTACCACTTGCATGTAAAATATCAACTTCGCCTTTGTTTTGTGGCTTGTGTTCCATGTCGTATACATATACGTTTAACTGACCTGATGCTAATGTGTAACCACCTGTAACAACAAGAGCCGGCGCACCTAAGTTTGCACTGCCTGCTGACAATGTAATATCGTTAGTTGTATTAAATGTTCCTGATGTATCTTTTAAGTAAAGTTTCTTACCTTTAGTTGTAAACACAACTGTACCAGTAGCACCTGTAACAGCCTGTGTTACTGTGTTGCCTCTAGTGCTTAGTGTAAGCACGTCAGCAAATGTAAGTGTAATGTTTGCTTCCGCTGTTTTACCAGGCATTACCATGTTGTCACGCAATGTAACACTATCTGGAATTTCGTTTGGATCACTACCGTTAGCAACTAAACCAAAGTTACCATATGCGTTAGATCCGTTAAGTGATCTAATCTCACCACCTTTGTTTGCATAGTATGCAGTATGGCAATAGTAAGTAAACTGTGATACCATTTCTGATAAGCCACCGTTAGTAACAATAAGTCCATAGCCTAAGTCGTTAACTTGTGTAAAGTCATTACCTAACATACTTCTGTTACCAGCAGTTTGTACAGTAATTTCAATCGGGCTTGATACACTAACAGTGTCTAAGTTAAACGAGTCTGCTAATGTTCCTGTCCAACCAGCAGTATTATTACTAGACCTATCAAGGATAAGTGTAGCAGTTCCTAATGCGGGATCCCAATCTCTAACTGCGTTAACTTGGAAACGCTGTCCGTCAATATAAAACGGAGCTGGCACTTGTGGCTTTTTAATGTATAAGCCTGTGCCTGCATCCGAAGCAACATCAACTTGGTATATGCTGTCCTTGTTAGTAACTTTCATTGGTACGTTACCAGTGTAAGCATCAACTAACATACCACCTCTAAACGCTTGCCTATTTATACTCTGTGAGAAACTTGAACCAACTTGTGCGTATGGTGACTTGGTTAGTACTTGTCCATTAGGATCAAGTACCATCATAAATCCGCCGTGTCCTTGAACACTTACGTTGCTTATTCTAGTTGCATCGCCGCACATAAACACATCAAGTAGTTTGTTGTTCTTTGGTGGGTTATAACTTCCGTTAAACGCAAACCTAATAACATCAACTAGTGCATCTAAATTAGTTTGTACACTTGCTTCTGATGTGATACTAGTATCAATTATTTGTGCAACTGCGCCTAACTTAGCACCAAATGCTGTGTTAGCTAGTATGCTAGGCGTAATAGTTTTAATATAGTTAATTGCCGCTGATGTTTCAGTTACCTGACCAGCAACAGATCCTACATAATATGCACCCTGGTTCTTTAATGACTCAGCTCTGCCGCCTGTGTTTAAATCTTTTATAATACCGTCAATAATGAATCCAGTATCACGTCTACATTTTGTAGCACTGTAAGAAAGACTTGGATAAGTTGCATCAATGTACTGAATAACTTCTTCAATAATAAACAATTTATTCTTTGTTAATAGTTTTCCAGCTTTAGTAAAACCACCTGGATTCGTAAGTGCTGAGTTACCAACGTTAACGTCGATAGTGTTATCTGTTAAGTAATGCTTACCAAAATAGCCAACTACGTTACCAGTTAACGGATCAACGTAACCGCCGCCTGTTGTTGGAATGTTAGTATCTCCATAACCTGTTACACTAGTAGCATTACCTGTTAGGTTGTCAAACTCTAAATCTCTGTAGAAGTATGTGTTTGCCCATGGACTTTGTGATGAACGATCATTTGGTGCAATAATGCAACGTCTAAACTCGTCACCTTTAATAGATGTGTTTGCAGGAACTTTAATTGGAAAGTCTTCAAAATATCTACCAGACTCAACAAATATTGTTGCTTCGGCCCTATTTACAGTGTTAGCATATTCTAATGCTTCTCCTGCAATAAACTCTAAAGGTTCAAGTAACTGTAACTGTAGTTGGTCTTGGTTTGCAGGTGTAGTTGTTAGTGCATCGCTTTCGTAGTTGAATGCAATAATTTTACCTATTGCTCCACTTGTCTTGCCTCTAACAGTCTTGCCTGGAAGGATGTCTGTGTTTGTTGGGTTACCTTGATCAACGTGTCCATTACCGCCGTTAGCAATGTTAACTTCGTATACACTACCGTCAACTGTTGCAGGCGCTGTAAATACACCGTCGTTAATAATACCAACAACAATAACAAACTTTGCGTTTACACTGTTTAAACCAGTAGCGTCAACAACTTGACCACTATCAATTGTTTGTGAGTAAACTGTTTGTAATGCTGTTACTGTGTTGTTTTGTAGGATGTCACTTACTAGTGATTTTGCTTTTGCAATACCTGCTAGTGTTTCTGTCTTCTGTGTAGTAACTGCAAGTTTTCCGCTTGTGTTTGAATAGTATCTAATACCAGCAGTTTTACTCAAGTAGTTAGCATTATTACCAGTTAATGTATCAAGTACAATACTGTTAACAATTAACCCAACGTCTCTTGCACAAATATCTGAATCATATGTTAAGGTAGGATAAGTTGCATTAATAAACGCAACAACCTCTGCTTTAATAAAGTCAATGTTTGCATCAATTAATGTCTTAACAGGCAATCTGCCTGATACAATAGATTGAATTCCTACGCTTTGTGTAGTTGATATAGTAGCAGTTGAACCGAATGTAATAGTTTGTTTGTACGGACCTAACTCTTGCGGAGAAGAAATCATTAGCTCTTCTGCTTTACGACATGCCGCACCAATTGTTTTAAACGCAAAACTTAAACTGCGTCCTTCTTTACCCGCTGGTGTATCTGTTTGTCTATCATCACCCTTTGTACTAACAAAGAAGTTAGTTGTTGACTGATGACTTGATTGATCAACGTAATACTTTGTCGCCGCTTGTAAATTTTCTACTGTTGCCGCTTGTCCAGCTAAGTCTCCAGGATGGTCGCTTAAATAAAGCGGTCCTGTCATTGTATCACCTTGTCTGCGTGTTACTGCATTTCTTGGTAATACTTCTTCGCTAGTATAAAAGCCTGCTAATGTTGACAAGTAAGTTTGGTCAAGTATAGTTTGTGTACCTGCTCCACCGCTTGCTAGTATTCTATTAGTACCAGCAATAGCATCAGCACTTGATGGGTGCAAGGACATAGTGTCCTTATCAACAATTGCAATATAGTATGTTGCTAACTTAGTAAGGTTAGTTGCCGCGGTAGTAGTTGCATTATATGTAACTGCAACACCATTGGCCGCTCTGTCGTAACCATGCCCTGTAATTACTAGGTTACTGCTACTATTATAGTTTGCAATAGTTAATGTGTATTCTGTAGCGTTTGCTGGTTCTGGTCTAGCACCGCCTTGTTTGTTAGGTACTCCGCCTTTGGTATATCTCTGATCAGCATATTGTTTATCAATAACTAAATCGTCAACTGTGTAACTTCCGCCATACTTGTTTGTAAATGCTGTTGCCGCATTGTCTGTTACTGCAACATTACCAATGCCAAAGTTATTTCCGTTCATTGGACCGCTTAACTTTGGACTTAAATCAGAGGATAATTTACTATTACCAGCTGTTATAATTAGCTTACCTGCAACTGTGTAGTTGTAAGTAATTGTATCGTCAGTTGCATCGCCTGTTAATGCTCCATTAGATGCAAGCTCTAATGCTTCTACTCCATCTTCTGTGGTCTTAACGCCCATTAGTCTACTTGCTAAACCTGTATAACTACTTGGAGTGTCGCCCAAGTTAGTAAAGTTTATCTGTCCACCAATACCAAATACTGCATATAGTTCTTGAAAGTTCTCGTTGGTTTTACGGAACGCTTCACGAATGGCATCACCGGTACCGTCGTTGCCTTCTACACCAATGTCTACAATTTCTCTTGCCATTTCTTACTCCGATTATATAGCGTGTGCTAGATTGTTGTCTATTGCAGACAATTTGTCTACATCAAAATTTACACTAACGCCACAACCACATGATGATGTAGAGTTAGGATTTCTTATTTCAAAATTTGAACCTACAATAGATTTTACATAATCTACTTCAGTACCAAAAAGGAACATTAGGCTTGTTGAACCTATTATAAACTTGCCAACACCTGCGTCTATTACTGTTGATTTATCTTCAACGTCCGCTTCTGTAGCAATTGTGCCCCAGTCGTACTCAAATCCAGCACACCCTCCACCTTTTAGATTTAAACTTACACCGTATACTGCGTTTTCTTCGCATATTGTGTTAATCTGTAGTTTCGCCATGTCTGTTATTGTACAAATAGTCATTTTAGCTCCTTGTTATATGTATTTATCTATCGCTTTTATAATCTTAATGTTAAATATAGTTATGTTCATGAATCAATTTAAAAAGCAAAGCCGGCACACTCGTAAAAGCAAAACAGGCAAGGAACACACCTATACACGTGATATTACTTACTGTGTATTTAGATGTGATAATTGTGATGTAGAGTTTACTAGGACCAGGGGTAGTATGGATCCTAAGCGCCTAACTAATAATTATTTTCATGTATGTAGTAACTGCGATGCAAAGAAATTTGCGCAGAAAAAGGGTGTAGAAAAGAAGCAGATATGGAATGTATCTGCTTCCAGTGATATGCCTATTGGAAGACTTTAATTATTCTGACTTATAGATAGCCCAAATGCCATAACCAATTGCGGCATATGCCGCTAGTTTAGCAAAAGGTCCTGCTATAAGCACAATAACGCCAACAGCTATTAAAACTGCGCCATCCAATGAAGTACGCTCTTCTATTCTTTTTGTAATCCAGTTTTTCAATGCTTACTCCTTATATGCGACTGACTTAATGTTAGTTGTATAACGATGTGTTATCAGTGAGCCTTTCTATAATAACAATAATTCTAACGTGGTTCGTAGGTAGTTTTAGGGCTTCTAACGACTGTTTTTATCTCAGTGCCTCCAACGCTAGGCGTTATACACAAAAACATTAACTCTATAGTTACACGACTCCAGAGTTGAGAATCTTGCCCTTTATAAGGTGCGCACCCAAACCCGTCTTATTAGCAACTGTCCTGCCTCCCAAATGTCCTAGCAGGGTAACACCAACGGAGCCTTTGCTGGTTGATTGATGTTGTACTAAAAGTTGCAACTATATTGTCTTGCTTGCAAAGTATTTAGCACGTTAACATGCTAGGGCTAGGCTTTGTTGGTATAGTTTTATGCTTGCTAAGTTCTTGCACTTGCTTTCGCACATAATATCTGTGTAAGGCAAGAAACTTAATGCCCAATCGTTTGCAATCTTGTTAGGATACCATTCACTGTGTCCACGTAGTTTGCCTTTTTTGTAGCCTGCTTCTAATAGTGCAGGCATATCAGGTAATGTATCGTGTGCATAGCCTTCGGGCAATTCTTCTGTTCTACTGTAGCTGTAATGCATTGCAGGACGCACACCACGCCAGCTATCAACTATGCGCTTATATCTATCGTCGGTGGGCTGTATGTATTCACCTTCGCGGCACCAGTGATGGTGTACGTCAAGAACGAGTGCCAAGTCGTCTGCAAGTTCGAGGCTGTGTTCGATGCCCCACTTGTTTTCGTCATTCTCGATTGTGATAACGTTTCGCGCTTCTTGCGATAACCGCTTGAGGGAGGCCTTAATACCGGCTGGACCATTGCGGCCTGATATGTGTACGTTGCACTTAAAGTCTTGGAAATGTCTGCCGTAACCCATATAGCGGATGACATCGGTGTGATATTCAAATTCTTCTATGCTCCTATCTACAATGTCGGCGTTGTCGCTCGCAAGTACAGTAAATTGGCCTGGGTGCATCGATAGTCGGACATCGAGGGTTCTTGCAAGCTCACCGACTTTTGCGAAGTGTGTTTCCGCATACGCAATAACATCAGCCTGCTGCCAATAATAAGCCCAGTCACGCTGAGTATATACAGGAAGTACGTCACTGCCAAGACGAACCATTCGTAATCCATGCGGTAAACCTCCTACGTATTCGATCAAGTTATAGTACGATTGTATATTGTGTACCATAATATCCCACAGTCGTTGCTCTGCAACTTCGCGAGTCTGACGGTTAAGCCACTGTACTGTTGTACTACGAGTATTTAGTGGGCGTTGTATTTCTTCAAGGATCTTTTTCTTCTGTGTCTGATCCGGGTCCATATACTTACATGCAAAACCTATACGTTGTATTACCATTTTCTATAACTCCCGTCGAGTTCGTGTGTGCCTGAATTATGAATTGCCCATGCTATACAGTTGTACCATGCATAGTTTGGATTCTGCCTTAGTTGTTTGTACCATTGTTTATATAGTGTAACACGTTTATGTATGTTTGTCAACTAAATTGTCCCTTAGTGTAATGGATTTACTTTTTAAGAGTAAATGATTCCCCACAACCGCATTGCGCATCTTCCCAAGGGTTCCTAAATTTAAACCCAGAGTTAAGTCCTTCTGTTGTGTAATCTAGTTCTGTGCCATCAATCATTACTAGTGACTTGTTGTCAACAATAATCTTTATGCCGTTTGAGTCAAACACTGTGTCATCGTCATTGAGGTCGTCGACAAACTCTAGCACATACGCATAACCCGAACACCCAGTAGTTCTTATCTTAACTCTAAGTCCTAGGCCTTTGCCTCTGTTTTCTAAAAAGCCGGTTACACGTTCTGCACCAACATCAGTAATTGTTATCACTTAGATTTGTAATCTGCAATAGCGGCCTTGATAGCATCTTCTGCTAGTACACTACAATGTATCTTTACTGGAGGTAGAGCAAGTTCGGTTGCAAGCTGAGTGTTCTTTATCTCGCCTGCTGTTTCTAATGTCATGCCTTTAACCCATTCAGTGAGTAAACTACTGCTTGCAATAGCACTACCGCAACCGTATGTTTTAAACTTAGCATCAGTAATTATGTTATCTTCTACTTTAATTTGCAAGCGCATTACATCACCACAAGCCGGCGCTCCTACCATTCCTGTTCCAATGTTATCACTAGGTTCCCACTTGCCAACATTACGAGGATTTTCGTAATGGTCCATTACCTTTTCTGAATATGCCATAATATTTTCTCTTAGTTTATACTACTGTATTTATTAATCACTTCGATCCATCTGCATAAAATGTATTAAAGCTAACTGTAATTCGATTGTCCGTCGGGTTTTCATCAGTAAAATGTTCTAACCAACTTGGAAATAATGTTAACTGTCCTTGTATGCAGGGTATTTCTTGCGAATACGCATTATACAAGTTTTCAAACCCAGTGTTTACTTCACACATTCTGTTTGGTGAAACTGGTGATCTTAGAATTAATGGACAACTATTTTTGTCTGCTATTGGATAGAATGCTCCACTAATAACGCTACCTGGGTGTTGATGCAGTTTAACCCTACCGCCTTTAAACACTCTGTTCATCCAACTATTTTTAATATAGTTTGGAATTAACGCATACTTCTCTGAATAATGTTGTACACATATTTGTATTTGTTCTTTAAAGCCTTTTAAGTCTTTGTGTTCTAACCAGTTAATTGCCTCACGTTCGTCATATGACGACTCGCTATTGTTTGCCATAATGCCGTGACTGCTAGTCTCAGTGTTTTTTACAACATCTAACATTAAGTTATAGTCTTTGTGTCGAGACAAATCAAATGTCATTACTAGTGTGGGAAATAAGGCATACTCGGCAGTTACAGGAATTTCAATCATTATTTAATCCGTTTATAATCTGCGTTAAAGCTAATAGTAATTCGGTTGTCACAGGTTTGTATGGGAACAAAGTGTTCTAACCATGACGGGTAAATAATCATATCACCTGTTTTTGCTTCTACCAGATGCGATGAACTCGAGTACTTTGTTTTAGTATTATTGCGATTTAATGTTTTATATGCATGTGTTGGATTTACAAAAGCAATTCCGGTACTACCTTCTGGCATGTTTATAAACAATGTACCGCTAAACACATTACTATCGTGTCTGTGTCTGTGTATGCGCGATCCTTTATTCATAACAGTGTACCAACTATCGGACAATGTTACAAATTCTAGGCCTTCTTGTCTAACTATTTGCGACAATCCTTGATTAATAATTTCTAGCATTGTAGTGTCGTCATTTAGTATATAAGTACCGTGTCGCCAATCTTCTACAAAACATGTTTTCATGTTGCCTTCGCCAATTAACAGGTCAGGATTAAATGGCGCACCTTCACTAGCTAGTGCGTTTCCTAAATCTGCAAGTTCATCTGCATCATACCTTCCACTATCAAGTATGTTGGTTTTGAGTATTGCTGTTGGAAATAAATCAATTAATTTTGTACTCATACCCAGTTCTCCTTACACCACGGATCAATTGATTGTGGTGGGTTAGGCTCTCCGTGAAACACTGCAACTGATGTCATTGGTAGAATCTTAGGTACGCCTGGTTCTAAAAAGTTTCGAATTCCGTTTTTATCTCTAGTCATTGGTGGCTTTCCTCTCATTTCCCATTTGTAACTCTGTAACCATTCATCTGGAAAGAATTCAAACTGTGATTTAATTTGATCGTACAACCAGTCTTGATCTCCGTGAAACCGTTTTCTAATGTTAACTGGGTCTTGTAGGAAGTTTTCATATACATGACTATGCTGTCCTGTTTCTAATCTAAACACACTACTATTAAACCTAGTCCAGTTTGCTGATACCATTCTATTAAAGTCTCGAATGATACAAAACTTACCAGGTTCGTATGTAAAGAGATTATCTATATTTCTAAACACAATAACGTCTAAGTCCATAAACAGTATTGTGCCCTGTAATGGAAGTGATTTATTAAAGAAGTAAGGTTTCCACCACCATCCAGCAATGTCATGCCTTATTGGTAATGGCATAGTTTGTATATCTGGATCAAGTCCGTTTACGTCTTCAGTAAAGCATACAAACTTAAACGGCAATGTCATATTGCGAGTTACCATTCGTTTGAGTACATTTACGTATTCAGCACTATACTTTGTTCCATGCTTTAAGCAACAAATATATCTATTATGGTTAAGACCAAATCCTTCTGCATACTCTCTTAATGGCATAGGCTTCTTAGGAGTAGGCATAGGAGTAGGCGGTGTTGATATAACTGCTTGGTAAGCTGGCTTCGGTCTCGGTGTAGCAACCGGAGGAGTAGGAGCATTACTTATGTCCTTTTTTCCTGTTGGTCGTACTTGAGGCTTACCAGCTTTCTCAGCTATCTTACGTGCTTTGCGCTGTTCTTTAGTTTCGTTTGGATAGTACTTTTTAACCATTTAATTAGTCAGCCTCGTAAATCGCTGAGTTTGCTCCATGTTCTGCACATTCTGCACGTACACAATAACAACGGTTATTACTTTTTTCACGTATTAGTTTGTCTGCAAAGCGCCATGCATGTTCAGCAAACTTCTCTGCACCTACACCATCCATTACAACAATCTTTGCTAATCCCAATTCTTCAAGTTCCATAAACTTATCTAAGAATGGATCGTCTTTGTCAATTGCTGTCTTGTGATCAAAGTTATCTTCTAGCCAAGCCTTCAAAGGTTTAAGACCTCCAAAGTCTACTGCCCAGTTCTTTTCATCAAGCTCGTTACAGCCGAATGTAAATGTAAATGCTAAACTGTATCCGTGTAATAGATGACAGTGTGAATGATCTGCGTTAGGTTGCCTAAATACCGCTGATAGTCCTATGTTGTGTCCGTAATGCTTAGTTGAATAATATGCCATTGTAGTAATCTCCTGTAGTTAACATATGAGCGGCAGAGTTAGTAGGGTTGACGCTAAGTCCTTACGTTAATTATACTATAAATTACTTA
>Ga0307488_10000150_pt1 | contig 51043 bp, 47 predicted proteins | sample SB02metaG_FD_202248 | JGI IMG/M metagenome (GOLD analysis project Ga0307488, IMG submission 202248) | Sea-ice brine microbial communities from Beaufort Sea near Barrow, Alaska, United States - SB 0.2 | ecosystem: Environmental > Aquatic > Marine > Coastal | place: USA: Alaska | collected... | reverse complement strand
CCACGGCATATTGCCCCCCGAGGAGGCCTATGTCAGCAAAACAAAACCAATGAGATTAGCAGCCTAAATGAAACCCTGATCCATCTTAACAAGGCTGCAAACTGGTCGAAAAACTAGGACCACCTCTAACTCACCAAAAACAACAACAAGAACCATATCTCCAGAGCAAATAATAATACCTGTTTTGAATCTAATGGGGTGCGCATTTCCCCTGTGTAGAAAGAGCCAGCGAGGACCCAAACACTTCAAGCTTGCGCGTTTCATTTTGCCACAATGGGCGAGAAGGAGACTTTCGCCGCGGTGTCCACCGATGATTGCAATGCGGACAAAGTATGAATTCTCTGTGGTGGCGCCAAGGGCTACTTTCTTGGTGGTGCGAATTTATGCTTGGGTTATGCTGCGCAAAACTCCCACCCATAAAAAGCAGGCCCTCATTTCTCTATTTAACCAACCAGTACAATTAAATCACCAAAGGACACAAAAATGAATACACTTACCAAACTCTCAGTTAATACTGATACCACCCCAGACACCAACGACCTAGACGGCTGGGTCGTCGTGGACGGAAACCCAACAATGCGTACGTGGGCTTTACATACGAACTCGGACGGCACCATGCTATCCGGCGTTTGGGAAGCAACACCTGGCACCTACCATGCAACATACACCGCTTATGAATTCGTGCACATGATCTCTGGCCGCATCGTAATCACACCAGATGGCGGAACGTCCGTAACGGTTCGGGCCGGCGATGCCTTCGTTGTAGAAGCTGATTTTAAAGGGACATGGAAAATTGAAGAGCCAGTGCGCAAGCACTTTGACTTTAAGCTATAGCAGACATCCTCACACGGTACTGCATCAGGCATTTTGGGCTCTTGAACTATGTCCAGACCAAGTACGTCGCAATCAAACTTAGAGGATAACACATGAGCACTTTCGATGAGGACTTGTTCCTCAAGGGATTAGAGCAGCGAAAAGCGACACTCGGCTCGGAGTATGTCGAGAAAAATCTGGCCGCTGCTGATGATTTCACGCGGCCATTTCAGGAAGCGATGACCGCATGGTGCTGGGGCTTCGGGTGGGGCGATGATGTGATCGACGCGAAGACCCGTTCTATGATGAACTTATCAATGATTGGCGCACTTGGGAAAATGGCCGAATGGGAAATCCATTGCCGTGGAGCGATAAACAACGGCGTCTCAAAGGAAGAAATCCGTGCAATCATCCACGTCATAGGTATTTATTGTGGCGTCCCCCAGGCGCTTGAGTGTTTCAGGGTCGCAGGCAAAGTCCTCGAGGATATCGTTTAGAGGTGAATGGTCGAGGACTTATGATTTTGCGTCACCCGTTAAGCAAGATTAGACAGCATTGGACTGCAGTAGGGAAGTGGGGCAGTGTGGGACTGGGAATCACAGATTTTTACACGACTTCAACGTGTTGAAAGTGACCGCGCCCCATACGAAATGGAAATGGCCTTATCTCAAGGGTGAAATAGGGCCAAATAACTCAGGGAGGATCAAATGATCCATACGATTAAAACGGCTGCGATTGGTGCAGCTCTAGCTCTCGGCATGGTGGGTTCCGCTGTCGCACAAGAGCTGACATTCTTTACAATCGGCACAGGCGGCACGGCCTACACATATTATCCAGTTGGTGGCGTCATTGCGAACGCCATTTCCAAACCACCTGGTTCACGTGAGTGTGGTGAAGGCGGTTCTTGTGGTGTTGACGGGCTGATCGCATCTGCTGTGTCATCGCGTGGTTCTGTAGACAACTTGAATGCGATCACCTCTGGCTTGCGCAACTCCGGTTTCGCACAATCGGATGTAGCATTCTGGGCGTATACTGGCACCGGCACAATGGAGGGCAGTGAACCTGCGACTGAGCTGCGTACAATTGGCGCCTTATTCGAAGAGCACATTCACCTCGTGGCATTGGCTGATAGTGGCATCAATTCCGTGGCTGACCTCGCTGGTAAGCGCGTGTCCTTGGATGAGCCGGGTTCAGGTACCTATGTCGACGCGAACTTGATCCTTGAGGCAAATGGTCTGTCCACTAATGATTTGTCAGCCGAGGCTCTTAAAGGTGGCGCTGCGGCGGATGCCCTGCGTAACGGTCGCATCGATGCGTTCTTTGTGGTTGCCGGATACCCGACCGGTACTTTGGTTGAACTGGCGTCTGCAGCTGACATCAAGCTGGTGCCAATCGACGGTGCCGGTGCGGATGCGCTAACCGACGCCTACGGTTTCTTTGCGTCCTCGGACATTCCTGCGAACACGTATGAAGGCGTTGATGCGGTCACCACCGTCGCAGTTGGCGCGCAGTGGTACACGTCCGCGAACGAGGACGAAGAACTGATCTACAATATCACAGCCGCTTTATGGAATGACGAAACCCGCACATTGCTTGACGTTGGTCATGCCAAAGGCAGCACGATCACAATAGAAACGGCCCTGAGCGGGGTCGGCGTTCCTTTGCACCCCGGTGCCGAGCGTTTCTACCGCGAAGCAGGCCTGGTCGAGTAATCGGTAGCAATCGGTAGCTAATTTAACAAAACAGACCCTGGGCGCATTCGTGCCCGGGATTTTTCTTTTCAAGACACGCTATAAACGGAATTCTCGCCATGGCCGCTGATCTTCACGCTGACACCACACTTGCGTTGACCCCAGAAAAGCTGGCCGAGATTGAACGGGACTTTGACCCTGAAACGGCGTTTCGTCCTACAGGTAAAAACATTGGCTTTTTGATCGCCGCGATACTGGTCTCGATGTCGGTTTATCATTTTTACGCATCCGGCTTCGGCCTGATCCGCGAACTTGTTCACCGCGGCATCCATTTGTCATTCGTCCTTGGATTGGTCTTTTTGCTGTTCGGGCTGCGTAAATCCGGCAATGTGGTCGCGCCCAAGGCTTGGTATAGGTTTGACGGTGTGCCGCTGATCGATGTGGCGCTGGCGATACTAGCGGTGGCTGCGGCGATGTATCTGCCACTTTTACCCCCCGAAGCATTGGCCCAAAGGGTCGGCAATCCGTCGCCCTCGGATATCTTTATGGGCTCCTGCCTGTTGATCCTAACGCTTGAGGCAACGCGGCGCAGCATTGGTCCGACCCTGCCGATTATTGGCCTCCTGTTCATCGGCTTCGCGTATTTTGGACCATGGATGCCAGGTGCGCTGAAACATGGCGGGTCATCATGGCTCGGAATTATCAACCATCTTTATATGACCAATCAGGGGATTTACGGCATCGCGATCGGCGTGATGGCGAAGTATGTGTTCCTTTTTATCCTATTCGGCGTTCTGGCGACGCGCATCGGTCTTGGGCAATTGTTCATCGACATCGCGTTGGTGATTGCGGGGCGTTATTCTGGCGGCCCTGCGAAAGTCGCAATTTTTTCCAGCGCGTTTATGGGCACGATTTCAGGCTCGTCCATCGCCAACACTGTGACGACTGGTGCATTAACAATTCCGGCCATGAAAAAGGTAGGATACCCAGCGCATTTTGCTGCCGCAGTAGAGGCGACGTCGTCAACCGGCGGGCAAATCACACCACCAATTTTGGGCGCTGCGGCGTTTATCATGGTCGAATATCTGGAAATCCCACTGCGCGACGTATTGGCCGCGGCGCTGTTTCCCGCCTTGCTGCACTATTTCGGTATTTTCATCATGGTCCATCTTGAGGCCAAAAAGCTGGGGTTGCGTGGTCTTCGCGCCGAAGAATTGCCCAAACTCGGGGTTGTACTGCGCGATCATTGGCTTAGTCTTATACCGCTGATTATCCTTGTTTATTTTATTCTGTCAGGGCGCACGCCTGATTTCGCCGCCGTTTACGGGATCATCGCCTGTGTCGTCGTTGGCTTTTTGAACCCAAACCACCGCCTGACAATTCGAGACCTGTGGACCTCTCTGGCGGTGGGAGCCAAGAACACGCTGGCCGTTGGTGCAGCTGCGGCAACCGTTGGCGTTGTTGTGGGGGTTGTGACGCTGACTGGCGTCGGATTTCGTCTTGGCTACGTTGTCGTCCAAACCGCGACGGACATCGGCACGTTCCTTAGTGCGCTGCCTGTGCTGGGTTACTTTACCGTGGGTCAGTGGACGCTGTTCACGTCTTTGGTTCTGATCGCCATTTCTTGCATCATTATGGGCGCGGGCATCCCGACGACAGCCACTTATATAATCCTTGTTGCCGTTGCCGCCCCCGCGTTGGCGCAGTTACAAGTGGAACCGCTCGTCGCGCACTTCTTTGTCTTCTATTACGGCGTGTTGGCGGATATCACGCCTCCCGTAGCGCTTGCGGCCTACGCAGCGGCAGGGATTGCTGGGTCAAACCCTTTCAAGACAGGCAACACTGCGTTCCGGCTTGGCATCGCGAAAGCGCTTGTGCCGTTCGTATTCGTCTATTCCCCAGCCTTATTACTGGTCGCGGACGGATTTACGTGGTGGCTGTTCACGGTGACTCTACTTGGCGCTATGCTCGGAATTGCATCACTTGGTGTGTCATTCTCGGGCTACCTATTCGCTCCATTGAAAAGATGGGAAAGATGGTGGGTGGCGCTGGTGTCATTCTTGTTCATTGCGCCAGGCTTGGCGACCATGGCGGCTGGCCTTATTTTGATGCTACCAATTGTTATTCTGCAGTTGCGTCGGTCAAAGGCAAAATGAAGCATACTGGACATCTAACTTCACCAAAATCTGTACTTTTTCCTCGGCAAGGCAAACACTTAACCAATTCAATTTTACCATGAGGTTTAATAAATCGTAGCGAATGGCCACCTTCAGCAGCCATAAAATATCCGAAAGGCTACCCGTCAGCTTGTCTCGTTGAGCCCTTTTTAAGTTGGGCAGGCCGTGTCCTAAACTCGGCACTTTTCCACAGCATCGGGTCGTCGCGGACCTTCGCTGCGCCGCCGCCCACTGTCCACTTCGGACCGCTCGGATCAATTTAGAGACAACACCACCTGCCCGATAAGCAGCGTTAGCGGTAATGTAACGAAGCTCAGTAGTGTTTGCGTTGTAATGATTGCCGCCATCAGAGAGGCATCTCCCCGCATTTCACGAGCAAGCGTGTAACTTGCCACACCAGTGGGCAAAGCAGCGAAGATCAAGGCAATTTGAAAGGCTAATGGATCGGGCCTAAGGACCCATGCGGCTAGAATAACCGCTGCAGGGTTAATCAGAAACTTGCCAATCATCGATAACCCGATGATCTTAATGGACCCCGTAAGCCCACGAAGCTTGAGGTTAGCACCGACACAGAGCAACATCATCGGCAATGCCGCATCACCAAGAATACGGGTCATTTCATGCAGCACCGGGACTGCGTTTAGCCCGGCGAGGTTGAAAAGTACCCCAGCACAGATGCTCAGGATCAGTGGGTTTTTCACAAGCCCATGTAAGATTGATTTGCTACCCCCACCTAGCTGCCGCGTCATCAAGGTAACGACCGTGACATTCACCACCGGCACCAAAAGTGCAGAGCCTAGCACCGCGATCTGCAATCCCGTCGTTCCGAAAACAGCCTCCGCTATTGCGAGGCCGATGAAGGTGTTGAACCGCGCACTGCCTTGCAAAAGCGAACTGGCCTGTGGAGCCGCAACCCCGCGTCCAAACAACCACCCGCAAAAGATAGCAGTAAAGAAACCCGCATAGAGGAGAACTGCGTAATTTCCCAACCCTCCGCTCAAATCAGCCACAGAGATTTTAGCGAAGAACAACGCTGGCATGAGAACCCAATAAACTAACCGGTCATTTAGGTTCCAAAACTCAGTCGAAGGGATACCACCACGCCGCAACCCGTAGCCCATCAGGATCAGGGCAAAGACCGGTGCAATGGCCAAAAATATTGTCAGCATTTCCGCGAACCTCAATAGGACTTGTAAGTGCTTGGTGACGGTTTCGACTGATACAATACATGGGCGTGTTGGTTCACTGTCAGTCTGTAGGATATCAGACCCTCAGCAATCAATATAGTGCTCAAGTACCGCTTTCGCACAACTGCGATCCGCCCCCACTAACAAGACATTTGGGTGATGGCAGGGTATTGGCGCAAGCCATCAGCTAATTAGACAAGCCTACGGAATGGCACATGACAGGTTGCGCAATAACAACAACAAGAACCCAAACCACAACCTTACGAAATTTCCGTCTGTCACACGTAATGGGGTGCGCATTTCCCCTGTGTAGAAAGAGCCTTGGAAGGACCCAAACACTTCAAGCTTGAGTTATGCCTAAAAGTTGGTGACGGTGTTATAATTGGGCGTTTTGAAATTGCTTGATCCCCTCTTTGAACTCAGCCCCTTGAATGACTTCGGAAAGTCGGTTTGTGCCGCTGAGCTTTCGCCATTTCTTCTTTGCTGACATCATCAGCTTGAAGACCATGGTAAGGCCGGTCTTGCGATTAAGGCACCCCCTTGGGCTTGCGGGTTCGGTTGCGCACGGTAGAGAAGACGCTTTCGATCAGGTTTGTTGTTGGAATGTGAAGTGATGCGATGAACGTTCTGATGCGGTTGGCGGGGGAGTGCTTGCAACAATTTCCGACACGCTTGGTAGGGTCCATAACTGCGCCCCATCCCAATATTACACCCGTGAATTCCTAAAAATGATAGACGTCAATCAAAAATGATTGACCCCTGTCAAAATCGCCCACATTATGGCCTAATATGGGAGGATAGTTTTGAAATTTGCAACATTACATGATGTCGCTGAGACAGCTGGTGTCAGCTACGCGACCGTGGACCGTGTCGTGAACGGGCGCGGCGGTGTGGCCCACAAATCTGTTGTGCGGGTTCAGGATGCGATTGAAAAGCTTGGATATGAACGCGACGAGACTGCGGCGAACCTTGCGCGAAAACGCGTTTACCGGTTTCATTTCCTTCTGCCAGACGACAGCAACGACTTTTTTCACGCTCTCAACGCGGCCCTTGGATCCCATCTGACCCAGTCAAACCTGTTGCGCACGCGGTTTCAGACGACGCGCGTCCCCGCATTTTCCGAAGCTGGACTTGCTGAGGCGCTGGACGGAATTGATCCTGCGAGAACAGATTGTGTCTGCGTGGTTGCGTTCGACACCCCGATCGTGATCGCTGCTGTGCGACGCGCAAAGGTGCGTGGTCTGAAAATCGTGACTTTGGTTTCCGACATCGCCACGACCGAGCGCAATCACTACGTCGGCATCGACAACCATGTCGCCGGCAAAACGGCTGGGCGCGTTATGGGACTGGCACATACGCGACGTGCGGGCTGTATCCTACCGATCATCGGCGCCAACCGTGCCTATGACCACACCCAACGCCTGCAGGGATTTCGCGACTTAATGCAAACCCACTTTCCGGCCGTCCGTTTACTTAACCCCGTCAAAAGCCATGATGAACCCACGACGATCCGCAGTGTTCTGAGTGATGCTTGGGCGGCCCATCCCGACCTCACAGGCGTCTACAATGTTGGCGCGGGCAACGACGGTTTGATTGATTGGGTCGGCGGCATCGCCCCCATGACCCGCCCCATTATGGTCATTCACGAATTGCTGCCCAATTCGCGCGTCGCACTTGCAGCCGGATTGATCGACGCGGTGATTGACCAAAAGCCCCACGAGGCGATTAGCCAAGCCCTGCGGATCATGCGCCAACTCGTCGACGCGCAGATGGTTACGCAGGACACAACGCTTATTACGCCTGCTATCTATCTTTGCGAAAACCTTCCGCCAATAATCGAAATTCCCACCAAACTTTCACATCGGATACCAACCCAATGACCAGCTACTTTGCCGACATTCCCCAGGTTACCTACGCCCCCGACGCAGAGGGACTCTCCTTTCGCCACTACGACCCAAGTGAGGTCGTGGCCGATAAATCTATGCAGGATCATTTGCGGTTCGCCGTGTGCTACTGGCACAATTTTGTCGGTGACGGCAGCGACCCCTTTGGCGGGCAGACGTTTGACCGCCCTTGGTTCCCAGCGGACTCGATTGATCTGGCCAAACGCAAAGCCGACGATGCGTTTGAGATGTTTCGCATCCTCGGCGCGCCATTCTGGTGTTTTCACGACCACGACATCCGCCCCGAAGGCGCAACGTTGCGCGAAAGCCATGACCGCCTGAACGAGATGGCGGATTACGTTGGCGAAAAGATGGAAAACGGCGGGCCGAAGTTGCTTTGGGGCACGGCAAACATGTTTTCCAATCGCCGCTATATGTCGGGTGCGGCCACCAACCCTGATCCTGACGTGTTTGCATACTGCGCCAGCACGGTGAAATCCTGCATGGATGTGACGCACCGTTTGGGCGGCGAAAATTACGTGTTGTGGGGCGGTCGCGAAGGCTATGAAACACTGCTCAATACCGATCTGGACCGCGAACAGCAGCAAGCTGGCCGGTTCTTGCAGATGGTCGTCGAGTACAAACACAAGATCGGTTTCAAGGGCGCGATCCTGATCGAACCCAAGCCGCAAGAGCCGATGAAGCATCAATACGACTACGATGTGGCGACGGTCTACGGCTTCCTCAAACGTTTCGGGCTTGAGGATGAGGTGCAAGTCAATGTCGAACAAGGCCACGCCATCCTTGCGGGTCACAGTTTTGAACATGAACTGGCGATGGCGCGCACGTTGGGTCTGTTTGGGTCAATCGATATGAACCGCAACGATTATCAATCAGGCTGGGATACGGACCAGTTCCCCAACAATACACCCGAAGCGGCGCTGGCGTATTACGAGGTGTTGAAAGCTGGTGGGTTCACAACGGGTGGCACAAATTTTGACGCCAAATTACGGCGCCAGTCCCTCGACCCTGTGGATCTGATTGCTTCACATGTGGGCGGCATGGATATCTGCGCCCGCGGGTTCAAAGCGGCGCATGCAATGCTCGCCGACGGTGCATTGGAAGGCCCTCGCGACGCACGTTACGCGGGCTGGAACGACGCTGATCATTTGGCTAATGGCAAGACTCTGGAAGACATCGCGACATTCGCCGAGAGCCGCAAGCTGGACCCACATCCCGCATCGGGCCGACAGGAAATTTTGGAAAACATTGTAAACCGCTACGTCTAAAGAATTGGAAGGATGAATTATGAAAACCATCAAAGGGCCAGACCTGTTTCTCTCGCAATTCGCGGGCGATGAGGCTCCGCTCAACAGCTGGGACAGCATCACCAAATGGGCCGCCGATTGCGGTTACAAAGGTGTGCAAATTCCCAGTTGGGACACCCGTATTTTCGATTTAAAAAAGGCCGCCTAAAGCCGCACCTACTGCGACGAAATCGCGGGCGTCGGCCGTGAAAACGGTGTTGAAATAACCAAACTGTCGACCCACCTTCAAGGGCAACTGGTTGCTGTGCATCCCACCTATAACGTTGATTTTGATGGCTTCGCGGTTCCATCGGTGCATGGCAATCCCAAAGCGCGCCAAGCGTGGGCTGTTGATCAAGTCAAACTCGCGCTAACCGCATCACGAAACTTCGATATCGGCGCACATGTGACGTTTTCGGGCGCACTTGCGTGGCCCTACGTCTATAGCGCCCCACCGGTCTGGTTGAGGCAGCGTTTGATGAGTTGGCCAAACGCTGGCGCCCCATTCTGGATCACGCCGACGACAAGGGCGTCGATGTTTGTTAAGAAATCCATCCCGGTGAAGACCTGCATGAAGGCGTCACGTTTGAGATGTTTTTGGAACATGTCGACAATCATGCGCGCTGCAATATGCTCTAAGATCCATCGCACTACGTCCTTCAATACCTTGATTATATTGACAACATCGACATCTAAAAAAGATCGCATAAAGATGTTCCACGTCAAGGGTGCTGAATTCAACCCGACTGGGCGCCAAGGCGTCTATCCTTGGCATCGCTTGGCCGATCATCGTCTTTGCCGTGGTCGCGATCATCGGTGAAATTGCTATGCGCCGATAGCGGTTCGGGCGCTACTGCGCGGCTATCGGCAGCAACAACGAGGTGGCGCGTTATTCAAGCGTGTCGGTCGATCGTGTCCGCATGGCAACCGACGTTATACTTGGCCTGCTTGTCGGTCTTGCGACCATTATGTACGTGCCGCACCTTGGCTCTGCGTCCGCGTCAACTGGCGTGCTTTGGGAGCTTCGAAGTGATTGCCGCTGTGATCATCGGCGGCACGGTCCTCAAGGGCAGTTTTGGCCGCGTTTGGGGCACGGTTATTGGCGTCATTATCCTAAGCCTGATTGGCAATATCTTAAATTTGACCGACGCGGTTTCACCCTATCTGAACGGGGTGATCCAAGGTGTCATCATCATTCTCGCTGTCATTCTACAGCACGGTAAGAAGACCCGCACATAAGGTGCGGTTAACATTTTGGAGGAGAAACACATGAAGAGGTTTATTTTTGCAAGCGCAGTCGCGTTGGCCGGCATGGGAACGGCAGCGTTCTCGGACGGTCATGAAACCATTGTGATCGGCGTGTCTATTCCGGCGGCCACACATGGCTGGGCAGGTGGTATGAATTTCCACGCACAAGAGGCCGCTGATCGCCTTGAAGAAGTCTATCCAAACCTCAGTTTTGTGCTGGCCACTGCGTCTGATCCTGCCAAGTAAGTCAACAACATCGAAGACATGGTTGCCACGCGTAAAATTTCCGCACTGGCGATCTTGCCGTTCGAATCCGAACCCCTGACAAGTCCGGTTCAGGCTGTCGCTGAGTCCGGCATCTGGGTTACTGTCGTTGACCACGGCCTGTCCGTGGAAGGTATTGAAGACCTATATGTCGCAGGCGACAATACAGGTTTTGGCAGAGTTTCCGGTGAATTTATGGTGTCGCAGATGCCTGATGGTGGCAATATCGTCGCCCTGCGCGGCATTCCAACAACCATCGACAATATGCGCGTCGAATGCTTTGAGTACGTGAAGGATCCGGCATCGAAGTCCTTGGCATGGAGCACGGCAACTGGAACCGCGACAACAGCTTTACCCTGATGCAGGATTTCCTGTCGAATCACCCCCCAAACGACGCGATTTGGGCCTCTGACGATGACATGGCCATTGGTGTTCTTGGCGCGATTGAGGCTGCAGGTCGTGATAACATCCAGTTCGTTCTGGGCGGCGCGGGCATGAAGGAAATGATCGCGCGCGTGCGCGATGGCGACCCTATGATCCCCGCTGATGTCACCTACCCGCCGTCGATGATCGCCACCGCGATTGAAATGACAGCTGTTGGCATGACATCGAATGCGCCCGTGTCGGGCACATTCACAATCGGGTTTGTTCTGGTGACAGCTGACAACGCGGCTGATTTCTACTTTGCAGACAGCCCGTTCTAATCGCCACCCGCTAAACCGGACCAACGTGGACAGATAGCCTAATGCCCGACCATATTTTTGGTTGGGCATTTTTCGTTTGAATAGCGCCGTGCATTTGTCTCCGTATGGCCTCGTGGGATTGAGGACGCCGATGGGCTCAGTCTGTTCAGACAGACGCTTGTGCAAATCAGCTATGTTTCCTAAGTTTGGTCATCCGATCACACGTCACAACGGGAGGGCACCAGCTGAACATGCGTATCATCCGCCGACTTCAGCATGGTCCCCGTCCTGCCCTGTAACTTCGTTTGCAGGGCTGGCCCAAAACATCCCCACTCAATCGGTCTGCCAGAAGCCGCATCGCGGCCTCCTTCTATTTGATCCGGAAATCCAATGACAATTATCAATATCAACGCTTTGGGTGTCACCCTTGGCGATCCGCTTTTCACCGATCTGACCCTGACGATATCCAAGGGCGACCGTATCGGGCTGGTTGCTGCGAACGGGCGCGGGAAATCCACCTTGCTGGAATGTCTGGCAGGTCTGTTTGAACCCACAAGCGGTGAAATAACTCGCGCACGTGGCTTGCGCGTGGGGTTCGTGGCGCAAAATGTCCCTGACGTGGCACAGGACCAAACGCTTTATGATTGGGTGTTGGCCGCCCTCCCAGCTGAACAGGTGGAATATGAAAGCTGGCGGGTGGACGTGGTTCTTGACGGCCTCAACGTTCCCTATGACATGCAACACAAACTGTTGTGGGAACTGAGCGGCGGATGGCAACGCACGGCGATGCTTGCAGCGGCTTGGGTGACGGAACCCGACATATTGCTGCTTGATGAACCGACCAATCATCTGGACCTGTATCGCATTGGCTTGCTGCAAGATTGGTTAATCGCATTGCCCCGCGATGTTCCAGTGGTCATGACGTCCCATGATCGCGCCTTTCTGGACGCGACAACCAACCGGACTTTGTTTTTGCGCGCAGAGAGATCGCGGGTGTTTCAACGTCCGTTCACCGCTGCCAGAAATGCGCTAGACGAAGCGGACGGTGCCGACGAGCGGCGCTTTGCCAATGATCTCAACAAGGCGCAGCAGTTGCGCAGACAAGCCGCGAAGCTGAAAAATATCGGCGTCAATTCCGGTTCTGATTTGTTGATCACAAAGACAAAGCAACTCAACCAACGCGCAGCACAAATGGAGGCGGCGGCAAAGCCTGCCCATCAAGATCGAAGTGCGGGCGATATTAAACTGGGCAACAGTGGCACCCATGCCAAAGCGTTGATCACATTGGATGATGTGCAGGTCACAACGCCTGACGGGCGGTTGCTGTACAAAACCGGCCAAAAATGGGTCTCACAAGGGGATCGCATAGTGCTGCTGGGTGCCAATGGTACGGGCAAGACCCAACTGGTCAAGATGATCCAACAGGCACTGACCGGGGCCAGCAGCGCGTTGAAATGCGCGCCATCTGTTGTCCCAGCCTATTCGGACCAGCACCTGAGCCAGCTGTCAGACAAAGATACCCCCATGAAGGCAATCGCGGGCCAGTTTAACATTAGTGATCAGCGCGCGCGTGGCGTGTTGGCAGGGGCTGGCGTGACGATACAGATGCAGGACACCAAAATCGGCGCCTTGTCCGGTGGCCAAAAAGCGCGTCTTGCGATGTTGGTCTTGCGACTAACGAACCCGAACTTCTATCTGCTTGATGAGCCGACAAACCACCTTGATATTGAGGGTCAAGAAGCGCTGGAAGAGGAGCTGATCGCTCACGAGGCATCCTGTCTGCTCGTCAGCCACGACCGCAGCTTTCTGGGCAACGTCGGCAATCGGTTCTGGTGGATTGATCGCAAGAAACTAATTGAGGTCGAGAGCCCCGAGGCGTTCCTCAATAGCGAGATGGGCGCACCTTAAAAACAAAGCGGCTTGTTTTTAACGCTGCATCGCCACGACATAGCTGACCAACTCACTGAAAACAGGTCACAGCCTTGTCCAAAATGACCTTTTTTTGCCGCTTCAACAGCAGCAATCGTATCACAAGTCCGCACATTCGTCATGGACGAACGCAAAAACTGCGTGTCGGACCGTGAATGGAAATTCCCCCTTAAGGGGTATGGCTATGATCTGCGCCAAACTGACCGAGGCACTGTGCTGACCACCCTGCCCCACGGCGTCGAAATCTGCACTTTGGACGCGTAAATATCAGGACATGGTACGACGAATGGCATCTTTCCAGCCCGCATAGCGGCGGTCCTTATCGACCGCTGACATTGCCGGTGTGAATTGACGTTCAAGCGCCCAAGTCGCTGCGAATTCCACCTGCGCGGGATATATCCCTGCCCGCATGCCAGCCAACCACGCCACGCCAAGCGCCGTGGTTTCCAGCACTTTTGGTCGATCCACAGGTGCGCCGATGATGTCGGCCAAAAACTGCATCGCCCAGTCGGACGCAGACATGCCGCCATCCACCCGCAATATCCCCTCAGCACCGACATCGCTTGATGCGGGCCAATCCGCGTGCATCGCTTCAAGCAAATCGCGGGTCTGAAACCCGACGCTTTCCAATGCGGCGCGGGCAAATTCTGCGGGTCCTGCATTGCGCGTCAGACCATAAATCGCGCCGCGCGCTTCGGCGTCCCAATACGGCGCACCAAGCCCCGTAAAAGCCGGAACCAGATAGAGTTCAACAGACGGATCGGCCTTTTCAGCCAGCGGATGCGTGTCCTGCGCCTTGGCGATGATGCCCAGCCCGTCACGCAACCATTGCACCACCGCGCCAGAAATAAAGATTGATCTTTCAAGCGCGTAGGTGGTTTTTCCGTCCAACTGATAGGCAATCGTGCCAAGCAAACGGTTCTGGCTTTCCACCAGATCGTCGCCGATATTCAACAAGGCAAAGCAACCTGTGCCATAAGTCGATTTCAACATTCCGGGTGCAAAACACGCCTGACCGATGGTGCCCGCCTGCTGGTCCCCCGCCACGCCCAAAATCGGCAAGTTTGGTCCAAACATATCAGTGGTGCCAAAATCAGCAGCGCAGTCCAGAACCTCAGGAAGCATTGACATCGGGATGTCAAAACGTTTGCAAATGACCTTGTCCCGACATCCCTTGCGGATGTTATAAAGCATCGTGCGCGCCGCGTTGATGGCGTCGGTCACATGGCGTTTACCGTCCGTCAGCCGCCAGATCAGGAAACTATCGACGGTGCCAAACGCCAGCTTGCCCGCGTCCGCCATTTCTTGTGCGCCTTCAACGGCTTGCAGAATATAACGCAACTTGGTGCTGGAAAAATACGGGTCCGCCAAAAGGCCAGTGCGGTGGGTTATTTCGGGCTCAAACCCTTCGGCTTTCAGGTCTTCGCAAAAGGCAGCCGTGCGGCGATCCTGCCAGACAATGGCATTGTGGATCGTTTTGCCGGTGTTTTGGTTCCAGACAATCGTCGTTTCGCGTTGGTTGGTGATGCCGATGGCCGCAATGTCGCTGGATTTTGCCACGACGTCGCGACAAACGGCCACGACGCTGTCCTAAATTACTTCGACATCATGTTCGACCCAACCCGATTGCGGGTAAATTTGGCGGAATTCTTGCTGCGCCACGTGGGCCACTGCCATTATGTCATCAAACAATATGGCGCGGCTGGACGTCGTGCCTTGGTCAATGGCGAGAATATGGGTCATGATTCACCCATATTTATTAGGTTCTGAATGCCCTTTTAGGCAATAAAACACGATGAGCATGACCGTGTAACCCAACACGCCCAGCCCGAAAAGGCCCGCAAATGCGAACATCCCGTCACCATTTGGATTGCCTGCAGCCGCGAACCCAACCAAAATAACACCAACAATAATCACGAGGAAATAACCACCAGCCCACCAGCCAGATCGTCCAGTGTCATGGAGCCGGCGAAACGCGACGGCCAAACTGGGCATAAATGTCGCAAGCGAAAACAACGAGTTGATTGGTGAAAAATCGTTGTCCACTCCAAAAAAAACCAAATCAATCAGACCTGTCACGATACCAGCGAGGATCGAGAACAATACCCAATACCAAAATTCCGACCGACTGGCGCGACCGGAAAAACCGACATATTTCAAAAAACAAACGCTGATGGCCTCGCAAAAAGCGCGCGGTGGTGCGCCACCATTTATTGCAGTTGGAATGCGCGTCTCACCTAACAGCCCATCTTGCACAAAGCCCCGTTGATTGAGTGGAGGGGGAGTACCCGCAAATGAAAAGTGTTGTGACGCGACCATCCAATCTTGCATGCCGACCTGCCACACAAGCGTGTCGCTTGTGATTGTTGTCAGACCGATCAGACGCTCGATCTCGGTGCCCTCAACGGGACCGATACTGGTGCCGTTTTCGACATAATACCAAAGTGCTACCGACATATATCCCCCGCGGTGGTTTGATGCGTCATGGATAGACCGCTCAGATTAGGCAGCAAGTTTATGACGTCAAGCAGATCCACCGCGAAATCCTGTGGCCACAACAAATTTCTCGGAACTGTCGGAGCGTGACGCGGGTGGTTTGACGTATTGAACCTTCTTGAAGTTAACCTTCAACAAGCGCTGCAAATCTGCCTCGGCGCCACCTGCCAGAACCTTGGCAACAAACACGCCGCCTTCTTCAAGCACGTCAAACGCAAAATACGCAGCTGCTTCGCACAGCGCCATGATGCGGTTGTGGTCAGTTTGTTTGTGGCCCGATGCGGACGCGGCCATGTCGGATAACACGATATCCGCCTTACCACCCAGCCATTCTTTGACCTTTTGGTCAGCGTCATCTTCCATAAAATCAAGGACATGCAGCTCTGACCCGGCAATCGGCTCCATCTCTTGCAGATCAATGCCGAGGATCGTGCCGATCGGTTTACCCTTGCGCTCACCCAATGCGTTGACCTTGGGCACCGCTATCTGGATCCAGCCACCTGGCGCCGCACCAAGATCAACAACACGTTTTCCTGGCGTAAAGAAATCAAACTTCTCGTTTAATTCCAATATCTTATATGCTGCACGGCCACGATACCCGTCAGCTTTGGCGCGCACCACATAGGGGTCGTTCAACTGACGTTGCAACCAAAGCGTCGATGACATCCGTCGACCGCGCGCGGTTTTTACCTTAACGGTAAGATCGCGGTTGCCACGCCCGCTGGTGTTTTTGCCAATACGTGATGTGGGTTTTTTGACCATGATCCCGATTAGCCTTCTACCCGTGTGTAGTAAAGGGCCAGCGGTTCTTACGAAAAACCAGACCCCTCTATTTAGCGATAAAGCAGCGACGTTCCGTTGTGAAAGATCTGAACTTTTTCAGGGGCCGCAGCCATACGAACAGACGTTCCGCGCAAATCTTCATGAATCCCCGGCAGCTTACCAATCACCGCATCATTGTCGCCAACTTTGTCGAAATACAACAATGTGACTTCGCCCAAGGCTTCGGTGATGTTCACCTTGCCCTCGAACGCGTATTCATAACCAGTTGTGGAAATCATGTCTTCGGGTCGGATGCCAATGTTAACTTTCAGGCCCTTATCAGCGGTCTGCGTCGGCACGGTTGACGCTACCACACCACCACCATGCAATTTCACTTTGGTTTGCCGGCCGGTTTCTACGATTTCACCGGACAGCAGGTTCATTGCGGGGGATCCAATGAATTGCGCCACAAACTCGTTCTCGGGGCGTTCATACAGCTCAAGGGGTGTGCCGACCTGCGCGATGCCTTTGTTGGCCAGAACCACAATGCGTGTGGCCAATGTCATCGCCTCGACCTGATCGTGGGTCACGTAGATCATGGTCGATTCCGGCATCGATTCCTTGAGCTGTGCAATTTCGATCCGCGTCGCGACCCGCAATGCTGCATCAAGGTTCGAAAGGGGTTCGTCGAACAAATAGACCTTAGGATCTCGCACAATAGATCGGCCAATCGCCACCCGCTGGCGTTGCCCACCCGACAGTGCTTTAGGCAGGCGATCGAGATAATCCTCGAGCTGCAAAATCTTGGCTACATTCGCAATGGATGCGTCGATTTCAGCCTTGGGTTTCTTGGCCAGCTTCATCGCAAAACTCATGTTGTCGCGCACGGTCATGTGCGGATAAAGCGCGTAGGACTGGAACACCATCGCGATGCCACGCTGTGCAGGTGGCACGTCGTTGACGACCTGCCCGTCGATCTGCAATTCGCCGCCAGTGATCTTTTCCAAGCCCGCAATCATCCGCAGCAACGTGGATTTACCACAGCCAGACGGCCCGACAAACACAATCAATTCACCCGTTTTGATGTCGAGGTTGATGTCTTTAAGAACATCAATCGCGCCGCCATATGTCTTGGCAACATTCGTCAGTTTGAGATTGGTCATCTGTGTCCCCTCGGTTGATTAAGTGCGCGCCGCAGTTGCGATATACGCCTGCCACGGACCAAGTGTGAGTGTGTCGCCGTGCGGTGTGTCCACACCGCCGACATCGAGCGCAATCGCGGTGAATGTGCCCTTCGGCATCGCCAGATCAGCCGGTGTATCGCCAAGATTGAACGCACAGAATATTGCGTCTGCGTCCAAGGTCCGCGTAAAATGAACAATGTTACCCGTGGCTTTGACACCGTCATGATCCCCCGTCGCCAATGCAGGATTTGCATGGCGCAGCGCAATCGCCCGACGATAATGATGGATCAGCGCGTTGGGGTCTTCTTCCTGAACTGCGACACTCATCTGGGTGTGTTCAAGGCTAACAGGCAGCCACGGCTTCGCGGCGGTGCTGAACCCTCCATTGGCGTTGGACGCTTCCCACACCATCGGTGTACGGCACCCGTCGCGGCCCTTGAATTCTGGCCAAAACTCGATTCCGTAGGGGTCTTGCAAGTCGGCAAATGCGACATCGGCTTCGCGCAAGCCAAGTTCTTCGCCCTGATAGACACAAGCCGACCCACGCAGACACATCATCAAAGTCGTCATCAGGCGCAGTCCCGCATCTGGCACGTCCCAACGGGTCGCGTGGCGTTTAACGTCGTGGTTGGAAAACGCCCAGCAGGCCCAACCATCGGCGGCATGTTCGTCCACACGGGCCATGACCTTTTCGATGTCCGCTGCCGTCGGGTGGGCATTGGCGAGGAATTCGAACGCATAACACATCTGCATCAGATCATCACCGGCCGTGTACTGGCCCATGATCTCGATACCGCGCTGCGCGTCTCCGACTTCACCCACAGCGGCGGCGTTATATGGCTCCATCACCGCACGCAGCTTACGCAGAAAGTCGAGGTTTTCGGGTCGGTTCTTGGAATAAACATGCAACTGGTGATTATACGGGTTCACGGACGGCGCGATGGTGGAATTGCGCTGATCGCGCGGCAACGGCGGGTTAGACCGCAACTGTTTATCGTGAACATAAAAATTGATCGTATCAAGACGGAACCCGTCCACCCCGCGATCCAGCCAGAACCCGGCCACATCAAGCAGTGCCTTTTGCACGTCCGTTTCATGAAAATTCAGGTCCGGTTGCGACGACAGGAAGTTGTGCAGGAAATACTGCTCGCGCTCGCCGCTCCATTGCCAGCCAGAACCGCCAAAGATCGACAGCCAATTATTTGGCGGCGTGCCGTCCTCATTGGGATCAGCCCAGACATACCAGTTGGATTTATCATTCTCGCGGTTCACCCGGCTTTGCTGGAACCACGGATGCTGATCGGACGTGTGCGACAGCACCAGATCAATCATGATTTTGAGCCCATGATGATGTGCCGCAGCAATCACCGCATCAAAATCGCCAAGGGTGCCAAACATCGGATCGACGTCACAATAATTGCTAACATCGTAGCCGAAATCTTTCATCGGAGACGTGAAGAATGGCGAAATCCAGATCGCATCGACGCCGAGTGACGCGATATATGGAATGCGCTGCACTATGCCCGCAAGATCACCAATGCCGTCGCCATCGCTGTCTTGATAGCTGCGCGGGTAGATCTGGTAGATCACCGCTCCGCGCCACCAGTCTTTGTCTTTTTCTAAGCGTGCATCGCTCATTATTAGGTCCATTTTACTCATAGAAGGGATCTCCCTTGGGTTTATTTGACGGAGCCGGCCAACAGACCGCGCACTAGATATTTTTGCATCATGAAGAACACTAGCAATGGCACCGCAATCGACACGAACGCAGAAGTTGCAAGGATTTCCCAATCGCCGCCCCGCGTGCCGAGCAGTTCAACAATTTGTTTGGTCATGACGGTTGTGTTGCCCGAACTGTCGATCAGGAACACCAAGGCGACCAGCAGATCATTCCACGTCCACAAGAACTGAAAAATAGCAAACGACGCGAGTGCTGGAAAGCTGAGTGGTAAAATGATCTTGGTAAAAATCTGAAATTCAGTCGCACCATCTACACGGGCATTTTCAATGATATCACGCGGCAGGCCTACCATGTAATTGCGCAGCAAATAAATCGCGAGCGGCAGGCCAAATCCTGTGTGCGCCAACCATGCGCCAAAGTAGCCCTTACCGGCAATCTTTTCACCTTCCGACATGCCAAACCAATTCCCGAACCAATTCACGCTGGTCAGCTTGCTGTCCTCGTCAACGGTTCCCATCACGGAGGTCAAAAGTTCCATCGCACCAACGTGGAAAGTCAGCAGCGGGATGAGCGCCAGTTGCAGCGGCACGACCAACAGACCAACAACCGTCGCGACCAGCAAGGCGCGGCCCGGGAATTCCATCCACGCCAATGCATAAGCCGCAAATGCCGCAATCAGGATCGGGATGATCGTTGCGGGAATGACCACTGTCAGCGTGTTGAAGAACGCCTTTGCCATGCCCTCAGAGTTATTCTCGTCCAGCAACACTTGGTCGTAATTCGATAAGGTGAAATCGGGTGGGATTGTCGCGGTGAAGAAAAACCGCTGAGCGCGGCCGCTGATCTGGTCGTCGTCGCCCTGCCAGACATATGTGCCATCGGCGTTCAGGGTAAATGTTTCGCCATCCCCCAAATCAGCCACGTCACCTGCGGAATATGCATCCAGTGCACGCGATGATGTGCCCCAACTGTCAATTGCAACTGCCTCCAACCCTTCGTCAAACGCCGACCCTTCGAGCACGAAAATCCCTGCGGATGTTTCGATCCGGTTTTCGTCGGGATCAAGAGCACGAAGTTGCAGGGTTTGTTCTGCGGGGAACATGGATGACCACCACCCCGATGCGGTAATTTGTTCGCTCGTGCGAAACGAGCTGACGAACAGACCCAGCGTTGGGAAAAGCCACAACAACGTCAGCAACACGACGGAAATATTCAGCGCCCAAACGACTACGGGCTTTCTACCTGCCATAGCATCCATCAGCGCATCTCCTTACGGGCATTGTAGACGTTCCACACGAGGATCGGTGTCACCAGCAACATGATAATCATCGCCGCGGCTGACCCCATGCCCCAGTCCTGTGCCACGAATAATTTATCATACATGTAGTTGGCCAAAACTTGCGTTTCCCACTGGCCGTTTGTCATCGCGAACACGATGTCAAAGACCTTGAGCGTCGCAATCGTAATGGTCGTCCAGACCACCACAATCGTCCCCATGATTTGCGGCACTTTGATCTTAAAGAAAATCTGGAACGGATTTGCACCGTCGATAATCGCCGCTTCGATTGTTTCTTCTGGAATACCGCGCAGCGCCGCCGACAATATGACCATGGCGAAGCCCGTCTGGATCCAGATCAGCACCGCCATGAGGAAAAATGAATTCCATAACGGGATTGTCAGCCATTGCTGCGGTTCAGCACCGCCAGCCAACAAGTATAGATGATTGAGAATTCCTATCTGCGCCACGTCTTCTGGACGGGCCTCATAGACCAGTTTGAAAATCACCGCAGCACCGACGAACGAGATCGCCATTGGCATGAAGATGATTGATTTGGAAATGTTGCCCCAGCTTAGGCGGTCCGTCAGTTGTGCGGCCAAAAGTCCAAAACTCGTCGCGGCGGCGGGGACAACGGTCAGCCACAGCACATTGTTGAACATGGCTTCCGCGAACTTGGGTTCGGTAAACATTTTGGTATAATTTTCGAACCCTACAAAGGCGCGCGCATTGCCGGGGAGTCTTTCTTGAAAACTCAAAATGAAAGTCGCAACGACGGGATATGCAAGGTACAGCCCCAGCGCCAAGATCGCAGGTCCAAGGAAAATCCAAGGACGGATCATATTGGCGCGGTTGATGTTGCGACCTGCCTTCGGGCCACTCGCCGGAAACAGGACTTTGTCGAGGAATACGTTGGCGCCGTAAAAATATCCGACGCAGCCCCCCACGCCGATGACGATTGTGATCAGTCCGAGCACTGCTGGATGCATGACCCTGTCCCCCCAAAAATTACCAAAACCTGACTAAAACATCGAATGCGGCGGCCCCTCCTGCTCGAAAGGGCCGCCGCAGGTGTCAGATGACTTACTTGATCGCGTCCCAGCTTGTCTGGATCGCATCGGCCACGTCTTGCGCGGATGCGCCGCCGACGAAGTCAACCATGCCAGTCCAGAACGTGCCTGCACCGATCGCGCCAGGCATCAGGTCTGATGCGTCAAACCGGAACGTCGTTGCGTTTTGCAGGATTTCGCCCTGACCGCGAAGAGTGTCGTCCATATACGTCGCCAAGTTGACGCCAGTGTGAGGTGTCAAGAAACCTGTCTGCGCCATCATGATCTCATGTGCGATCGGCGTTTGCAGAAAGTTCATGAACTCCATTGTGGCGTCGTTGGCATCCGTAACAGCCAGCAACGTGCCGCCACCCAGAACTGGATTGCCGAGGTCTTTGCCGGCAAAAGACGGAAAATAGAAGAAGTCAGCGTCTGTGCCGAGCTCTGTACCCTCTGGAAAAAACGCCGGTGCGAAAGACGCCTGCCGGTGCATGTAGCACTGCGCAGGAGAACTGAACATACCAGCAGGGCTGTCGCGGAAGTCAGTCGTACCTACGGCACCGGAGCCACCAGCAACCATGTCGTCGTTCTTGGCAAATATGCCGAACGTTTCGATGGCTTCAACAACTTTCGGGTCGTTGAACGGGATCTCGTTGGACACCCACATGTCGTATGTTTCAGGTGTCTGCGTGCGCAACATGATGTCTTCGACCCAGTCCGTCGCAACCCAACCCGTTGCAGCACCAGAACCCAGACCGATACACCAAGGTGTTTCGCCATCTGCGATGATCTGTTCGGACAACACGATCAGTTCTTCCATCGACTCTGGCACGTCGTAGCCTGCATCCTCGAAGTTCTCCGGAACGTACCAAACCAACGATTTGACGTTCACGTTGAAAAAGAAGCCATAAAATTCGTCGTTGCCAGTCGCGTCGGCATATGTGCCCAGATCAACCCAAGACGACCCAGCCGCATAATTGTCGCCAACCCATGCAGCGGATTCGGCACCGAGTGGTTCGAGCAGACCTTGTGATGCAAGGTTTGCAGCCAGACCGGGCTGTGGGAACACGGCGATGTTGGGTGGGGAACCTGCTTCGGTGTCGATCACGATTTGCTGCTCAAAGCTGTCAGAGCCAGTATACGTCGCCTCTGCTCCCGTTGCGTCTTCGAAATAGGTCAGCATGCTGGTGAACACTTCGGCTTCCGGGCTCAACCACGGGCCAAAGATTGTTACAGTCTGACCGCTTAGATCGGGTGCGCCTTCTGCATATGCCTCGTAAGAATCCCAGCTAAAGTCGCCCTCACCAACAACGAATGGCTGATGGCCGTCGGCATGTGCCAGCGACGCGCTCATCGCGACAGCAGCAACATTTAGATACAGTGAATTTCTCATGGTAGTCCTCCCTGACAACGCATTTTGCACGCTGCCTCATTCTAAAAATTTCCACGCGCAAAGTTACCAAAGCGCTTTGGATGATTTGAGATTGCTAGGATTTTGTGACGGAGTCAACTAGACACAGATATATGTTGAAATGCTGCAGTTGCATTATAAAACATAAAGAAACCTAGTTGATTTCATCCGCCCAACGGGTCAAAACTACCAGGCATCACTCTTTCAAAGCGGTTTGGATACTACAGATGAACCTTAAGGACCTTTCAAAGAAACTGGGACTATCCCAGACGACGGTCAGCCGCGCATTGAACGGCTATCCTGAAGTCAACGAAGCCACCCGCAAAAAGATCCTCGCCGTCGCTGAAGAACATAATTACAGCCCCAATGCCCGCGCCAAAGGCCTCGCGACGGGACGCGCCAACGCGATAGGCCATGTGATTCCCATCGCCAATCAACATGAAATGGTCAATCCAATCTTCGGTGACTTCATTGCCGGAGCTGGAGAAGTTTACGCGCGTAACAATTATGAAATGGTGTTGTCGATCGTTGATGATGCCAACGAAGAACAGGTCTACCGCGCCTTCAAAACACGCGGCACCGTCGATGGCGTTATCCTGCATGGCCCAAAGATGAACGACCGCCGCATTGCACTGTTGGATGAAATTGGCTTGCCATTTGTGGTCCATGGTCGTGCGTCTGGCATCGACACCAACTACAGTTGGCTTGACGTGAACAACCGCAGCGCATTTCGTCGCGCCACTGAATTCCTGCTCGATCTGGGCCATCTGCGTATCGCGCTCATTAACGGATTGGAAACGATGGATTTCGCACATCGACGTCGCGGCGGATATGAAGACGCACTAAACGCGCGCGGTGTCGAACTCGACCCTGCCCTGTTGCGCAGTAACGATATGACGGAAGAATTCGGATATTCATCGGCAGTAGAAATATTGGACCAATCGCGCCCACCGACAGCATTCCTCGTCTCCTCGATCATCTCCGCCTTGGGTGTGCGCCGCGCCCTTGAAGAACGCGGGCTACAGATGGGCCGCGACATTTCGATTATTACTTACGACGACGGACTATCATATCTGGCGAACGGCGCTGACGTTCCAATTTTCACGGCCACTCGGTCTTCTGTGCGCGTCGCAGGACGCGCATTGTCAGAAATGCTACTTGCCCAAATTAACAGCCCCGACGCCCCGCCTCAGCATCGCTTGCTTGAGGTTGAACTGACCGTGGGCCGTTCAACGGGCCCTGCCCCCGCAACCGCTGACCCCGCTTGACCAGAAAGACCACCATGGATTTCAAACGCTCAGAGTTTCCCGAAGGTTTTATCTTTGGAGCCGCCACGTCCGCCTACCAGATCGAAGGCCACGCAGTGGGTGGCGCAGGTTCAACCCATTGGGACACCTTTGCGGCCACCTCCGGTAATGTTGTGCGCAACGAAAACGGGCAACTAGCCTGCGATCATTACAATAGATACGAAGAAGACCTCGATCTTATGGCGGCCGCGGGCTTTGACGCCTACCGTTTTTCGACATCGTGGGCGCGGGTGATGCCGGACGGTGTAACCCCGAACGCCGAAGGTCTGGATTTCTATGACCGCCTAACCGACGCCATGCTGGAACGCGGATTGGCGCCCTACGCGACGCTGTACCATTGGGAACTGCCCAGTGCCTTGGCCGATAAAGGCGGCTGGCGCAGCGCGGATATGCCAAAATGGTTTGGCGATTACACCGCCTGCATCATGGGGCGTATCGGTGATCGCATGACGGCCGTTGCCCCGATCAATGAACCTTGGTGTGTCGGTTGGTTGTCGCATTTCCTTGGCGTCCACGCACCAGGTCTGCGCGATATCCGCGCGACGGCCCGCGCCATGCATCACATCCTCGTCGCACACGGGACCGCGATCAACACGATGCGCGATCTTGGCATGACCAACTTGGGCGGCGTGTTCAATTTTGAATGGGCCAACCCCGCGGACGACAGCGCGCAATCGCGCATCGCCGCCGACCTTTATGATGGGTATTACAACCGCTTCTTCATGGATGGCGTGTTCAAAGGGACCTACCCCGCAAACGTTATGGAGGGCTTGGGTCCGCACATGCCGGACCGTTGGCAGGATGATTTTGCGACAATCCGAGCACCGTTGGATTGGGTCGGTCTGAACTATTACACCCGATCAAACATCGCCGCAACGAATGGACCATGGCCGTCGCTCAAAGCCGTCGAAGGCCCACTGCCAAAGACGCAAATGGACTGGGAAATATATCCCGACGGTTTGTACAATTTCCTGACGCGGACCGCGCACGAATACACCGGCGACCTGCCACTGTTCGTAACTGAAAACGGCATGTCCAACGCCGATGTCATCAGAAACGACGTCGTAGATGATCCTGAACGGATCGCATATGTGGACGCCCATATAGCCGCGGTTTTACGCGCAATAGATGATGGTGTCCCCGTTAACGGTTATTTTTTATGGTCACTTTTGGACAATTATGAATGGGCATTGGGGTACGAAAAACGCTTTGGGCTTATTCATATGGATTTTGACACCTTGAAACGCACCCCAAAAGCCTCCTATCACGCTCTCAAACTCGCTTTGGAGCGCTGATCATGACCCATCCTGCTAACACTCTGTCGCTTGTGGCTGATATAGGTGGCACCAACACCCGCTGCGCCTTGGCCAATGGCCGATATATTTTGCCCAACACGATCCAGCGGTATTCCAACGCCAAATATTCCAGCTTGGAAGCCGTCTTACGGACCTATTTGGCAGATCAAGGCGGCGTTGATCCAGCCGCCGCCTGCGTTGCGGTGGCGGGCCCTGTCCGCGACGGCAAGGCGACGATGACAAATCTGGACTGGACGATTGACCGCGACACGCTGATGCGCGCCACAAAGGCTACGACGGTCGCTATTCTGAATGATCTGCAGGCCCAAGGTCACGCGATTGGCGATCTGGATGCAGCCTCATTGCGTCCAATCATAAAGGGGCCCGACGCCGCGCCAAATTCAAATTCCGTGCGTCTGGTGGTGGGTGTCGGAACTGGTTTTAATGCGGCTCCCGTGTTTGAAACGGCTATGGGCCGTTTTGTGCCACCGTCAGAATCCGGCCATGCCAACTTGCCAATCCGTACCGAACAAGAACTTCGATTGTGTCAATTTGTGTCAACAGCACACGGATTTCCCGCCGTCGAAGACGTCCTTTCAGGGCGTGGTTTGGAACGGTTATATTCTTTTCTGGCTCAGGAAAATGGCACCGTGGGGCACGCAACCGCGCAAGAGATTATGGCTGCCTGCGCGACAGGCGATGATGCACGCGCAACAGATGCAGCCGCTATGTTCGCGCGCATTCTCGGCACAGTTTGCGGCAACTTGTCATTGATCCAACTGCCCTTTGGCGGCGTCTATCTCGTTGGTGGCGTGGCGCGCGCACTTGCGCCCTACCTGACGCAATTCGGGTTTGCCGACGCCTTTCGCGACAAGGGCCGCTTTGCGGGTTTTATGTCGAATTTTGCCGTGTCCGTGGTCGAGGATGACTACGCAGCGTTACTTGGCTCTGCCTCGCACATCGAAAGCCTGCGCTCGACCTAGTGCAGTTGGTTATGCACTGTCTTGGTCAAATCGTTCAGTGAAAAAGGTTTGGACAGGAACACCGAATTCGGAATGCTCTTCTGATATTCGCTAAAGGCTTACTCAGCGTAGCCCGACACAAAAATCATTGGTATCTGGCCGCGCGGCAAGTGCTTCGCGCACCCATGTGGGGCCATCTTTGCCAGGCATAATGACGTCGATTAAGAACAGATCGACGACAAGATCAGCGTCAGACAACAAAGCGAGCGCTGCCTCGGCCCAATCGGTCTCCAAAACCGTGAAGCCCCGCAATCGAAGCGCGCGGGACGCAAACGCGCGAACAGGTGCTTCGTCTTCAACCAATAGCACAAAACCGTCGCCAGATGTCGGGACAGCCTGTTCTATCACTTCAGGCGTGGGAACAAATTCAACCGGCGCATCGTGGCTCGGAATTAAGATACTGAACGTTGTGCCGACCCCAATCGTTGAATCGACAAAAATATATCAACCTGTTTGCTTGACGATGCTGTAAGCCGTCGACGGGCACAACTCTGTGCCCTCAAAGGTTTTCTTCGTGGTTCAGAACGGTTCAAATATTTTTAAACGTTTGTCCTAGGGAATGCCTGTAACGGTGTCATGCACCTGAAGTTCCACATAGCAACCAGGCGGAACTGTCACGCGATCGCGGCTTAATCCTCCGACAAGCACGGTATTTCCAGTTTCGATCCGGATATTGCAACCCTCGGGCATCGCATCACGCGCATTTACGACAAAGTTCATCAAGACTTATTCCAGCTGTCTTTTATCTGCTCTGATCGGGCTCACCCTCGGATCGTTATCCAGTGTCAGCGTGACCCTTTCTCCAACCAATCTGTTCAACAAATGCGTGCTTCCAGACAGCGTGTTGCGCAGATCGATAACCTCCAGTTGCAAGTTTTGTTTGCGCGAATAGGCCAACAATTGCCCGACCATCACGGCGGCACGATTGGCGTTTTGGTGAATTTGAACTAAGTCCGCGTAGTCCCCATCACACTGATCATGGCGCAACAAAAGCAGATCGCAATGCCCTGAAATTGCAGTCAACAGGTTGTTGAAGTCATGCGCGCCGCAAGTTGTCCAATTGCCTGCATTTTTTGGCTTTGGACGAACTGCATTTCAAGGTTCTTGAACTCCGTGACATCGTTGAGAACCGCAATCACATGCGGTGTTTCTGCGTCACCAGCCAGATTCAAGGAAACCTGAAGATGAATTTCCTTAATGTTATGAATAACTTCAAGAAATTACGGCGTTGATGTGCCTTTGCCTTCGATAGTTTCGGCCAGCCAATCGACTAACGGCCGACCCAAGCCCTTCATCAGGTCACTCATCCAGCTACTTTTTGGAATACGATTGCCTAACAACACCCACGCTTCATGGTTTGCAGACATGATTTGGCCCGATTTGGCTACTTTCAACAATGGCACCGGAAGTTCTTCGATGGCGTCCCACTCCGCCCCGCTCACAGATTCTTCTGATAGGCTATCGCCTGGCAAAAGATAAACATCCCGACGACCGCCATGACTTGGAACTTTGGCCACCAGACTGTCGATTTCGCCTGCCTCGCAAAGCACTTTGTGGGTTTGGCCTGACACAATTGGCAGATCGGAAAACACGCAACCAAGTTTTTTGGCACGCCCGCCAAGCAATCTACGAAACGCTTCATTCATGTAGAGGACTGTGTCGGTAGGCCCTGCCGTCAGCGTCGGTAAACTAAGTGCACCAGCGGCACGCGCACCGCCACCACGGTCGGACAGAACCTCAAGGCGCCATAAAAACATGGCGTCATCAATCGTGTTCATTGACAGGCGCACATGGCCTTTACGTGTCACAATATCTTCGCGCGCACGGCCCAACGCTTGGGCTTTGCTTTGCAACCTGAAAAGCACCGCGCACGGGTTGGCAAAAAGTTCTGAAAATGTGCGACCAAGCACTTCGACCACCTGTTCGCAGAACCGATCCGTCGCCGCTTCATTGCAAAATAAACCCGACCCTCCAAGTCAGCGAGGAAGCAGGCTGATGCATCATTATTGACCAAGGAAATCAAGACTTGTGTCGCATAAGACATCTTGCGAGACTGCATAAATTTGTATGAAACAACAAGCATTGCGAACAAAATTACGGCTGGTCCAAAGGCCAATAGGCCAAGCCGTACAAATGGATGTGCCACAAAAAACTCAGCGACAATCGCAACCAGACCCGGGATCAAAATCAGAAAAACGGGAACAGACAGTTTTTTTTGCAGCGTCGACAGGGACGGACGCGGGTCAATTCCATGATGTGAATTGTAATATGATCTGTCACGCCCGTCTCTATTCAGGTTCGATTTGTTAGCGACACTGAAGCATCAAAACCTTATCCACAGCTTAAATTGCGACGCCCACTGCTCCAATCAGTTTAATCTCCTGAATGTAAAAATGCAATCAAGGGTTGTTAGACGGTTCTACGCAGTTGCGCAAAGAAAAAGCCGTCGCCATCAGCACGAGGGTGACGCAGGCTTTTCGAGGTCAATTCAAAATTACCATTTCGCTCAGTAAACTCATCAATTCGATCACCATTTTCGACGTCAAAGACGGAACACGTTGCATAGGCAAGCGTCCCACCAACCTCAACCAACGCAGCAGCCTGCACCAAGACGTCGTCTTGAATCTGTGTCAATTCCAGCAACCGTTCCGCTGTCAGATCCCACTTTGCCGCAGGGGTTCTGCGCCATGTGCCGCTGCCTGAACACGGCGCATCCACGAGCACCACATCAAAAGGAGCGAGCGATGACAGCGCGTCCGTCATGACGGTTTCAATCACGACGCCCGCCCGATCTGCGCGCGGTGCAAGATCAACCATTCGGCGCGGATCAATATCATGCGCAGCCACATCAGCGCCGAGCGCCGCCATCGCAAGCGCCTTTCCACCGCCACCAGCACATAAATCCAGAACGCGTTGTCCTGCGGTCAAACCGAGGGCGATCATGGCATGTTGTGACGAGGCGTCTTGCAGTTCAATCAAGCCAGTTATGTATGCATCTGTCTGCGCCACACGCCGTTCATTATCAGTGACTTGCAGCGCGTTCTTAATGTCAAGAACAAGCCCTGCCGTGACGCCGTCGCGTGCCAAGACGTCAATCATTTCCATCGCATTTGTGCGCGCGGCATTCACACGCAAAAAGACCCCAGCGCGGGTTTTTAGTGTGTCCATGACGCCGTCGGCATCCGCGCCCAAGGCGCCATCGAAATGCGGCAACAACCATTCGGGCATGTCGTTTTGTGTCGCGCGATCCGCGTCCTCTAGGGCGCGGGCATCTTCGCCGTCTTCAACCACGCGCGGCGCATGGGCAATACCGCTAAACATCTCGTCAACTTGCCCCGCTGCGCGCATCGCGCCGAGCATGACACCGCGTCCGGTTTCTGCGCCACCAAGCCACGCATATGACGCACGGCACCGCAGCGCCTGAAACACGTGATCGCGAATCGCCGCACGGTCCTTGGACCCCGCAAAGCGATGACGCCGCCCCCATCCGGTTAGCGATTTTTCGGGCGTGGACCCGTCAAAGATCAGGTCGAGAACTTCAATCGAAGCGGCAACCCGCGCAGCAGGTGTCATCACAAGGCCCGATAGTTCGGGGATTCACGCGTGATCTGAACATCATGCACATGGCTTTCCCGCAGTCCTGCGCCAGTGATCCTCACAAATGTACAATTGCTGCGCATCTCTGGCACCGTCGCGCAGCCCGTATAGCCCATCGCGGCGCGCAGTCCGCCGACCATCTGGTGGACCACAGCGGCCGCGCTGCCCTTGTAGGCGACTTGCCCTTCAATCCCTTCGGGCACAAATTTGTCGGAGGCGGAATCTTTCTGGAAATAACGGTCTGCCGACCCACTTGCCATGGCGCCGAGGGACCCCATACCTCGGTAGCTTTTGAAGCTACGACCTTGATATAAAATAACTTCTCCGGGGGATTCATCTGTTCCAGCAATCATCGATCCAACCATCGCACAGGACGCACCCGCCGCGATTGCCTTGGCAAAATCACCCGAGAACTTGATGCCACCATCGGCAATAATCGGCACATCACCCGCGGCTTTGGCACAGTCCATGATGGCCGTCAGCTGTGGTACGCCAACACCGGCAACCATGCGCGTGGTGCAAATCGATCCCGGTCCAATACCCACTTTGACAGCATCCGCGCCAGCATCGATCAAGGCGCGCGTTGCCTCCGCTGTTGCGACGTTTCCGGCGATGATCTGAATGCCGCTACCCAATGCCTTGGCGCGTTTGACCGCTTCGATGACGCCAGCCGAATGCCCGTGCGCTGTGTCGATCACCACGATATCGACGCCAGAATCGATTAAGGCTTCGGTGCGTTCAAAACCGCTGTCGCCAACAGACGTCGCTGCCGCCACGCGCAACCGTCCCAGATCGTCTTTACAGGCCGTCGGGTTCAAAACTGCCTTCTCGGTGTCTTTCAAGGTCAACAGGCCCGTCAAAACGCCATTGGAGTCCGTCACCAGTAACTTTTCGAGGCGCTTTGACTTCATCATCGAAATCGCTTCGTCACGATCCGCAGGTTCGCGCATAATCGCAAGGTCATTGGACGTCATCATTGTGGACACGGGCTGGTCATCCGACGTCGCAAACCGCATGTCGCGGTTTGTTACGATGCCCATGACGCGGCCCTTGTCGTCCACAACCGGAAATCCAGTGAAATTATAGCGTTCGATCAGCGCCTTTGCGTCGGCCAAGGTTTGATCGGGGCGCAGGGTGACGGGGTTATAGACAATGCCCGATTCAAACCGTTTCACACGGCGCACTTCGCGGGCTTGTTCTTCCACTGTCAGGTTCTTGTGGATCACCCCCATGCCGCCTGCCTGCGCCATGGCAATCGCCATGCGGGCTTCGGTCACGGTGTCCATTGCAGAGCTTAGCAGCGGTATATTCATACGGATCGTCTGCGTCACACGCGTACGGGTGTCTGCTGTGCTCGGCAGGACACTTGATGCCCCCGGAACCAGCAACACATCGTCAAAAGTGAAGGCCTCGCGAATCTCCATTGCGTCTCTCCTGAGCATGGCGTCGTTAGGCATGGTCCTTTCGCATGGATAAGCCCGCAGGGAAAGGGTCATTTGTCCGCGCAGTCACGTCTCACAAATCAACCTCATGACGTTCCTGAACATAAAGACGACGGATAGCGGCTGCATTGCCCCTTACGGCCCGCTATTATTAACAAAAATCAAAAGGCTGTCCGATCATGAGCACCGTTCCCGCAAAAGACCATATGGTCGTTTTTACCCCCTCCGGCAAACGCGGGCATTTCGCAACAGGAACGCCAATCCTGACCGCAGCCCGCAAGCTGGGTGTCGATCTGGACTCTGTCTGCGGTGGGCGTGGAATTTGCAGCAAGTGCCAAATCCAGCCAAGCTTTGGTGAATTTTCGAAACACGGGCTCACGTCCAACGACACCGCTCTGTCTAACTGGAATTCGGTTGAGCAACGTTACAAAGATAAACGAGGCCTGATCGATGGCCGTCGTCTCGGCTGTCAGGCAACTGTTCAGGGCGACATCGTTATCGACGTGCCACAGGAATCGCAGGTCCATCGCCAAGTCGTACGCAAGGCTGCCTCTGCCCGCGTTATGATCATGGACCCAGCCGTGCGCACCTATTATGTCGAAGTTGCAGAACCCGACATGCACACGCCCACGGGTGATCTGGAACGTTTGGGCACCGCCCTGAAGGAACAGTGGGATATCGACGGCATCACCGCGGGCATGTCTGTGCTGCGCAAACTTCAACCTGTTTTGCGCAAAGGCAAATGGTCCTGCACCGTCACGCTGCACAAAGGCCATCAAGACACGGAGCACCGTATCCTCGACATCGCGCCGGGCTACGACGAAACGCGGCTTTACGGGCTGGCTATTGACCTTGGGTCTACTACAATTGCCGCCCACCTGACCGATCTGCGCACCGGCGAAGTCGCGGCATCCTCAGGCATCATGAACCCACAAATCCGGTTTGGCGAAGACCTGATGAGCCGCGTCAGCTATTCGATGATGAACCCCGGCGGTGACGTTGAAATGACAACGTCCGTCCGCATGGCCCTGAACGCGTTGACTGACACACTTTCGGCGGAGGCCGAAATTCAGCCAAACCAAATCATGGAAGCCGTGTTCGTGTGTAATCCGGTGATGCACCACTTGTTGCTCGGGATTGATCCGGTCGAACTTGGCCAAGCGCCCTTTGCGCTGGCGACATCGAAATCTTTGTCCTTGCATGCGGGCGATCTGGAACTGTCTTGCATGAACCCTGCCGCGCGGATTTTCATTCTGCCCTGTATCGCTGGCCACGTCGGGGCGGACGCCGCAGCGGTGGCGCTGTCAGAAGCGCCTGATCAACAAGATGAACTGACTCTCATTGTGGACGTTGGCACCAATGCGGAACTGTTGCTCGGCAACAAGACCAAGGTCCTCGCCTGTTCGTCGCCAACAGGTCCCGCATTTGAGGGCGCGCAAATCAGCAGCGGCCAACGCGCGGCCCCAGGAGCGATTGAACGAATCGAAATCAACACCACGACCAAAGAGCCGCGGTTTCAAGTTATTGGCTGCGGCATCTGGTCAGATGAGGCAGGCTTTGGTGCGGCAATCGCCACAACAGGCGTTACTGGCATCTGTGGCTCAGGTATCATCGAAGCCGTGGCAGAAATGCGCATGGCGGGATTGCTGGATTCCAAAGGTCTGATCGGGTCGCCCGTGCAAACCGGAACGGCGCGCTGTGTCCTCGAAGGACGCACGCATTCCTATGTCATCTATGACGGTACAGCGGACGGCGGGCCGATGATCACCGTCACCCAAACAGATATCCGCGCGATCCAATTGGCGAAATCCGCGCTTTATGCGGGCGCACGTCTGCTGATGGACGAAATGGGCACCGACACGGTGGAACGTGTGGTGTTGGCCGGCGCGTTTGGCGCGCATATTTCACCCAAACACGCGATGGTACTGGGCATGATCCCTGACGTCCCGCTCGACAAGGTGACCTCAGCGGGCAACGCCGCTGGCACGGGCGCGCGCATTGCACTGTGTTCCGTCGCCGCACGCGCTGCCATAGAAGTGACCGTGCGCAAGATCATCAAAGTTGAAACTGCAATTGAACCAAAATTCCAAGAACACTTTGTCAACGCCAATGCCATCCCACACGCCACGGACCCGTTCACAATCCTGCGCTCCATCGCACCGCTGCCAGATGCCTTATTTAACACCCAAGGCAGCGGCGATGGTGGCGGCCGCAGACGTCGACGCGCAAGCTGAGCCGTGCAGGCTGCCGACTAAGACAGCGCGCTCCTACCCTGCGCCGTCCAATTGTTTCTGCTTGTGGAATGAGTGCAGCTTGCGTATCCAAAACCCTGTGGCGGGTATGGTGAAAAGGTATCACGAAAGCTTCCCAAGCTTCAGTTACGAGTTCGATTCTCGTTACCCGCTCCACTATTCCCCCTTGTTTTTATGATAATAAGTTATAATATGGGCCTTGTCACTACTTGTGTCACTACTCCTGTCACTACTTGGGATTATTATGACTACCTTAAAATGGACGGATTACCCTAAACCAAACCTACGATTAATTCGTGGAGTGTGGACTGTTGAGGTTAATATTCCAGCCAGTATGAGGCACTTGTTTGGCAATGGTAACGGCATGACAAGGAACAGACGCAAGTCCACTCAGACAATAGATAAGCCCTTGGCTCAGGCTAAGATGCACGAGCTTACCCATCAGATTTACAGTGAGTTCGATAAAAAACAGGACGATCATCTGACTAGGCATCATGTTGTCACTGATAACTTCGCCAGTGATACCATCATCTGGTTAGCGACCTCTTTTAACTACAAGAACCTCCCTAAGCTGAAACCATCAACTAACTACGACCAGTTATTCGCCTTGAAGACGGCCTGTGATGTCTACGCTGAAATGATTGCGAATTGCGCCACGATTAATGAAATCAAGGTTATGGCAGACGTCCTTGCAACCTCTGCCTCACCCAAAGAGGTGTTAGCCAAGTGGAAGGAAACGCAGGTTAGCTCCCCCTACTCAACAGCCCAGAAAGGACTTGCTGGTCGTTACAAGACTTCGATTATCCACACTTATTGGCAGGACTTATTCATTGAAGCCGCCCGTGAGCAAGGGCTACCAGAACCTATTATAGAGCCGTTCGAGGGTGCTCATGTGCCTGTGGTGCTGATTGAAGGAACAGCGCAGCCTGACCATCCGATATTCAGACATCTGACCAACCTACCAGTTGAGCCAATTAATCGTCCAGCTAGAGTTGTGCCTAAAGGTCCACTGATGCTCTCTGATGTGCAGGAAGAATACTTCAAAATAATAGACAGAGATTATGACAAGGCAGACACTAAACGAGCCTTAAAGAGAGGTGTTATCAAGTTCGTGAACCTCATCGGTGATTTACCTATACACGCAGTAGACCTGACTACAGCCTACGCCTTCATAGACAAACAGCTGGAACAGAAACCTGACACCTCTCATAGCCTAATCAAAGACACCAATTGGACCATGAGTAAGTTGTATAGCTTCTTGATGAAGAGAGGCTACGTTAAGAATAACCCCTTTGTTGGCCTTGATCTCAAAACCTATGGCACAAAAACTAAAAGCTTCCTTCCGTACACATCAGAAGAGTTGTTCACGATATTCAAACACAACTGGGAACCCCAAGAGCGCCTGTTACTCAGTATAATGATAACGACAGGAATGAGACTTAACGAGGCTGGAACGCTGACTTGGGATCGCTTCAATGACACTGAGTTTCAAGGTATTCGATACTTCTCATTGCTTGATACCAATGAAGAAATGGTTGCCACAAAGAACGTAGGGTCTAAGCGTATAATACCGCTGCACCCTGACCTTGTGTTGCCTCCAAAAGGCACTGGGAGGCTCTTTGATTATAAAATCTATGAGGGCCACTCCTGTGCGATTAAAGCGGGTAACGCTATAAACCCAACATTAAATGAGCTTGTTCCCCACCCAAGAAAGTCTGCGCACTCATTCAGAAGTTCTCTGAAGATACTCTTAAGGGATGCTGATGTTTCCAAGGAGGTTAACGACTACTACACTGGACACTCATCAGGTGATGCTGCCGGTAAAAGCTACGGTGGTGTTGGTGTCGTAAAGAGATACGAGGACATATCTAAAGCTAGGCATCCTTGGTTGTTGAAAACAGACATTTTGCGCCGCCAGTAAGCGAAATCATATTTCTTGTTTTGTTTGGAAAATAGCAAAGTCAGACCCAAGGCGTATTCGGCGCAGGTGCGCGGAACTTCAGGTTCACCTTGTCTTTTGAGCACGGCTGGCTCTTACCCAGTTCTCAGCTTCCTTCAAGATCGATACAATCTGAGCCTCTGAATAACTTGATTTTTTCATCTTGGATCTCCTTGGCTTATCTTGCAGTAAAAGTTCTAGTATCCAACAGAACCGTTTTTCGGGAGATTACCATTTCTCAGCGGCGTTTTTGCACGATTTTATTACGCCTGCCATAGCCTCAAGCTTTTCCATAAACACAACCATTTGGGGGGGAGATTACCGGATTACTTTTGACAGGTCCAAAATGTCGTTCATCTGGGCGGCACCTCTGCGATAAGCGGCACCGAGTGTCTCAACCGGATTGCCCAAGAGGTCAAAACGGATTGCGTGATCTGGTGTATAATTGATAACAAAGCCTTCAACCTTGCCAAATGCCAGAACCTCTTCTGGAACATGTTTGGCAATCCAGCTTGGCCAAGCCAACTGGGACAGATTGGCTGGTGGGACAATGTACAGTTTTTTCGCCGAACCGGTTATAGCGGCTACGAATATTGGGCTTGGTATTTTATTCGCGGTGACCAGGACTGCATGCGGCTGGAATGAGGCACGCCAAGCGGCATCAATCTCACCGTAGTATGTGTCTTTGCTCGCTTGGATTGCCTCATCCACTTGCTCGATTGTGACGTCTAGAACGTCTACTATCCGATGCCGCATGGGGAGCATTTTTTTCATCTGGTTGCATTTTACTTGTTCTATAAAGGGTTTCACTTTGTGGAATTTCTTAATCCCAATAAGGCGGGTAAACTCCTGATCACTCACCCCCATTCGGGCACATTCTTTTTCAATAAGGATCTGGAGTGTTATAGGCTTAGTCTGACATTTTAACATCTTATTATAACCTTTTTCTGGTGCAGGAGATGCTGCAAAAACTATGCAGTCAGAGGCGATGTCGCGCGACCAAAGAGGAGAGTAGAGCACCCCAAAAGCGTGGCGCCTCAGCAACTGGGCCAAACCCCGGATCACGCAACCTGCGCGACGGACAGCCCCCCTACTAACCGCTGAGGCAGGCACACCGGAGGCATGCCCTAAAATCGTATCAAAAATGGCTGCTCATCTACGACGGGTCATACAGAAGCGGTATTTGGCTGCAGCAAACTCAGCCCACGCAACTTGAGCGAGATCAAACGTGCTCCCCGCATCAAGACACAGACGACCGTGCGTTGCGACCCGATCCGCTGCCTTTTCCAGAACCTTGAGGTCAGTGACTTGCATTGTAGCCGGTGTATGCCCGTGAACCACAATCCATGTTTTGCAATCACCCCAGCCACCTGTCCATTCCAGAAAAGGTTCACGTATCCACGCCCAATGGCACTCATTCACCGCACCAAAACGCGACTGGTTCAGGAATTCAATCGGCTCAGCCGTTGGATCCAGCCCAGCATGTATGAAGAGAATATTTTCCTCCATATGCCAAGTAGGACATGTGCGGATATACTCCAAGAATTCCTCACCAACTGCGTCTCGAGCGATATCCGCAAGGTCTACCAAGCGCCTTGCGGTGCAGCCCGGCACAGCCTCCTCAATTAACATGTCTCCACCATTGTCGAGCCAATCACAGATAAAACGATCAGGCTCACTGATACCGTCAAGAAGCATGAGTTCATGGTTGCCGGGGAGTAAAATGACATCATCGACCATGGCAAGATCACCAGCAGATTTATACAATGAGATGGCTGCGAGGCTTTGCGGTCCACGATCGATAAGATCACCGAGGAAAATTAAACGCCGCACCAGATGACTGCGTGGAACAGAGGCGATTGCATCAAGGGTTGCAGCAAGAGTGTCAGCTTGGCCATGCACGTCTCCTATCGCAAAAACTTGGGCATCTGCAGCATGCGCAGGAAGAGTTTTCCAAGGGCTCATTTCTGAAATAAAATTAACTATTTTGACTTTTCCCCCGAGTTGATGAGTTTGTGGTGGCTCGTATAAGGCTAAGAAAACGTTGCTTTATCTTGCTTTTTGCCTCTGTCCCAACGGCATCCTCGTAACGCTGCCTATAATCCACCTGCTGCTCTGTGAGATGATTGAGATTGGCGCTTGCAAAGACCTGATCTGGATACAGGTGGAGCTTGAACAGTAATTCTTTGGTCCGTGGATTATCAAACTCAACACTACGAGAAATAGAGTTCAGTTTTTTATCATAAGGGAAAGTCGAATGGCTGAACTTATCCCCCTGTCCAAAAATAGGATTTGTGTCAGCCTTTATTGTATAGGATACCGTTTGAAATAGGGACCCTCGTTGGGGGTCATAACGTCGGACGTAAATCTCATTTCCTTGTGCCACCTGCTGAGAAATTTCGACAAGTTCTGCCAGACTCGACTTCAAATTTTGAACCATTGCCGTTTCAGCAGTTTCGTCTTGTGGTGCGATATTTTTGGGGATGAATATTAGCCCATGAAAGTGGGGGTTTTCATAGCCAAGATCATGAACGAGATTGGTTCTTGTCCCGTTAATATCACCACAAAGTATGAGACCTATCTTGGTGTCTTTATCCCTAAAACCAAGTGATTTTCTGATCTTGGTGTAGATAGCTTGCTGAGTTCTTTGTATTTCATCAATGTGGCTTAATGGGATTGTTATGAAGTATGATCTTTGATCAATATGTCTGATATCTTCATCAGTCATGTGCTCTATAGCAGATAGTAATGTATAAGTTGAGTTGATGATGTTTAAGTTCTCTTGTGAAGTTGTTGGTGATGTTTGAGTGTGTTTGTTAATATTATATTTTCCTTATTTCATAATTATATTAAGGGCTTACCGGCAGTGGCAGTCCTTCAAAAAAGTGTTTAGCAGCTGGTCCCATGTAAATGCTTACCTCCGGCATCAGGGCGCAACTGCGTTGTATATGGCCCCACTTGAAAACTCAGTGGTACCAAATTGTATTTATGCCGCGCGAGGTTTGCATTGGGGTTCAAGCCAAACCTTTTGGGAATAATTCAGGTATTTGTAGATCGATGGCCTGCCAAAAAAACCAAACAGCCCATAAAGCTAAGGATTTTTGTAAGCAGCCATCATTCATTTTTTAAATGAAATGACAGATAAACTGTCAGCATATATTGAATTGGTCTAAAATATTACTGGATACAGTATTAATATACACTAATTTTGACAATTATTCAACTAAATATATGATATCATTCGACAAATGTTGCTGGCAATGTCGATTGTTTTGTCCAAAACCCATCTTCATTCGGGATAGGCGGCATCACACCCGCTATGAACCTTAACCAATATAAAATGGCCGCATAATTCTACCTTCAAACAGCTCCACAAATAGGGGGATTACCGTGCCAAAGAACTTGGCTGAGCGCAGACAGGATGTGGTCGTAGTCTGGCAAAAAAAGCTGATTGCGAATATTGCACGATTTTTTGCGCTGTAGCGGTAAGCAACGATAATTGCGTCAATACGCGTTTGTTCCACCTGCGCCAGTAGCTATGGGCCGTTTGTGTCATTCGACACCAAGGGCGGATAGCGGCCCTTCGCTGCAAGTGCAAAATCAAAAGGGCAGCGCGAAGAAAGCGGACGCTCAGGGCCACGACCCAGTATTTTTCGGTGTGCAAGCGCAGCGAATTGCGGTTGCGAGCCCATTGTCGCAGTAGTTCTCTTAGTCCGCGACCACTGCATCCACTTCTATCTCGACGAGCCACTCTGGGTTTACGAAACGGTCAATCGCCATAATTGTGTCCACTGGGCGTGCATCTAAACAGTATAATTTTCGCGCCTCAATTGCCTGCTTCCAGTTCTCGATATCGGTCAAAATTACACGGGTACGAACAATATCGTGAAGCCCGGAACCTGCTTCTTCAAGCGCAGTCTTAATGATTTCAAAGCATTGTTTTGTCTGAATGAAGACGTCACCGACCCCTACAGTTTTACCACTTCGGTCGACTGGTGCGGTCCCACCAACAGCAATATAGGATCCAACGCGAACTGCGCGACTAAACCCGACGATAGCCTCCATCGGATTGCCGTTCGAAATCAACACTCTTTTGCCTGCCACAACATGCGCTCCCATTCGATTGTCTGTGCTGAGACAATCATAGACGACCAAACACGTCTGTCTAAACGAAATAGCACCAATGACGGTTTTGTCCTGCAGTGCCGTCGCTCGTCTTCCGACTCGGCGTTGATTTCGTGTGCATACGCAGCGAACGGCGGCTGTGAGCCCATGTTGTGAATATTCTGTACGCAGCGAATGGCCGTTTTGGTGTCGACCGCATTAACTCGCACAGCCAGAGAAAACGACACTCGGCATCGGTATTTTATATACCCCTTCCACGAGATACGGTGCCGTCAACTCATCTATTTCTTGTCGAATTGAAGCCCGAATATCAGGTTCTTGCCGCTCCAGTATCAGCGGCACGCGGACGCCGAATTTCATGAAGAACTCAAAGAAACTGGGACCGGGAGCATGCAATACGTTCTCGACGATCTCGGCTTTGATGTCATTGAAACCTACGCGTTGCATCATCTCGGATACATTTGCCTTGTCCGACAAAACGTAAGCATTCGGAGCGGGGTCTGCACGGGACATGTCAGCGTGCCGTCCTAACACGTCGAACAGAAGTCGATAGCACTCAGAGCGATCAGGCCCAAGCCACTGGCTAAACACGAATCTTCCATTCAGCTTGAGAACGCGGCGAGCCTCAGACATCGCTTTTTCTGGGTCTGTGACATGAAACAAAACTATATTGCTGAGAACTGCATCGAACTCCTCGTCTTGAGCGGGCAAATCCTCAACGTCGGCAACCGAGAAATTTATGTCTGGAAATTGAACTTTCGCTTGTTGGATCATTCCTTCGGAGAAGTCGATGCCTTCAACTGAAGCCCCAAGCAACTTTGCGCTGGCTGCGACAAAGCCTAGACCGCAGCCAGCATCCAGAACCCTCGCACCTGGGAAAAGTCGCGCATGATCGAGAAGTTTCGGAATAGTTTGGAGTGTTGCGCGCGCCGTGGCGTCGCCGTACAACCCAGCTCTTTTTGACCAACCGTCGCGTTCTCCGTCTCTGAATGCTGAGTAATCCATATAGTATCCCCACTCTTAGCATGGGAACACGATTTACGGTTGGCTGGCAATTGCGAAAGGCGACATTGGACATCTAGGTCTCGAAGGCCGCTTTGTCCGCACACCGGCGTTTCAGCCAGCAAAAATGCTGTAAAATGCACGAAAGTCCGGTTCGACGGGCCGCACCGGAGCATCCTGAGGTGGACGCGAACGACAGCAATGGGCCGTTTATGTAGAAATATGAATGGTGCAGCATCTGTCACTATTGGCCCTGAGCCGCAATTGAACACCGCAGCGAATGTCCTCTTCGAGCCTATTCTGTTGAAAAACTCCGCCATGCGAAAATCGCCTCAGAAATTTGGAACGCTGTTCCGACCATAGGCTAATTGGCAAACGTTATTTCCAGAATGGCATTTTGGAGGGACATTATTCTGCTGATCTGGCCCTTTCGAGCAATCAAGAGAGTTTTTCAACAGAATAAGCCCAGTGTACCTTTAAGCATATGATCTCAATAAACGTGTAGCGATTGGAATATTTGTTTGCCTATGTTGAACATGTGAACAAATTCAGGACTGCCGGAACCCGCACGACACCGTCGCTCTCAAACGGCGACATCTCTTCGGCAACGGCCTCTTCTATTGCGCTTGCATCAGAAGATGTTCCGTCAAAATGCTTCATTATTCTAGCGGCAGGACCCACTTTACTCGAAGTGCTGGCGGCACCGCTGATGCCATTTGGTGGCGTAAGAAAGAAATCGACGGATTGGGATTGAATATTCTTTAAGCCTGCAACCTTCATCAGGCCCGCAACGCGTTCCAAATCTTGAAACGCTGTTGGTCCGGGAGCATTAGGATCGGATTTTGGGAGGCTCCCCAGCCTGTTTTCAGCAGCACTTTTAGGTATTTTGAACCAAGGGTTCTTGCTGACCGAGGCCCAAGAAACGAATGCCATTCTTCCGTTCTTACGCATTGATTTTTTGAGGTTTTCCATCGCTACGGCAGAGTCCTCAAAGAAACTCATGCCGACGCGAGAGATCAACACGTCAAACACAGAGACACCAAACTTATGGGTCTGCGCATCTGCAAAAAGGTAGGATATGTTATCAATGCCCGAAGCAGATGACCTTTCCCGAGCACGTTCGAGAAGTTGCTCTGAAATGTCGACGCCAGTTGCCATTCCATTACCAGCAGTTCTTGCGGCCTCAATAGTGCTCACTCCGGTGCCGCAACCGACATCAATGATGTGATCGGATTGCGTAATTGAGGCTGCATCTAGAACGATGTCGAGCATTCCTGCCATCGCGGTATCAAGGGCGTGCTCGAGCTCGATCCATTTGCGGCCTGCGGCTGACGCCCAGTAATCGGCTTGCGCTTTGTTTGTTTCAAACATCGTAGAACCTCCACTCAGACAGTGGACTATATCCCCCAATTATTCCAATAAAATGAAAGACGGCTTCGTCCCGCAGAGCGGACCTTTGTTCATCCCGCAGCTAATGACTGCATAAATCCCAAAGTGGGCGCAGTCTGCAAACGAACAGGCGCCTTTACGATCAGTCATCATACAGGCGAAACTTATCGTTATCGTCGAACCACTGCGTCACATCTTCGAGCCGATAGTCTCGCCCAGTATGATCCACATTCGCTTCAGCATAGGTAGGCAGCCCGTCAGCCGGTGCGGCTTTGTCGGGCGCCCAGAGACCAGCGCGGATGATTGCCTTGCCGCAGTGGTAAAATGCTTCTTCCACGCGCACCAACACAGCCAGCTCAGGCACTCTTCCCTTAATGGCCATGCTTTCCCGCAGCGCTAGATCACGCACCAATTCTGCTGTGCCGTTCACCCGTACCGTTTCATTACGATTGGGAACGAAAAAGATGAGTCCGACGCGCCCCGTTTGGAAAATATTCAGAAACCCGTCGAAGCGGCGATTGCCGGGGCGGTCGGGAATGGCAAGAGTTTTGTCGTCTAGCACCTTCACAAAGCCGGCCGGATCACCCTTGGGAGAACAGTCGAGCCGACCGTCAGCATCGGAAGTGGTCATTACGAGGAACGGTGAGCGCTCGATCCAAACCTGACAGTGTTTATCGATGTGATCGATAATCTTAATGTCCTGCGTACCGTGCGGCGGATTGGGTGCAATGGCGCGTAGCTGCTTTTCCGTCGAGACTAAGTCGGTTGGTTCATAGGGCATGTGGCCTCCAGTGGCAGTTTAACCATACTGGCACCACGAAGGCGCAAAAATCAAATCCGCTAGGTGCGGACCGCTTGGGCATGACTATCTAGGCCCAGCTATCAACCGAAGCTTTCAAGGTCGGCTTTGTCCGCACACCGACGTTTCAGCCGACAAAATGCTGCGCTCTGCACGAATGGCCGCAATGACGGGCCGCGCTGCAGCATTTTGAGGTGGTGGCCAATGGCGGCAAAGGGCCGTGAGCAACCATCGACATTGAGGGCTGAAAGCTGATGGGGTGGATGACCCCTGCTCCAACCAGCGTCGCAAAGGTCGGCGGCTTGAGTAACAGCTGGCGTCAGGCCCGATATCTAAAGTCCCCACCGTGTAGCCTTGCCATATGCCGCTGACGGATCTGACTTTATCCGCGAAACCACAAACTTGCTAAGATGTATTCGGCGCGCAACTTCATTCACACCTGTTCCTTCACCAACCATGGATACAACTTGATTGATTTGATCCGTGGTGAATGAAGGCTTACGCCCCTTGTATGCGTCATCCCCCATCGTCTTACGATGCTCATGACCCGCTTTGGCAGCTAGCTTCATTGCTTCGGCTTGCGCTTGGGCATTAGCTGCCATGAATGAAATCATCGCATCACGCATTGCCATCTGCATTGGATCATTGGTTGCTCCGTCAAAGGTCATGTCGTTGATCACAGTTTTAACAGTGACACCCATTTTCATGAATTCACGAATGTTGGCCGTAACATCCTCGTAATTTCTCCCCAGCCGATCCACCCATCGAATTACCAAAGTGTCTCCTGATCTAAGCTTATCAAAAAGGCGTTTCCCGCCCTCCCGTTCTTTCAAGGAAACGGAAACACCTGACACCCCCTCATCCACAATGACAAAGTCAAATTTGTATCCAGCAGCTTCCGCTTGGGTTTGTTGGTGCCTCACAGTCTGGTCTGATGTTGAAACACGAGCATAAAGAATAGTTGCGATGATATTGCTCCAATAGCTGTTGCGTTAGCCTATGTTGCATATGTAGTGTTGCGTATAAGAAAAATCAACCTAACGCTACGAGTGTGGCTAAGCTTTTCGTGCGTGCGCATCATCTTAACCTAACGCAACAAGCATAAATGAGAACGGTTGATCCGGATGCTAAATGGGAGACATGATATGAGTGATATTTCATAGCTGCCCCACTTTAATGCAGATTGTGCGCGCGGGTTGAGCATCAATGATGCTTCACAACACATCCTTCATGCGTGCTATTCAATTTTTCAACGCGGCTTCAGAAAAGCGGCCATACGCTCTGCCATCAAACTATCGTCCACGGGCTCAGCTGTAAGTTCGTTAAGCGCCCGTTCAACGGCATCAATTTTAGTTTCATTGATTGTCTGTATGTTGCCCAAAAATCCGCCACCATTGTTACGCAAACTGCGTGATGTAATAACACATGGGAAATCCTCTGGGCTGCCGACTGGTGCGTTGCTTGCATCGAAACGCACGTCTCGGTCCAGCCACATTTCCAGCGGATAATCGCCAGCTATTTTCTCACTCAGGAATTCCAGCAACCGCTCAAACAGTGTGTCACTGGCTCCAAACAATTTTTTTGCAGCTTTTCGCCTACCCTTCCTGCTTGCTGAATCAGCTTTGCTGTAGGCAAACGTCGCTTCTTTAAGACGCTGCTCATATTCGATAATTTCGTCCGGCTTTTCTTTAAGATCTTCGCGAAATTGTTGCTGTTGACGCCCGTCGTCCTCAAATCGTGCATATGCTTCATCGCCAAGCAAGGTTTTTAACTGGCGATTTTGCACGTTTTCCTTACGTCTAAGCTTGTCTAACGCACTGTTCAGTTTTGAAATGCGCTTTTCATCAGCTGTCATGCGGATTGCCATCAATTACTCCGAGGTATTAATTCAAAAGAACTGTAGCCGATTTTGGAAACGCACCCGAGTTCAAAAGTAACTATTAACATAAACAATGTGCTTCTGCGAAGCGACCGTGCTTCAGGTCATTTCCGGCCCAGACCGGACTTTCGCTTCACCCCTGTGCGCTGCGGTGCAGCTTTCGCATTGCTGACATTCGTGCATCGCGCAGCATTTTGTCGACGTCATCGTCGGTCAGCGGACGCAGATGACCGCCTCGCAGAACAAACTTGCAGGTCTCAGGGTGGAAATGTTCACGACCATAGTACGCTCAAATCAACGTCCAAAGAACGTAAGCAGCCATGAAAATCACAATTGCTGATCCAAACGTATAAAAAGTCGCTCGGACTTCGTGACTCTGTTTTGTCAAGTAGGCACCGGCATGAGCCAGTCGCGCGAGCGCGAAGCCATACATCAGAATCTGAGCAAGCCATAAAGCAGGGTCCACGACAACAAAGACCAAACCGACCGCCCAAAATGCTGGGATGTTTTCCAGATCGTTGCGGTGCATGCGACGTGAGCGGTCAACATAGTCATTGACCTCAAGTTGGTCAGGTCTCGGGTTCTTGTTTATCGGACCTTTCTGTAGGTCCTCAGGGTTCACCAGACCTGAATCGCTTTTTATCATCCGATAAACAGTCATCCAGCCTTGCAGCATTACCTTCAGAACCATGAGTACCGTAACCAGTGCATAGGTTTCAAAGACTGGGTTATCCAGCGTTAAAGAGTTCATTTCATTTCCCCTGTTGCTATCTGGATGTTGCAGGCAAAAATTCGGCGATTTTCCTGCAAGCCAGCTCGTGTTTTTCTAGCACGAAATAGAACAGGACGTCATTTAATGATTAGCTGCTGCGGCTAGTTGCTGCTTTGCGGCGGTGCGGAAAGGAATGGGCTTTGATGAACGCCTGAATTCCAGCTTCCTCTGTTTGCAACATGAGATTTCGCGCTTGGGGAGAATGTCTGCAACCCGCCCTTCGTGCCGCTTGTCACTTCCGGCCCTAAGCAGACTTTTGGCGCTCACCCAGAAAACGGCAGCTAAGCTTCGGCATTTCCATGCTTCGCCTTGCAAACCGAACTCTGAGGACCACAAAGATCCTGGGTTAAAATAAGAGCCCCAAAAGACGCCCGAACCAGAACTAGGACGCCAGCATGCCACCTGTCAAAAATAGTCAGGCAAAGTCCCGCACCACACTTCAGTCGTCTTTCAACCCCACTGAAACCAGTGCTGACGTCATCAGAGCGCGCATCTCGGCATCCTCAAAGGGAAAGGCATTGAAAAACATTGCCACCGAGGTATCTGGCCTTCCCTCCCGCATGGCCTTGGCCCAATATCGTGCCTTTTCATCATCGCCTTTGATTTTGCAGATCATCGCGGTTATCGCCCTGATTAGAAAATGAGCCCCTGGCGCGCGCGCGCCTTTCTCTGCCCAAAGCAATGCATTGTCGTAGTCTTCCAGTTGTAGATAGGCCAATCCGCGCGCGCACTGCATCGCGTACAAAAGTGGGTCGAGTGGACTGAGCGCGACGGCTTTTTCGAGTTGCGCCAGCGCCTCGCTCCCTCTTCCAGCCATAACGTCCGCCCAGCCATGCGCATAAAACCCCTGAGCGAAATTCGGGCTAAGTTCTACGGATCGGTCGATCCAAGGCATTCCCGCCTCTGGGTCGCCCCTGAGCCAGTGAGCCCGGCCCAATGTGAAATTTCCAAAAGGGTCTACCGGATCGATCTCAACACATTTCTCGGCAAAGCGACGGGCGTTGAGCACGTCTTCGGCCGTATCGGTACTGTACTTGAGAAAGGCTGCCTGAAAGCTGGTGAACGATCGGGCCGCATAGGCCCGCGCAAATCCGGGTTCAAGCAGTGTGGCTCGTTCGAAATGCCCCGCAGCAATCTGGTTGTCCGTCTTGTTGAAGCGGTACATGTGCTGCAAGCCAAGGTGATAGATGCCCCAGGCATCCAAGTTTTCGGGCGGACGAAGGCGTGCGCGTTTGGCCTCTTCCAAAGGCACATACAGCTCTAGCGCCGATATCACGTGGGTCACGATATCGTTTCTGGTCTCATTCACGTCACTGACCGTCCCCGAGAACCGTTCGCTCCAGATCACGGCCTGAGTGCGCGTGTCCGACAATTCGACCGACACCGCGATCACAGCGCCGTAAATCTCAACCATTCCGGTGAGGCAGTAGTTCGCGCCAAGTGTTGTGTGGATGGCCGACAAGTCTGGATCGTCGTGCCGGAAGCGGAAAGTTGACCCCCGGGAAATCACCGTCAGCCACCGCAAACGTGACAGGCATGAAATCAATTCGGCCGGAATGGCATCGGCGATGGCGCTGTAGGCTTCGGAGTACCCGACCATCCGAAACGGCAGGATGGCAATCAAAGGACTCCCGGAGTCAACCATCGTATCGTTAGTCGGCATGTGGGCTTCAGAAGTCTTGGCCTGCGCGGACAAAGCCGCATGAGCGGTTCCGACAAAACGAACGCCGCGACCACGGAGCGTTCGGATATACTTTTGTGTAACCCCATCATCCCCAAGGACTTTGCGCGTCGTCTTGATCACCGTGGAAATGGCAGCTTCGGACACGATCCGTCCGCCCCAAATCTTTTCGACGATCTCGTCCTTGTTGACCATACGGTCCTGGTTCACCACCAGGAGCGACAGCAACTCTAACGCCCGCGGCTCGATCGCCACGTCTTCTCCCGACTTGAGCAGCAAGCCCCGATCCATGTCCAGAGTGAAGGGCTCAAACTCGAAGCGCATATGTTATCCTCAGTCGCACGCGAGCAATTTACCACAAAAATCTCAAGTTGTCCTCAAGCATACGCCATCGCGATCTGGCAGATATTGCTCAGTCTTTCATGCATCACAGGAGAGTTCAAAATGTCGAAAATATTAAATCTCACTGCCGTTGTTGCCATGTCCATTGTCGGCACCAGCACGATCGCCACCGCGGAAACGGCCGAGGACAAGATCGCACGCGCAATGAGCGCTGCTCCGTCGGATATCAGTGATGACGCCACGATTATGGATGTTGACGGCACAATCCTGCGCGAAGGATCGAACGGGTGGGTGTGCTTGCCGGGCATCGGTCTGATCCCCGGCGACCAGCATCCGATGTGCAATGATGCCGTCTGGATGAAATGGATGGCAGCCGCTGGGTCAGGGTCTGCGTTTTCGACTGACGTCATCGGCGTGTCCTACATGCTGATGGGCGACGCCATGGTGAACAACGACAATCCGATGGCCACGGACCCCAACGACGGTGGCGTATGGGTCCAGGACGGTCCCCACACGATGATGCTGTTTCCGAACATGGACATGCTCGCCGATCTCCCACGCGATCCTTTTGCCGGAGGTCCCTATGTCATGTGGGGTGAAACGCCGCTGGCGCATGTCATGCTGCCCGTCGAAGCCAAGACGGCACCCTGACAAGAATGGCGACACACGGCAAGATATCTGTAATTCTTGCCTTGGCAGACTGCCAGCCGGCCCACCGATGCAGCGGATGAACACTGCAAAGCGCCGGGATCAAGGAGACCTTCGGCGACGCAAAGCAAAGCGCCCCGGCCAGAACACGAAGTCTACGGCCGGAATGCAGACCGCGCATGGGTCGCAACCAGTGAAAGGACAATTTATGCCAGCCGACGCAGCAATCAGGACCACCAAAGGCCGTGGACGTCTTTACGACAGTGTCCTCGAGACCATCGGCGATACCCCCGTGATCCGGATCAACAACATTCCGACCCATGGGGCCACGATTTACGTCAAGGCCGAAGCGTTCAATCCAGCGGGTTCCGTCAAGGACCGGCTGGCACTAAACATCATAGAGGCGTCGGAACGGTCCGGCGCCCTGAAACCTGGCCAGACAGTTGTTGAGGCGACCAGCGGGAACACCGGGATCGGCCTAGCGATGGTCTGTGCCCAGAAGGGATATCCGCTTGTCGTGACAATGGCAGACAGCTTCTCGGTAGAGCGGCGGCGCCTCATGCGCATGTTCGGTGCCAAGGTGGTTCTGACCCCGCGTGCGGAAAAGGGCATCGGAATGTACCGCAAAGCGGTCGAACTGTCTGAAAAGCACGGTTGGTTTCTGGCGTCGCAGTTTGAAACCGAGGCCAACGCCGACATTCACGAGAGCACTACGGCACGGGAGATCATCGCAGATTTTGATGGATCGCGGCTGGACTATTTTGTGAGCGGCTATGGCACCGGTGGCACGGTTACCGGAACGGCACGCGTTCTGCGCAAGGAGCGGCCAGACACCAAGATCATCCTGACCGAACCTGCGAATGCGCAGCTTCTGGGCAGTGGCCACGCGCAGGAACGCAATGCCAATGGCGCTCCCGCCCTCAGCCATCCGGCTTTTGAGCCGCATCCGATCCAGGGCTGGACACCAGATTTCATTCCGGCAGTGCTGCAAGAGGCAATTGACGGCGAATACTACGACGAGTTGATCCCGGTCACTGGTGCCGACGGGATCAAACTTGCACAAGAGTTGGCCCAAAAAGAAGGAATATTCACCGGCATTTCGGGTGGGTCGACTTTTGCCATCTCACTCGCGGTCGCGAAAACAGCCCCCGATGGCGCCGTGATCCTGTGCATGTTGCCAGACACCGGAGAACGCTACCTGTCCACACCGATGTTCGAAACCATCGCAGAAGACATGGATAACGAAGAGCTTGCGATCTCACACTCCACACCCTCTGCCCAGATCGGCTGAATGGGGAACGTATTAATATTTCCGAAACCGAAATTCGTCGCCCCACTGGCATACTTGCGATGAAAAACGCGCGGTGAGTCCCAATTTTCAAAAAGATTGCCGAACCGATGACTGTAGTCGTTTCGGCGTTTGTGAGCACCCTGATTTTCCAACAGAAATTTGACGGGAAACATGCTCCTTGCCATATTCCAAGTTGTCATCCTGGCCGCAGCCAGCCACGGACCGTGTCTGTTTTCATCAATGCTCGCGCCCAAAATCGAACAACGCTTGCAAAAGTCTCTGTCGAGCAGACATTCACCGCAGCCACAGCGAATGTCCGCAATCCGCGGTGGCCTCAACCGGTCGACGTAAAACATGGCTGCATGCCCAAGTTAACGCGCATTGGCGATTTCAGGTCTGATCCGCCCACATTCGAGCGCTCTGACGACTGCAGTCGAGGCTGGGAGAGCAAAACACTTGATCTGGCAGCAAGATCAGACAAAAATTACGCCTAGCGGCAGGCCACTTGGGGAATGTCGTAACAACCAACTCTGAGGGAGAAAATTCATGCCGATGTATCTGTTTCAACTTTCCTATACTTCCGAATCCGCCAAAGCGATGATCACCAGCCCAAGCGACCGCAAGGCCGCAGCGGCCAGTCTTATCAATGCACTCGGCGGTAAACTGCATGAAATGTATTTCAGTTTTGGTGACTATGACGCCGTTTGTTTGATTGAAGGGCCCGATGACAAAATGATGGCCGCAGGGGCCATGGCGGTTGGGGCGTCCGGATCAATTTTAAAGGCCCATACGACCAAACTGATGTCGGTTGATGACGCGATGGCGGCAATGGCGATGGCCGGTAAAGCCGTTGGCGCTTATAAACCACCAGTCGGCTGATTGTGACCAAAGGGTGCGCGGTTGCCGCGCATCCGATTTGGGGTGACATTGGGGGAGCCAATGTGAGGTGCGAGCGGCTGGGTAGACAAACACGAGATGTTTAATCAGCCAAGATTACGCTACTGTCGACCGGCGCCACCAACTGCACAAAGGGGACCCCCATGCAAAGCGCTGCTAAGGTGCACTTTGCCCTCAAAGGGTGTGATGACACGAACGGCCCAAAGCCGACTTCCAGCCACCGTCCAAATGCTGCGTCGCAGCTTTTGCATTGCGGCCACCCATGCACAGCGCAGCTTTGTCTGGCAGCAACGCCAGTCTGCCAGACAAAGCTGCCGCTCACA
>Ga0307488_10000149_pt1 | contig 51047 bp, 16 predicted proteins | sample SB02metaG_FD_202248 | JGI IMG/M metagenome (GOLD analysis project Ga0307488, IMG submission 202248) | Sea-ice brine microbial communities from Beaufort Sea near Barrow, Alaska, United States - SB 0.2 | ecosystem: Environmental > Aquatic > Marine > Coastal | place: USA: Alaska | collected... | reverse complement strand
TTAGTTGTTACGGATCTAATGTAGATGACAACTTAGATAGTATATTAAATGCTGGCCGTGAAATTGGAATGATGTCTAAGTATGGAGGTGGAACTTCAGCTTACTTAGGAAACATTAGAGAAAGAGGCGCTCCTATTTCTACTGGAGGGTTTGCAGATGGACCAATTCATTATGCTAAGATATATGATACTGTAGTAGATGTATGTAAACAATCTGAAGCTAGACGTGGAGCATGTGCAGTGTACTTACCTGTAGAGCATGCTGACATTTTAGAGTTTTTAGATATTGGAACAGATGGTAATCCTATCCAGAACCTTCAATATGGTGTCACAGTTGGTGATGCCTGGATGGAAGAAATGAAAGCCGGGGACAAAAGCAAACGTAAAGTTTGGGCCAAGATTATTCAAAATAGAAGTGAAATTGGTTTTCCATACATAATGTTTAAAGATAACTCCAATAACAATTCTCCCTATAAAGAATTAGGATTAGATATTACTGCTTCAAATCTATGTTCTGAAATACAATTACCTACAGACAGTTATAATTCTTTTGTTTGTTGCTTAGGATCTATCAACCTGTTACACTGGGATGAGATTAAAGAAACAGATGCTGTAGAAACATATATATATTTTCTTAATGCTGTAATGGATGAGTTTATTATTAAGGCTGAAACAATGCCTGGTATGAAGAGAGCTTACAATTTTGCAAAAAATCACAGAGCAATTGGTCTAGGTGTTATGGGCTATCATTCATTATTTCAATCTAAACTTATTGAGTTTGACTCGCTACATGCTAAAGGTTTAAACAGTGAAATATTTAGAACACTTAAAGACAGAAGTAAAATAGCATCAAGAAAGTTACATACAGAGCATGGATACAATTCTATTAGGGATGGTTATGCTAACACAACTTTAATGGCTATTGCACCTACTAAATCCAGTTCGTTTATTCACGGAGCTGTAAGCATGGGTATTGAGCCTATTAAGTCTAATTACTTTATTAAAGATCTTGCTAAGTCTAAAACAGTATACAAAAATCCTTTCTTGGAAGCTGAATTAGAAAAGCATGGTTTAAATAATACTAAAACTTGGCAATCTATTCTTAAGAAAGACGGGAGTGTACAACACTTAGATTTTCCTAATAAAGAAGTGTTTAAGTCTTTTGTTGAAATATCTCCAAAAGAGATTGTATTGCAAGCAGCACAAAGACAGAAGCATATTGACCAGTCTCAGTCATTAAACTTAATGATTGATCCATCTGTATCAGCTAAAGATATTAATAAGTTGTATATGTATGCTTGGGAAGAAGGAGTTAAAACTTTATACTATCAGTTTAGTAAAAGTAGTGCACAGGATTTTGCACGTAATATATTAGAATGCTCAAGTTGTGAAGGATGATAAAAAATTTTAAAGTTTGGTGGAAAAGATTGCTAAAGCAAATGGTAAGGGATAGAAGATTATCCCCTGCTGAACGCTTAGGAACAAGAGTGGGTTACATGGGTGTAGGTTTTTTAATCTGCGCCCAATGGACCCTTGAGCCAGTATTATTTATAGTTGGTTTTATTTGTGTATTGATTCAAGTATCAATTCGTAGACAATGGAATTTAGTAGCTCTTCAACTTAATGGTTTACTAGCTTGGCTAATACATTTTATTATGGGCCTATAATAGTGATTGTTATTTTCTAAGCAAGCTTTGATTTTCTTTTTTTAAGTAGTCAACTTCTACTCTAAGAGCATGAACTTCTGCAACTAGATCTAAAACCTGTTGTCTCAAGGTGTCTTTTTCTTTTCCACTGCTTTCTAATAAGTCTTCTAGATTGCAAACTCTTTTCTTTAAGTCATCTCTATATTGCACACCTTCACTGTTTTGATAGTTGAACCTTTTTTGATCTATATTTGATTTTAACTTAGCTTCAAAATATTTCCATATTGAAGCTGAGCCTAAAACACCTATAACAGCTAATGTTATTTGCAGAAAATTGTCCATCTTGGATTTTTTATTTTATTGTAACTAATCATATTAATTTTTTATGCTACTATAATAACCATTTTATTACTTTTATACTTAGTATTGCTACCCTAGTAACAAATAGGGTATATAATAATATACATTTTTAATATGTAATTTGAAATATTTAAACCTGTAAATTTGTCTTATTTTATAAAGTAATTGTTCATTCTTAAATATGCGTCATACTTTTGTATAGAATAAAGGATAGGAATTACATCTTTCCAGTTTTTATTTACTTTAAGTTGTCCTTTTCTAGGTCTCTGTTGATATACATAGTTTGAATTAGTTCTAAATTCTTCATCAGTATAATATAGATATGCTAAAGGAGTAGTTAAAGAAAGTGACAATGCCTCACCCAATTCCCCCATAGTTCTTGTAGCTGCTATAGGAGATTTAAACATTTGATATTGTTGCGTAAGTCCATCAGGAAGTGGTGTAAACATTACAAGTTCCTTATATGTTCTATCTGCTTGATATTTCATAATGTTTTTGAACCTTTGCATTGTATCACTGTCATCATCATCCCCGGCTAATAGACCTTGTAATACTTGAGAAATAACAAAGGTAGATAACATAATTCCTATTTCACCCATGGTTCTATAGAAGCCATATAATTTATTTGTAGCTCTTTGATCTAAATTTCCTCCCTCTCCTGTATAACCATATGTTTCTAAGAAACCTTTAGAATATCCAGAAAATTCTTTATTGCCTTTTACTATTTCACTCTTAACATATGCTAAAAATTTAAATGCAGATTTATATCTACCTTCCATCCAACCTAAGTTTTGATCAAAATATTCCCTTTGGTATCTTGCTCTAATTGCTGGAGCAACCCACTTGTGAAACTGAAAAGCTAATTTACCTATAGTGGTACTTTGCATAACCACTCTATCTTCTTTAGCATAGTTACCATGAATTTGTTTATTAACTTCTCTAATCTCATTTCTTATTTCATACCTAAACTCATCTGTATAAGGTATCTCTTGACCATTTCTTTTGATAACAGTATCAAATCCAGGTTTTAAAACATTCTCATGAGTCTCAGAATTATATTCAAAAGCATCATAAAAAGATATTGATTCTCCTGTCACACTATTTTTTAGTTGTGTATCCATTAAAATAGCCATACCCACTTTAGTTTGAACATTATATTCAGCTGCATCTTGGAGTATATAACCCCATTCAGTTGCCTTTGCAAACCAACTCTTACCTTGATCGGTAGCATTTGATTGTTCACGTAAATCAGACATACTATCCATCATTCTAAACAGATCAACAAAAGCCTCATATTTACTATTAGGTTTTTTAGCATCATATTTAGAATTTTGTGCTCCTTTTACTAAACCAAAAGTTAACACTTCACCTAAATCTCCAACAACATATGAAGATCTTTGAACTAAATCAGGAATTGCTCGTTTGTTAAATTCCCAAGTTGCTCTTCTATATGCCTTCTTACTAAAGAACCTTGAGCCAAGCATTTCTATATTGTTATTTATTCTACCAATAACATAGTTATTAAAGTTACCAAAAGGGTTAAATGCCACATAAGAAAGAGAAGACAATTGTATTAAGCCATCTGCTATTTTATCAACAGCACCTTTTGACATTGTATCCTCATCATAATATGTCATTGACATCCACTTCTTAGCCTTTCTTAGCATAAGTGAATCTTTACCTTTAATAATACCTCTTTTCTTAAATACACCATCAATTCTTGTACCTGTCATAACCATTGGATCTGCAGGCTGATACTCACGTTTTTCAATTACTTTCACAAATGCATTAAGAGTATCTTCTATAGTGCCCATTACTTCATAGTTCTCAGCCATTGCACTAAACTTCATTAAACTATCTCCTAAATCTCTACTTATTTGATTTGTAGTGGGTTGACTCATAAGTCTTGCTTTTTTACCTTTTAAAGCAGCAAGTTCTTTTGCGTATGCGTCTGGTCCAATTTTACCCTTTTTCTTTTGATCTTGTAAAGTATTTATTTGTTTCTGAACTTCTTCAACTTCTCCTTGTAATCTAGGTCTACCTACATAATAAATGGGTAAAGAACTTATTAGGTTGCCGTTTTCATCTGTAACTACACCTCTTTGTTGTGATGTAGAATCAAAAGCTCCCCATGCTGCACTACCTATTGTTTTAGCATAGGCCTTGCTAAAGAAGCTAGGTTTTTTCTTTAAGTCTTCTAAAAAGTTATTTTTTACTAAAGGTGTTCTACCTAACATTTGTGTCATTACCCCAACTGGTAATTTTTGTAATAGATCCTTTTCAAATACATCTATATACATTTCATAAAATTCTTTCTGTGCCTGACCTAATGCATCAGTAGGATTCATTATAATACTATATTTTGCACTAGCCATATCTCTTCCATCCCTAGTTGTAAGGAGAACATCCACATACTGTTTTTTAACTGCTCTAAATACTTGTCCACGTACTATCACTCCTGTAGCATTACCATCTCCATCACGTTGAGCTTTAGTATAATCTACTGAATCATAAAACTTAGCTTGATATATGGAATACTCTCTATCTGAAACTTTTCTTGAATCTTTTCTTCTCCAACTTCCAAAAGGATTTTTATCACTTCCAGCAGTCCAATATTCATACTTTCTTCTTTCTTCCTTAAACTCATCAGAGTATTTATGATACATACCATCAACTAAATTTCCATCTTCATCTTTTTCTTCCCCTCTAAAAAATTCACCAAATGCACGTTTGTTATCAGCAAGTTTAATATTAAAATCAATATCTTCTTGAGATGCGCTATCTAAGTCAGTAATATCATTATAAACATAAGGGTGACCATCATTATCATATAGTAAACTTCTCAATGATTCTTGTAAATCATAATACTGTTGACCAACAGGTTTTACATATCTACCATCAGACTCAATCATAAAATCATAAATCTTTTGTCTATCATTTGTTGGTGAAAGCTTCAATACTTTATTAGCTAATCTTTGTGTTATTTGATTTCTTTGAGCAACATTATCCAGCAGTCTTTGTTTTTTAGCCTTAAATATTTTATCCATCACAGCAAGCAATACCTTTGGGGATGTTGCCATATCTTTAGTTTGAAGATCCATTGTGTCAATATCTGAAACACCGTTACCTTTTATAAGGTCAACTAAATCTTGTTCACTAAAAGCACTACCTACTCCACCAAAGTCATTATTAGCTTTGAGCCTAACTTGTTCCATTACATAGTTAGATTGGGCCTCACTAATAAGACCGGTTCCATCTGTAGTACTACCTGCAAGTTTATTTAAAGCAAGTGTTAATGAAAGTACTAAAGATCTTTGTGTTGCATTAAGTTCTCCGGCACCATCACCATCAACTTTATATAATCCTTCAAAGGTTTTAATAAATCTATCAAAATTATTTACATATGTTATAAACTTTGGATCAGCAAAATTAGCAGGATCCTCAATATATTTCGTGAAAGCTTTCATTTGTTTTAAAGCATCCATCATTAATGCAGAATATGCTTGAGATCTAGAAATAGGACCTTCACTAATTGCTATACCTATATATGCCAGGTTACTAGCAATGTCTTCTTTCATATCCTTTGTACTTCTATCCATAAATACACTACTGCGTATAGACTCTAAAGCTTTTAGTTTTGTCATCAAACCAAGTCTATAACTTTCAAGTGCACCCAATACAGTGTTATACTCTGGGTAATCTTGTGGATCTTCATTCTGTGAAGTATCTTCTTCTTTCCCAAATTGATTTTCAGGTACAAAAGGCGCATTATATTGATCAGCAACTGCCTCTTCTAATTTTTTAGTTTTAGCTTCAGCATTTAATGACTCAGGAACAATCATATTTACCATTTTATTATTCTGACCAGGCGGATGAATTATTGTTCCGTCACCTTTTATTTTACCATTGAACTTTTGGTTTTTACCTTTACCTGTAATATCTGCTACAAAATGTATAGTTGTTGCAGCAAAATCACCTTGATAAACTGAATAGCCCATGTTTTCAGCCATCCTTCTATAGATGTTAACCTGTAAATTATGTTGTTCTCTTGTAGATAATGTCTGTACTCCTTTTTTATATAATTCACTTTCTGGACTTAGATCCCAATTTTTATCATATTTTTTAAATTCTGGAACACCAAGTTTCTGTGACACAAATCTAGATTTAATTGAGTTCTTGCTTGTTTTAAGATCTGATATCCTAATATCACCATTTGCATCTATAATCATTAAATCCACTGTACCAGCAGTTTTTGTAGCATCATCAAAAAGAACTACTTGTGATAGTGCAATACTGTCTTCAGGCATCAAAAATTTTACAGCACTATCCAATTCATTATATGCTTGGCTAGCAACTTCAGGACTGAGTATAGTTAAATTTACACTATCTAAAGTTTCCCCTGCAATAAGAGCATCTAACAAAGCATCTACATCATTGCCTATATCAAGATTTAATTGTACATCTTCTTGATTTTTTAATTTACCTTTTATCTTTGTTGTAACAGAAGTATATTGTTCTCCTGTATTTATATTATAATATGTATGATCTTTTTCATTAAGTATAACAATTGATCCATCAGATGTATCTTTTAGATTGGCTGATAAAAAATCTACATTTGTTTCTGTTGTCTGTGCAACATGAAACATTTTGTCTAATATAATTTTTTGTACACCATTTGCTGAATTCCTTTGGATATCTAAAGCCTTTTGTTTTTGAGGTGAAAGATTATATCTTATTTTTCCGTTGACCCGTTTCTCTAGTTTAAACTGAATGCCCTCAGTATTTAAGAGTTTAGCAAGATCAGTAAAGTTAGTATCTGAATTTATAGCAGATACAGGTATTGATCTTCCTGTAATATATTCATTTAAATTATTTATTACATTCATTAGCCATTCTAGAGCATCCTGAATTAAATTTAAAAATTTATTTGTAGGTGCATTTTCATATTCTTTTTTAAAATGTCTAGACAATGCTTGTGTAACTATCTCTAAGTTTCTATCATTCTCATTAAAACCTCCGTTTTCGTTATATGAATCAGAAATTTGTTGTACCATTTCTGGAAAATTAGTTTTTGCTTCAGCTAATAAATTATTGAACAAACCTTCATTGTCTACTTTTATTGCATCAATAAACGGATGTAAAATTTCTTCTATAGCTATCTCATCTGTTACCCTTCCTTTTATTAAATATGCAACACCATCTACATAAAATGATTTTATATTATTAAAAGGTACATCATTCTTTTTCCAAGATGGCATATTATCATAAAGAGCTTTTGCATCTGTTACTGATAACATTTCTACATTTACTTGAGGAAACATTCTTTTAAGATGCATTACCACTGCTCTTGCTCTTGGAGAATCCCATGATCTTGAAGACTCAATGATATCTTTATTAGTAAACAAATCTTCATTTACAGTGACTCTGTATGATTGAGATGTTCTTTCAATAGTCACTCTGCTTTGAGGAATATTATTTATTGACAAATATCTCTGTAATCTTTTTAAGTTAGAGTTTAAGTAAAACTCATCGTATTGCTGTGTGTTTGGATTAGAATTATTTATATAAAATTTATCTTGAAAACTATGACCAATTCTTTCTCTTCGTAGATTGTTTAATAGACTATCTCCAAATTCTTTTTGTTTTAAAGAAAATAATAATTTTTGATTACTGACAAATTCAGATGCCTCTAATGCAGTAGGAAATGTATCTACATCATTAAGGTCTTGCCACTGATTAATAATATTATTAGTAGCAATCTCAGTTCCATATACATTTTGCAATGCTCTATATTCTGCGGTATTTTTATTAGGACATCTAGCCATAGCTTATAAATTACATTTTTTAATTTGATCTAGAAAACTTTCTTCACTTTCATAAATCCCTGTGTTATATTCTTCAATAAAGTCATCCAAAGATAGTATATTATTTTCTCTAAGCTTTGCCATTGCTTTTTTATTTCCTTGTATGTTAGTATCCCAAAAATCTGTAAGAGTTGGAAACTGCTCATCCAGCTCCATTTCAAAGTCTAAAGTTAACTGTGCTTCAACCTCATCTACCTGGGGAAGTGAAGTATCAACATTATCTATTACATTAGCTTCCATTTCACTTTGGTCTTGTGCATCTTGATTTAAACCAAGCTGCTCTAATAATAATGCTGTATCAGCAACATTAACCATATTGGCTTCAGGATCAAGTTGCACTTCAATACTATTTTCAGTTGCTTCAATGTTAACATTTTCTGCTTTTAAAATTTCTTCTTGTATAGCATTAACATCATCCATTAAAGCTGTAAAATCTGATGGGTCTTCTTGAGGTTGTCCATTCTTAGCTTTAACAAAGTTTCTTATTTCTTTGTAAGTAGGTCTAGGACCAAACATAAAACCAATGTGTGTTTGTTGATTAGAACCATATGTATCTATTTCATTATATTTTTTAGATTCTACATCTAATTTATATGTTTTAATTTCACCTAAGATATCTTTAATCCTAACATAGTTTGGTGTAGCATCTCTTTCTAAACCAACTGCATTCCAATTAACTGTTACCACGTTGTCTGCTACAGATACACCTGCTTTAAGACTACCTGTTGTTGCACTTCTTTCAAATGTCCAAAGCTTTGAACCATTAATATTAGATTCAAGAAAACCTTCTGTAAATTCTTTTGTTAATTCATCTTTGGATAATCCAAATACAGACTCAAAAGAAACATCCCCTCTTACCGCTTGTTCAACAGTATTAATGTGTGAAAGAAATCTATTTAATGTAAATGGAGCAATGGCTTCTAACAAACTTTGATATCCAACTTGAAGCCCATCTTTAACCATAATATAATTAAGTATTGTTTGTGCATCATCTTTAGTATCAAGAGATCCAAAAAGCTTTGCAAACCCACTTTGTAAATCTATTTTCTGTAATGCAGATAAATTTCTAAATGTATTTGCTACAGCTAAATTTAATCCTGAGTAATTATCTACAGCATCTGCTGATAAAGGAGTTACAAAGTTATCTATAAAAAAGTTTGTTTCATTCTTAGACTCCAATGTGGTTTTTATATTGTTTACTACATCTACTATAGATCTATTAGAACCAGGATATATTAATTCATTACTTATTGTTTTTTCATTTAATGTTCCGTTCTGTAGTAAATTATACTGATATCCTTTTATATTTAAATAAGATAAAAGATCTAATGAAATATTTTGTATGTCTTCTGATTGTAATGTACTAGATCGTGAATCTACATTATCAATTACATCATTTAATATTTCTTGAAAAACAGGTGAGCTTGATAAAAATGTTTCAGGTAATAAATTTTCTGTTAACTCATTAAATAAATTTACATATCTACTATTCCATGTATCACTCTTATAAATTTTGTTTAAATCCAATGGTGCATCAACATCAAGTAAGTCTGCTATATCTTGTTTCTTCTTCATTACAACTGCCATGTCTTTACCTAACCCTTTAGTAAGACTTGTAGGAGCACCCATTTTTTCTGTAAAAGATCCAAGTTGTATTAATTCTTTAAACTTAGATAATATACTTATGTTTTCTAAATCAGATACTTCTTCAGGAAAATCAATACTTTCTAATAACAGTTTGTCACTTACTGGTAATGACACACCTTTTAAATTAAGCTGTTTATTTTGAAAAATTATTTCATCTATTTTCATGCTTACCAATTTCCCAATACCTGGATCAAACTTGTCTTTTTTATTTAATGCTTGAGAATATAAATCTTGTATAATAGGGTTATTAATCAACAAGATGGATGTTCTAATAGGTATACTTAATGAAGTCATCATTGTAACAATACCTAATGCATGCTTATTTAAACCTAACTTTGAAAACAAACGTTCTTTGGCATTATCTGTAGCCATAGTAATAATAGAAGATATAGTGTCTTGTTTTCTTTGATTAGACTTATCTTTATTCTCTTTTGTATATTTAAATGAATCGTATGTTACACCATTTAAAACAATTGGAGTTTTTAAATCAATACCATATTCAGTTAGTAAACTAAGATATAAGTTAGGTAATACTGCTGCACCAATGGAAGCTCCTTTATTAGCTTTAAAGGCTTTAATTTTACCTACTAAATTATCTACATCAATATTATCTTCTAGCATTCTGTCCTCAAACAACTTAGATTCTTCAGCTAATGTTGACAATGTACTTTTAAGTATATCTAATGTAGCTGGTGCATATGAAATAGGATTTTCTCCTGATGCTACAGCGTCATTACCTAATAATGCATACTTGTAATCAAGTATTTTATTATTTAATGGAGCCGCATATGGTTCACCAAACTTTTCCACGTAATTACCATACTGTTCTTCAGTAATAGGTAACCCTAATATTTGTAATGCTTTTAAACTTTTCTCAGCCAATCCAGCATCTGTAATAATATTTAGACTACCAAGTAACTTATAAAACTTTTCTGCTTCTAATTTAGTTGCACTATTTTCTAATTTTGCACCATCTAAGTTTTCATCGTATGTCAGAAAAGCTTCAGAATAAACAGTACCTGATTGATTAACTTTATCATTTACATATCTTACATAGTCAGAATAGTTTTCTTCTAAATTGTTTTTATTTCCATACTCATAAAACTCATTATCTTTTACGTAGAAATCTTTAAACTGTGCAAAAACTTTATCTATGTCAAAATCAGCTCCAGATATTTCAATAAGCTCTCTTGCAAACATAGCCGAAGAACCATAATAAGATGGCATAAAATCAACCCATTTAATATTCATTGCTGAATGATTATCTTGTGAAGGTATTCTAACACCAAACATTTTAGATATCACATCAGGCATTGCATCGTTAGGTGAATCTTGAATTAATTTTGCCACAGATAAGTGATGTGCTGGCATCATCATTTCAGTATATCTTTGCCCAGTTGGTTCACCATTAGAGTCATATTCCATAACTCCGTTTCTCAGTCTGTCTAATACAATTACACCTTCAGAACCTATATTTGATTGAGTAAGAGAATCAATATTAAATAAATCATTTGGATCACCTTTAAATGCACCTCTTCTTAATACTTCAGACCTAACTGGCACACCATCTTCTATTTCAAATATTCTTCTATATATTTTATTACCGAAGTCTGATACTAATGTAAGACCCAAACCTGGTGTACGTTCTGAAAAGACTCCTTTACTAAAGTATGTTAAAAATAATTGCTCAAATTTTCTTACTGTAATCTGATTATTTAAATTATAGTTTTGAACTCCATCTGTCATTGAGAAGAACTCAAGTATTTGACTACTTGATTGAGATGCTTTTAACCCACTTAATGCATATTGTAAAAATGCAGCAAGCTTAGGTGTAACATTACCTTGTTCTTTAGATAAAGTTATTTCATCCATTGCTCCATCAAAAGTAAATATTAAATTTCTTTTATCTTTAAACTTAATGCTGACCCTTTGTGATATAGCATTATTATAGGCTTCTTTAATTTGTCCTATATTCATATTTAATGCTGGTACAAATTGGCTATCATCTTGTTCAGATGTCAATATTTGTTTAATCTGTGTAGGATCTACTTGTTCTAATTTATTTGATGGGTTAAGTTGTTGAAGGCCCATAAACCTTGCATCTAATGTAGTATAACCATTTGTAAATGGTTTAGTATCCTGAAGCTCTTCAAGAGAATTAACACGTTGTTTCTTCATTTTAATTGCAGACAAAGGCGCAGCAATTGCAATTGTTTCTTTTTCTTTTTCAATAGCTTCTAACTTCACTCTTAAATTATGAAGTGTTTCCATACCGGGCTTAGCTAACCACATCTTTAAATCAGAATCCCATGTAGAGGTATAACCTGGAGTTAATGTAAAGGCTGACATTTTAAGAAATGTACTTCCATCACCATAAACTAATTTCTTAGAATTTAATAAAGATTGTGTTTGCGCATAACCTTGAGGATTTTGTTCATTACCAAATATTGAATCAGGTGTTATATCCTCCAATGTTTCTATTCTATCAATTAATTCTGCTTGTGCAGCTGTCAATTTACCAAAGCCAAACCACATATATCTAAATGCTTTTGTAGTCATATACATTTGAGCATCTGCAATATCAATTCCATTATCTTCTGGTTCTTCTAGAGCAACTAAACTTATATCTTCTACAGGATGTATTACACCAAATTTAGGAGCACTGATAGCAGAATATGCACTATAGTAAGCACCATTTTGCATTTTAGCTCTTTTAACTTGATCTACAGCATCTTTCAATGATACAGCTTGATCACCTAATAAAATTTCATTGATTGAATATGTATTAATATTATCATTAAAGAATATCTGCTTAAGATTATGTCTATAATTGTCATTCATATTTAATAATGAAGCAGACTGTACAAGTTTGTTTCTGCTTACACCAGCTGCTATAATAGGACCTGATTTAACTTGATTAGATATTTGATCTTCAATTTGCAATTCATCAATTAATTGTTCAAATTCAGTAAAGCTGTTTTCTAAATTATCAACAACATTATCACGTAATGCTGTCATTCCAGATACCTCTTTAGCAACCTCACTAGTTTGTTGTGGTAATTGATTATCAACCAGTTCAAATATATCATTTTCAAAAAACTCTTTAACTGGGTTTTCATTAGTAGTTAATACACCTGCATATTCGGGAGTCATGACATCCATGTATTCTTCTATTTCATTGATATCAAACATCAAATCATTCAATATTCTATAAGCTAAGGTTTTTGCTTCATTTGCTTCTTCTGCCAAGCCTTCTTCTGTTAAAGTAACATAACCTTTTCCATAAAGCATTATAGCAGCCAATCTATTATCTGCAGCATTAGGAGTTAATGCGTTAGGTTGAGTTTTATCTACTCTTATATCTTTTATTAATTGAGAATTTTGTAAATCAGATTTAGTAGCTATAGCTCTTCTTTCTGAAATGATTTTTAATTTATTAGCAACCTCACTAATTTGTTGTGTTTGTTGTACAGGAGTAATATCATATACATACAACTTTCTTTTACCTGCTAAGAAATTTTTTGTTGAAGAAAATTTAGGACCAGACTGTGCAAAAGCTTCTGACTTATTAATAGCTTCTACTCCACCAGCTTCTTCAATAGACAGTAGTCCTCTATTGGTAAGATTAAATTGCTTACCTTCTATATTATAAACACCACTTGGTAAATTATTTGTTCTTAAAGTTGTAGTTTTTTCTCCTGATAAAATCTTAGATGCATTATCTGACTGCATTGGTATACTTCCAACCTCACTAGTTTGTTGTGTTGGTTTTAATGACAAAACAATATCTTTCATTTTTATAGCGTCAACTATATTGTTTATTATAGTAGAAAGCTCTAAATTATTATATTTTTTTTCATTTTTTAATTCATTAAAACTGTCTATTCCAATTAAAACATCTTGAGTGTCCAATAAATCTCCTTGCAATAAATTTCCAGCAAAAACTCCAATCATTATTTTATTTACATCTCTGTTAGGAAGTAGTTCTTTTATAATCTTTTTTAAGTTTTCTTGAGGTGATAAATTGTTGTATGTTTTTATTTTCCCTATTGTATTTTTGTACTCTTTTATTTTGTTAGTTGATAACTTAGTTTGGTTATTATAGTCAGGAAATTTTTCTAACAAAGAATCTATATTTTTATAGGTTTTTCCGTCTGGACCTATTACATTTTTATCTACAGTTTCAACACCACTAGTTTGTTGTGAAACTGTTACTGTTCCTGCTAATGCATCCTCTAGTGTAATAACATTACCTGCATTACCTGCTTGAATTGCTCTATTAATGAGGGATTCCTGAAGCTCAGCAGACATTAATGTACCACTGTTAAAAAACTTAAATGCTCTACCTCCTTCATTATTATAACCTACTATATCTTCTTGTACACTTGTTGACTCTATAGCAGCTCTATTTATTCTAGCAAACTCAGTTCGTATTTTATCTATATATATATCTACAGCTTCTTCAGTTAGTTTGGCTTGACCATCAACCATTTCTACTGTTTTAATAACAGGTAGAGAAACTAAATCTCCAGTGTTAGAAGCTTCCATAACTCTTATAAGTATAGGTGCTAATGCAGAAAGGGTTTTATTTCCTTCATCATCTAAACTTTCTACAGTAGATACCTTGTAACTTTTATTATTCAAAAGACCCGCATAATTATTTATTAGGTTTATTGCAAACTCTTGAGGAGTAAAGTCTCCATAAGTTGAAGTTTGTTTTACATCTTTTAAATTATTATTAAGATCTTCTTCTGAAGATAATATATCACCAACCTTATTACCTGCTACTCTAGTTATTTGTAATCTTGATTGTTGTGATAGTTTTTTAAATGCTGCACTATTTAACAGAAAATTATTTTTTAAATATGGATCAGAATTAATAAGTTCTTCAAGCCTTCCCTGTTTATTCAACTCAGCTATCATTTTTAAATGATAAGTTGGCAATTGATGTGCATAAACTAAATCTCCATTTGGATTTTTAAATACAGATGCTCCAATTGTTTCATCAAATGGCGCATTACTTATAGCCATAGTTTTTAATCTAGAATCCATCCCTTGTTCACCAGTGTCAAAAATATCATTGTTAGACTGTATTATTTGACTGAATATTGAAATTGAACTTTCTTTAAACATGGTTCCATCTACATCATGAGTTAATGGAGTTTCATTTTTATTTATATTTAAAAGTGCTTTTTGATCAGATTCTAATTTAGATCTATTATATAACATACTATATTGTATATATAAAGGACTAAGTTTAATACCTGATAAATTAAACAACTCTTCTGAATATAATTTTGAAAGTTTTCTAAGTTTAGTATTACTTATACTTTTATCTGTAGGTATTATTTCAGTTTGGAGATCCGCAAGTAAATCAATTAACTCATCTTTTCTCTTAGGATCAGAAAGTAATTGTTGTCTCATACTAATGAAACCTTGACTCCATCTATCTAACTGAGAGTTTATATCATCTCTTTCTGAAGCTGAATATACTATTGTATTACCTAGGTTATCTCTTTCATTAAATAAATAATCAACTCTGAAGTTTTCAAACCCTTTTAATATTGATTGCATTAAAAGTGGAGATTGTATTTCTAGAGGAATAGTATTATCACCTATTAATTGCTCAACAGTTATACCAATATCATTTAACATTCTGCGTACCACTGCCCCAGCTTGTGCATTATCTTGTCCAAAGAAGTACATACTCTGAAGTATTTCTTTTGGGTTTGTTAAATTCTTTACAGATTTTAATAATCCATTATATGCTTCTGTAAAATTAACCGCTATTATTAATGGCTCACCATCTTTTAATTCTGTATTCCCAAAATAATCTGATGACTCTACTGTTGTAGTAGCAATATAACCTCTTAGTTGGCTAGATAAAGATCTAAATCCACCAATCATTGATGCGTCTTTATCATATTCAGATGTAGTTCTTAAACCAGTTTCATCTTCAAATTCTTCAATTGCAAACTCTTCTAAATCAGCCTTATCACTTATTTGATTAACAAATTTTACAACTTCTTCTTTTATTTCAGTTGAATAATTTTCAAAAGCTGATTGTATATCACCTAATTTTTGTTTTTGTATTTCTGTTTTATTTTCATTATTGGGATTTTCTAAATCATACAACCATATAAAATCATCCATTACTAGATCTAACTGTTCTTTTGAATTATATGATTCAGTAAGCTCACCTATACGTTGTAAAAACATAGCTGAAATACTTCTCACCAATGGATCAGCTATATTACTATCTAAATAAATATAACCTAATTTTGTTTCATCTCTTGAAAATTCTGAATCATAAGGTATTAGTGCATTAGCTTCTATTGTAGCGCCAACATCCAATGATGTAGTAAATTGATTATTTGCTATTTGTGCACCTTTAAATTTACCAGCATCTATATTTTCAAATAATGTTTGTAATTCATTTTTATTATATGAACTAAAAACAGCTTGAATCCATTCTAATATTCTTGTGAATAAAGATTTAACTGCTGCATCAGTATTTGTATTTTTAGGACTGATCTTAAATTTTTCAAATTCATCTGCAAGATATTCTTCATAGTATTCATTTTGTAATTCTGCCTCAGTCATATTAGTATATGTATCTGCAGAATTTCTAAATCTTTCTAATTCTTGTTTAAGGTTCTTACCTTCAGCTCTTAGTTTTGCTCTTACTTCTTTTCTAGCAATACTTCTATAATTATTTATTTCTTCATCAGTTAGCAGCATTCTATAGATACCGTGAAAAGCTTCATGATATTTAAATGGTGAATTAGCACCAGTATAAATTGTACCTGAAACATTTTGTCCACCAGCTATATGATTTAATCCTAAAACAAAAGCACCTACACGTACACCACCATCTTTTAAGTTATTACCCAATGTATCTATATCCGCTATACTTATATAACTTGGTAGATTTTCTGAAGCCCATTTAGTAAAGACATCAATATCTTCAACATCCTGTGAAGTTAATTCAGAAGCAGACAGAATTTTATTTGCTTCTTTTTCAATAGCTTTTCTTTCTGCTAATAGTTTTTGATACTCTTCATTACCTCTAAGAGTTTTACTTTTATCTCTAGGTGCTACTCCTTCTAATATTTGTGCTTTAAGAGATTCAAGTTTTTGTTTAACTTTATCAAGGGGATTAGTTGATTTTTGTTCTGTTGTAAGTTCTGGCCCAGTAGGTATAGGATTACCTTCTGCATCAGTAAAATTTTCTGTTTGTGTAAAAACACCTTGTGTTGTAGGTATTGGTGCACCTTCAAGTTTTCTTGATACTTTAATATTAATAGTGTCACCTCTTTTACTTAATATTTCTTGTTCTCTTGAAGATAAATTGGCTTCTCCTTGAGTAACAATTTTATTAACTATGTGATCAATAAACTCTAATGGTACATTAACAAAGTCACCTGCCGCATATTCAGCAAAAACATCTTCACTTACATCGTATATGCTAAACTCTGCTTCTTCTGCTGTTAAACTATCAGGCTCAACCTTTTCTGTAGATACTTCTTCTACAACAACTGTTTCTGATTGCTGCACTCCTTTTAATGATTGTATTGCTGAAGAGTGAGCTGTTGCTCTACCAGTGCTGTTAAATATTACATCAGGTCTAACATTAGTTGTTGTGGAATTTATAATTATATCTGAACTAGTTTGACTTGGAAATGATTGTCTAAGATTTTTATTTGTTATTGATACCTTAGCCGCTTTAATATCTGGATCATTATTAAAATCCTTTATCAATGTGTCTACATATTCATTTATAGCTGTCCCTTTACCATCTACAAAAGTTAAATCATTAGCAGCTGGAATATCAACATCTATAGTTTCTCCTACTTGGCCTTTTGTATTATTGTTATATAACTGTAATTGCAATTTACCCCAAGGAGTTACTTGTAATGAAACAGAAAAACCTTCGTTAGATGATATAAATAATTCATCTGTTAACTCCTCATTGAATGTTGAGTTAAATCCTAAATCTTTTTCTTTTCCACCTTTATCTAAATTTTCTTTCTTAGTTTTTTGAGCACGGTCTACTAGTTTAACGTATATATCATCTCTTTCTCCTTTGGTTAATTCACGTGCTTTTAAATTAACAGCTCTATAGTTTCCATCTGGTAATAACACCATAGCATAATACCTATCAGTACCAGCCATCATATCATCCCAAAGTTGTTGTTTCTGTAAATTCTCTCTTATTTTTTTAGATAGTTTAGATCCTTCATCTGCAGTTGTTACAAATTGTACAGTTCTACCACCCTTTGTTTTCTTTAAATCAAATACAAAATAATTCCCTGCATCATCTACACTGTCATATCTTAAATCTTTTAATGATCTAGTAGTGCTATTATCATATGACATACCACCTCTTTGAGCTATAAAATTTAAACCAAATGGTATTGTATTTAAAGCAGCAAAATGTAGTTGATTGTTATCTTCCATAACTCCATCTGCATAATTCAAAAGCAATTGATTAATAGCAAAATTATCTCTTACTAATTCTAATGTTTGTTTTTGATCTAACTTAGATCTAACAGCTTTAGGTACAAAAATAGTATTTAAAGCTTGTTCTCTAGACATGTTAGGTAGATCAACAGGATTACCCTGCGGATCGGTCATATTAAAATTACCATTAGGAATATATGCAAATACACCATTTTCATTATCTGTTTGTGGTATATTTCTTTCTTTTAATATACTATCAATTTTATTTTTAGTGTCTTTATTTGATATCCTAAGACCTATTTTATATTTTGATTGTTGTACGTTAACATATTTATTTGCTTCTTTTCCATTTAAAGTATACTGCAAGGCATCATCACCTCTGTTTGGGTCAATACTAATTACCAACTCTAGATTAAGCATTTCTTCTTGAGTAAGATTATCTAATATAGCATTTAGTCTATCATCTCCAGTTGTGTAATCCTTTTTACCATCTACTGTATTTGCATGAGGATACATTTGATTTATAGCATTTACATTAACTCTTGCTACATTAGTAGGTAACAAATCAAATTTAAGTTCTTGCGTAGAAAATTTATTTTTAAACTGCCCAGATTGTAATGATATTGGTTTACCTTCAAAATTATTAGGTAGCAAACGTAAAGTGCCTCCCTGTGCAAATTTAGGTGTAGTTAGTACTCTATACTCCTTACCATCTTTATCATATACCAATTGCCCTTGAAATAACATTTGACCATCAAAAGGGAAAGGTGTACTATCTGGAGCCCGTTTATCTAACTCTCTCATTGCAGCAATTGCTGAACCAGAGTCACTAAATGCATTCAAGTTAATACCTATTTGAGTTAGTAATTCTTGAGATATGTTATTACCTAATTTATCAACTAACTTAAATAATGCTTCAACATTACCTTCTCCATTTATTGTTATTATTTTTAATACATCAGCTGTTGCACCAGGTTGAAATACCTTTGGCCCTGGAGGATTAGCCGGATCAATATCATCATCATCTTCAGAGGCTACTGCTTTTACATCAGTTGGATCAGTTTCAGTTAGCTCAGTAAAGTACATCTCATTTAAAGGTATACCTGCCGCATCTAATACTTCTTTAACTAAAGGGTTTTCTAATACTTCTCTAGTTCTTAACCATTCATCAAATCCAGTTTCTGAAGCAATATCTTTTTCACTTAATTTACCAAATATAGGATTACCCTGTGCATCTAAAGTAGGTATTGAATTAGACACCCATAATTTTTTTAATGCATTAAATGAATTTTGCCATTCTAACCCTTCTTCATTTCTCCATTGTTCAAACGTCTTAACTGTTTCACCAAGAACCGTTTGTGTAGCAGAATATTTTCTGTATTGTCTATCTAATAATGTTCTTAGAAGTGGTGTATTATTTGACTCAGGTAATATAACATCTACTCCGGCTCCTTCCAGGATTTCATCTTGATTACTTTTTGTCTCTTGTGCTTCAATGTCTTTCCCTTTCTCTTCAGTTGTTTCTGACGTATCATCTTTTGATGACATTTCTCTGTATGCATTAAGAAGTCTTTGTATTTGATCATATTTAACTTTATCTATTCTTGGGTCAATATCTCCTTGCTCATCATAAAAAGTTTTCAATTCATTAACATTACCTGTAAGTAAAAACTTTTTAACTTGTTCAGGGTCACCAACATATCCAGCTTCAAATAGTTTATTCATTAACATATTTGCTTCTTTAATGTTAATGTACTTTTCTATTTGTGCTTTATGTATTTTACTAAGATTTTTATATATGTCTTTATTAACTTGAAGTTGTCTATCTACAATTTCAGAAAATCTAGCAGGGTTATTTAAATATTCAATAGATTTATCATATACTCTTGCTCTTCCTTTTAGAGCATAGTAGTCAACCATCTTTTTTAAAGTCTCTTTTATTTGATCCTTATTGGTAAATGAGTTAGTAGACTTTGCCATAAATGCAATGTAGTCTTGAAAAACTCCAGTTAACTTATTAATTTTTCTTCTGTCAAAAGAACCATCTTTAGTTAAATTATTTTTGTCACTTACAACTTGTAAAAATGCATTAAGTTTTTTAAGTTTTTCACTCTTGTTTTTAATAACCTCTTTGCCTTCTTTGGTATCTTTATCCTGTACTGCAATATCTTGTAATAATAATCCTATTTCATTACTGATAGAATCTTTGTCTAATAAAACAGTGACATCATTAGCTGCCATTTTATCAAATAATGGATCTTGTGCTAATGAAGTATAAATGCTATCTGCTCTTTCTACTGCACGCTTAAATCCATCATTGGTAAAAAGATAAAGATATCTAGCATGTTCATGTGCTTTTTCTTTTAAAGCTTCTAATGCATATTCTCTTGTTCCTTTTTCATATTGAGTTCTATCAAATGGATTTGAAAACTTATCTTTGTTTTCTTCATAAAATGATTCTTGCTTATCAATCTCATTTATCATGTCCTGAATTCTAACCCTCGCTTTACCTGATTTAATTTGTGACTTTTGATCTGGAAATGCTTGACCAAGTTCATTGTCATCCATCTGTAGAAAATCCTGAAGTTGATTTCTAAAATAACCTGATGTACCGGTTTCAAAGATAGTGTACATCTGTTGGAATTTTCCAAAATCTTTTTCATCTTGAAATCCAAATCTATCTTGACTAAATACATTTGCTTTCATGCCTGCAGCAACTTGCTTCTGAACCATGAAACTTAATTGATTTATATCAAATACTCCACCAGCATCAACACTCTGTGCATTCCATGCTTCATTATGTACTTTAACTAAATCCGCAACATATTGTTTTTTGTTTTCTTGATATTCTTTATAAGCTGCTGGATCACTGATTTTATTATACAAAGCAGGCATACCTTGAAATACTAATTTTTGTGGTCCTTGAACAATACCACCCATCAAAAATCCTGATAAAAAAGTTTCTACACCTTGTCCACTAAACTGAGATCCCATACCAGCAAGAACCATATCATTTTGTAATTGAATACCTCCTGCCGTTGGATCTTCCATTACAGCTGTATAATAACCTTTTGTTCCTACAGCAATTGCTTCTTGACCTATTTCTTGTAAACCCTCTGCTACGTTTGCAGCAAAGTATCTAGCAGTTGCAGAGATTGCTCTACCAGTACCACCTTTAACTCCACCAGCTTTTACTTTAGTCCACCATCCACCTATACCAGAACCAGCATCTTCAAAAACATCTTTTATTTTTCCAGTGACTGCGTCTTTAACTCCTTTACCTTTAAACAATCTTCCGTTTAAACCTTTTTTAAATGTATCATTAAACACTCTACCTAGTGATCTATTAAAACCACCCATTGCATTTCCTAATACAAATTGGTTACTTAAAAAGATTAATGGTGCATTAGTCATTGTAGTATAAAAAGCACCTTCACCTGCTTGGTTTTGTATAAGTGCCATTTGTTCAGGTGTAACATTACCTGTTTTCTTTTGTTGTATAGCTACACCTTCTCTCACAAGTTCGTTGTAAACCATACCACCTTCTAGTTTACTTTCAGCTAATGCTAAATTTACTGATCTAAAATCTCTATAGAAACCACCAAATCCAGCTTTAGCTTTTGCTAAATTATTTGCATTTTGTGTAGCATTTTTAGCAGTCTTGAAATTTTTAAGTGCAGAATAAGTTTGTGGTGTTAACACATTACCAATCATTTTTCCACCAGATTTAGATGCTGCCCAAAAAGCTTTAGCTGCATCATAATTCTTTAATTGATTCATTAAAGCTCTGGTAGAAGCTTGCATCTTACTTATATTAAAAAAGTTTTTTGCGCTCTTTCCAATTCTACCAATATTTTGTGCTGTTCTAACTGCAGCAAGTCCACTTGTAGAACCACCACTTAGGTATGTTGCACCAGCAAGTATTAATTCCTCAACAGCAATAGAACCAATTATACCAAATGTATAACCACTATTTAAAAGTAAATTATTTGTAAAAGCTAATGCGCCCCCTCTAGAAGAATTACCAATAGCCATAGCATCTTCAAATTCCAATCCAGAATCAATGTCTGGTGCTGAAAAATAAGCATCATCATCAAACAAATCTCCCATAGATCTATATACACTTGAAAATCCAGAACCTACTAAACTACCAAATTCACCCCTCATTCTAGACATATCATCCCAAATAGTAGAGTTGGCATTATAATATGATTCCATATTAGCATAAGGTGTAAAACCTAATTCTGCAAAGTCAGGGTGTTCATAATATCTTAAAAAATTACTTTGTCTTATACTGGCAAAACGGGGATCAACTACATCAGAAGCAGCACCTTTTGAGTCAGCTTTTAATATTTGTGACATAGTGTTATATGTATCCGTTGCAGGATTTTGTTGCTTAACAGGATCAAAAGTTCCAGTAGCTAAACTAGGTCTTGCAACTCCTAAACTAGCCATAGCAGGTATACCAAATCTATCTATATCTGCTTTATATAAATCAACTTGAGCAAGAGCTCCAGGATCATTAGCTAACATATCAGCCAATTGAGTTTCTGGTCCATCAAACATATCTTCAACTGGAATAAAATTAAATTCTCCAGTTGGTATTACGCTAGGTTCTCTTTGATTACTTGTTACAGCATTCTGTAAAGGTGTACTCCCTTGCTTTTCCATTTAGTTTTTATTTTATTCCGTACTGTTTTTGATCTTTTTGTCTAGCCAATCTATTTTCAGCTCTCACTGTTTCAAAATAAGATTTAACTTTAAATACTTGTCCATCTAAACCTCTTAACCCTAATGACATGTCTATAGGTTGAGTAAAACTTGTAGGTCTGTATGTACCTCCCAGTTTTGTTTCTGGATTATAAGGAATATATGTATTTAATGTATAGTTCATATTATATTCTCCAGCACCAACTCTACTAACTCTATATTCAGCTGTAGGAGTACCCATGTCTGGAACAGTATAATCTGCATATCCATTTTGACTTGAAAGTATAGCCGTGTTAATACCAGAATAATATGAATTATTAACAGACTTAATGTTTGTATCATCTTTCTGTTCATAAACAAATGATACACCAGAACCTGTTTTTTCATTACCTCCAGCACCTCTCAAAGCTAAAATATCAGAAGTTGATAAAGCACCATATTGAGTACTTACATCAGAACCACCTTTTATTTTAGAAGCTAACCATTCAGGGCTAAATATAATTTGATAACCAGCTGTAGTTTTCTTTCCATCTTCAGATCTACCATAAACTGGTTTATATTGCATTGTAGCAATAGGTGCTATAGCATCTGTATTAGATCTTTTAGAATTATTATACCAAGTATTTAAATCTTCTTTATATAAATTCCAAGCTCTTTGTGCTATAGGATCTGACATTAAAAGCTCATCTGAATCAACATCATCTATACTTCCAGTAATTAAACCATATGGTGTCCCTTGTCTTTCTAAACCATTTATTTGCTGTATCAGCATGCCTAATTCTGCTTCACCTTGAGCATTATTTGTTAATGGGTTAATTGTATAATTATATGTAGGTGACATTGTTAAACCATCAGCAGAATCTCCATATCCACCTAGAAAAGAATCAACTGTACCTGTTGGTAAATCACCTTGTGTACCTAGTAAACCTTTTTGAAATAACGTATACAACTTATCATAGTATTCATTAGCTTCACTTTTAATTTCAGCTTCATCAAATCCAATTGCATGGTTACCATTAGCATCAAGTACTGGTGTTTGAATAGTTGTAGGACTATAGTTACTACCTGTGTATCTTGGATTAGCAACTTCTTTATACAAATACTTTTTATACTTTTCATCTTCATTGCTATCCCATCCCCATAAATCAGGATTTTTTATTTCTCCATTATCTATTTTTTGCTTTACTATTTCAAAATATTCTGCTTTAGATATAATTTGATTTTGATCATTCATAATAGTTGGAAAACCAGCATCAGAAAGAATTTTAGCATTTTTATCAAAACCAGATTCTCCTCTGCTTTCTAAATTAGCTTTCATAAGATCATAGGTTTCCCTATGACTTTCTAATACAGTTGTCATAGCTGTATTTAAACCATCTATTTGTATGTCTGTACTATTTTCAGGACCAACCATACTATTATATAAATCTTGATATGGTTGAAAACTAGTATCATTACCAGTTAAATTTGCATTATTTTTTGTTTGCTCATATGTATTTACAAATTCATCTCTTGTTTTAGAATACAAACCATTTACTAAATTTCTATTTGCATATCCTGTAATCTTAGAATCTTCACCCTCACCTTCTATTGTTGGAGTAGTAAGTTTTTCTTTTATTTTTTCAATAGTGCCTCTAAATTCTACTTCTTCACCATCTTGCATTATTGTTACACCCCATGTACCATCTTCTGCAGCACTGTCTCCTTTAGGATTTAGAATTTGTTTTGCGTCAAGTATGTTATCTACTTGTCTAGTAAATAATTCATTATCCCTACGCACAAATGCTTCATTATTTGCCAAAGTAACATCGTAATCTCCATCAATCTCACCATCACTATCTACTTCTGCATTAATAGTAGAGGCATCACCAAAAGATACATTGGTTCCTTTTAATAATGACCTAAGAGAATTTGGATCTTCATTATCACCAACTACCTCTCCTTTTGCTATTGCTAAATCTTTAGCATCCTTAGCTTTTTGAGCTTGTAATATCAATGCATTTTCTGCATTAGCTCTTATCTTAGCCAAGTCATATTTACGCTGCTTTTCTTGTAAAGCATATTGATTAACCCTCATAGTATATTCTTGATCACGTGCACTAAAATTAACAGCGGCCTTTTTCATATCTCCACTTATATTATAGTTCATCAACAAGTTATACGCTTTATTAAGATTACCTTGTAAACTCTTAGTAGGCGTATTAGCTAAAGTTTGAATATTTACTTTAGCATCTAATGCTGCTTGCATAGCTTCTGCAGCACTTTGCTGTTCAATCATCATTGTTTCTAAATCTGATCCAGGAACAATACCATTATTTGCTTGATAGTTATCCCAATTAACATTAGCATTTTGAACTTTCTTTAATTGTTCAGTTGCTTTTTGTATTTCGGGAGTATTTAATTCATTAATTCTTGCAATAGTTTCTTGTGCCCAAGCATCTTGTCCTTGATCAACTGATGTAAATTGACCAGCCTGCATACCTTGTGCAGCAAAATTTCTACTTTTTACAAATGCATCTTCTTGATATGCACGTTGTACAGTTGGATTATCTAACAGTGCTGACTGTACAGCTTGTAATGCTTGACCTGTAATTAATCTGCCGTTTTGTTCAGTTATAATCCAGTCTGTGTTTGCAGTACCATCTGCATTCTCTCCATAATGATCCACTTTCATTTTAAGTGGAGGATCCATTCCTTCTAAATATTCAGTGGCCAATTCAAATAAATCTGCATCTTGTATATATTTAGGTAATTGTGCTTGTAAAGCTTGTTGTTCAGATCCATTTATAAAATCATCCATTCTATATTGCATACCTCTTATACCAGTTTCCCAATATCTTTCATGCATTTTTTGATCAGTGCTGTCTAGTAATCTATTAGCATAAGCCATTTCATCTCTATACTTAGATGTAAATACAATGTCCTTTACAGTTAAATCATCTTGGTAAAATGGTGCAAATACACTACGTGCATTATCAGCATTCTGTTGCAATGATAAATCCATACCTGATATCTTCTCTATCTGTGGTCCTATTTGTTCTGCAAATTGATCTCTGCGTTCTTTTGTATCTTGTCTTGATAAATCAGCATATACAACTTTATTATATACATCATTTGTTGCTTTGAAATTAGCATCATATTTATCTGTTCTTGTCTCTAAAACTGCAGACAAAAATTTATAATCCGGTGTAAACGGTTTAATATCCGGTACGTAAGATTTGCTTCCTTTAATATATGTTGCCATAATTCAAAATTAATGTAATTTAATAAGTTTACAAAGTAATCATTGTAAACTGTTTAAGTTTATGCTCCCATCTTTCCAACACCAAATGGAAATGATTTTGGTAGCTTCTTTATTTCTTTTCCTTTTTTAAGTTGCACATTTGATCCAGGATATCCGGGGATACCACGTTGTTGCATAGCAGCCTGTCCCTTGGTGGTTCCTATAGCTGGTATGCTAGTATTACCTAAAGATAAGTATCTATCTAAAAAAGCAGCATCTATCTTTTGATCTGCAGGTAAATTCTTTCTTAGTTTAGTATATGCATTTAAAAAAGCTTCTTGTTGATCTACTTGATTTGCTTCATATAGTTGTTTACCATTTTCAGTAAATTCAACATCCCCATATTCTTGTGCATTAGCATTAAAATAAGGATATAAAGTATTTAGGTTATATGTATTAGATGCATTAGTCATCATTGCATTAAAGAGCTCGTTGTTTTTAGCAATCTTTTCATTATCAAAATTTGTTTTGTTTTGTAATGCAAAAACAGTATCATCATATAAACCTTTATCTATGGCTTTATTTCTCATATCAATCTGTGCATCCATTTGTGCTTGTTGTGATGCTGCACGATTCATGATATTTAAATTAGTTCTGTTAGTTGTATCTATTGCTTGTGCAATAGCATTAAGACTCTTCCCTTGAATATTACTTCTGGCTATTGCTTGCGGGCCACCAGCAGCGCCTAATGCACTTGCCATAGTATTTTGAGAACCCATAATTGCATTTACTTTACCAGTATAATCATCCAGTACATAATCAATTTTTTGTTCATCAAGTTTTGGTGACCAAGGTAAATACAAATCATCTTGTATAGCTGCTAAAGCCATTAAGTTATTTTGATCTTGTGCCCATACTTCTTTAATTGGTCCTGGTGTTTCTTCTATTTCTGTAATATCAATTTTTTCTGGTTCTTTAGGTAAGTCTATAAAACCTTCTTGTTCAGCTGTATAATCTATATCAAATCCAGGAGCATTAAATACTTTAGTGCCAGCTTTACCATCTAAATCAGATCCAGTTTCACCAGTTCCAAAATAAGATCTATAAGGAGCACCTACTTTTTTATAAAATTTCTTTCTTTCTTCTTCATATAATTTCTGAAATTCTAGCCATTGCGGATCATTCTTTCCTTTATTATAATCAAAGCCTTCTATTTTTCCAGCTATCTTACCATTTCTCCTCATCCAATCCTCCCTAGCTTGATCTGATGCAAATTCATCTGAACCATACCAGCTATCTTGGTTACCTGTAGAATATTGTGTCTTTGGTATATTACCATCTGAATACATACCATAGTCAAAATAACCTATATCTGATGAATTAATTACATCACCTGATCCTTTTTCATCATCACTGTATACCGGATCTCCTTCAACACCTGATCCAATTATATCTATTGCAGAAGTATTTTCATTACCTCTTCTACCTTCAAAATTAGATGATGCCGGTTTAAAATATCTAAGCTTACCTTCAACTAAACTAAACTCAAATCCTTGTGCTTGTTTTTCTTTAATAAGATTACGTGTTTCACTACCTGCAGGAAAATAACTTAATGGATCAAAAGTATCTGTGCTTGTTGTATTTTGTGTTTGGGCACTAGATTCTACAGCTTCAACATTATTATCAACAACAGTTGTTACTTGTTCAGATGCAGCATTATTAACATTGCCAAATCTTTCATTAAACACTTCTTCTGTTATACTTAAATCTGTAGTCGTATTTCCAGATACCATAGAATTAAACACATCATAGTCTAATATATCAACTAAACCTTTACCATACATTTTGATCTCATCATTAGATAACCCTTCTATAAATTTTGGATCTACTTTACCATCAAAATCTCTATGCATATTATTTCTAATTGAATAGTCAATATATCTAGCTCTATCCACAGGTTGTCCCATAATTAAATACATTTGAGTAGAAGTATTTGTATCAGTTTCAGTTTCTTCACCATTACCTGTTTGTGCTTTCTTTAAAAAGTCACTCATCTCATTACCAAATCTAGCCATGCCTAATACATCATTATCTGCCTGAGCTAGTTGCATTTGATTTGCAGAATCCATTGGTGAAGGTTGTAGATTTTGTGGCTGCATGCCTTGTTGCTGTGCCGCCATTGATTCCTGTTGTTCTGCTTGAGCAAGCATTTGTTGCAACATTCTTAATTGATCTTGTTCATCTTGAGGTAACTGCTCTATTGCATTTTGTTCTGCTTGCTGTATAGATATTTGTTCTACGTTAGCTGTAAACTCTAATGGGTCTAATCCTTGAGATAATAAAAAAGGATGTGAAGCCAAAGGAACACCATCATCAAAATTCTTTTTAGCTTCTTGCATAAAAGCTAATTTAGAAAGATCTTCCATATTTTTCTTTAACATAAGTTCAGCACTTGTAGAAGATATATTATCTGAAAATTGTGAATTTAATTCACCATAATAATCATTCAGTCCAAATCTTTTAGAAATCTTAGCTGGTGTTTTTTTACTCCCACCCATATCAAATTCAGACATTTCATCTTTAGTAAACCTTAATTTAGGTGTATCAGAAAAAATAAAAGATTGATCAGGTAAAAACATAGGTACTCCTCCTTGTGAATGTCTTGGTCCTTGAATATCATAGAGACCAAAATTCCCATCATTATTTAAATCAGTTAAAACTGTTTCTCCACCTTCTGCTTCTATATTAGCATCTTCTCTTGGTACACTAGATAAGCTATGTCTAACACTTTGATCATCAGTGTTATTAAACATAGTCTCTCCGTAATACTGTTGTGGAGTTGTAACCAAACCAAAATCTGCTTGATCACCTGTTCTGTATGCGCTTCCACCATCTCTCATTACTTTATCTTCAGTAATTTTACCGTCAACAAGTTTAAATCCTTTTGGTAATTTATTAATTCTAATCTTTGCCATAACTATAACATTTCTATATCAGCTCCCGCTGCAATTAATTTAGCTAACATTCTTGGATCTACATTTACTGTCTCTCCTCCTTTTTGTGCTTTAGCCATTTCTCTTTTGATAACTCTATCTCTATTTGCTAAATATGCTGCTTCACCTTGTTCTCCACCTGTTGCTTGTCTTATTAAGTTTTGTAAATTACTCATATCTGGACTTGGTATGGAGAATTCCATAGGTTGTATACCAATAGGGTCAAGAGTTGATACAGGTTCTGTATAAAATCTACCATTATCTAATTCAGCTTGTAATGTAGACAATTGTTTATTTAAATCACCTGTTGATCCCATATATCTTGATACTCTCAATCCGTCATCTACATTAGCTAAAGTTTTTCCATCTTTAATATCATATAAAGATCTATAGTTTACACCACCCATAACAACTCCACCACTATTCTCCATCATTATTGGTGAGCCATCTTCATTGTACTCTCCAGTAAATATCATTGTATGTTGATCACCGCTGTCTCTATCAGTGCCGTAATTAGATATAATTCTATCACCTGGTTTTAAATCTGTAAAACCAGCAGGCATTAATTCTGTTTGTAACCCACCTCTAGTTGTTTTGTTTTTTGCATTATTTTCAATAAATCCATTTAATTGACTATTCCCGGAAATATAAGGGTAAGGGCTTCCGTCTGCTGTTGTTGCACCAGCCTCTCTCATAATACCACATCCAAAAGTTGTGCATCCACTACCTTCCTTATCAACCCAATCTCTTGTTCGTTTAGCTACAGTGTCTAATCCAAATACAGGCCCATAATAACTATCCCCACTATAATTAAATATAGAACGTTTAATATTACTATCTCCTAATACTTCATCCAGTCTTTTTTGCTTTTCTTCTTCACTAATATTATCAGCATATGCTTTTTCGCCAGTTTGAATTCCTTTGTATATTTTACTTATATTTGATTGATAATCTTGTAGTCTTTGATTTTCTATATCAAGTTGATTTTGAAGTGCTGACATTTCCTCATTTACTTGAGTTCTTGTTCTACGTCTTGGTGTTTCACCTTTGTCTTGATATTTTTCCAAATCAGAAGTAAATAATTTTAATGGATTAAATGGATTACCTCCCATTTCCATTTTATTTGTAATAGCATCTAATTCTTCTTTTGTAGGAGTATCAGATGATATTTTATAAAACCCCGGGAATGATTCAGCATATGTTTCTTTTTCAGATTGACTCATAGTATCAAACTCTGATTGGTTTGGCCTGCTACCATTGGCCATAAAACTATTAGAGTAATTTAGTTTATATAAATCTAAAGCACTAGGTGTATCACTTCCTATCTTATAGTTTTGAGGAAAAGATTCACTGTAAAGTTCTCTCTCCTCTTGAGTCATCTTATCAAATTCTTCTTGGCTTGGTTTATATCCATCAGCCATAAAACCTTTGTTAAACTTATTAAGATACACTAATAAATCTAGTTCTTCTTTAGTTGGTGTTCCTGGTATTTGTTTACCTGGTGTTCCACCCGTTTGCATTTTTACAAAATTGTCTAACTGAAAGTTTTCAGACTGTGATGGTAATTTCATAAGTTCAGAATCTTTAAACAATCTAGTAACTAACATTTCATTATATGAAGAGTCTTTAACAAAATTTGGTAATTGAAAATCTACTGACTGTTCTGGTAATGATGCTAAGTATTCATACTGTGGAGTTCTTGGTGCAAACTGTATTTTATTAGCTCCAGTAACAGCATCTAATTGTGCCTTAGTTGGCATACCTGGAATTTGTTGTCCTGGAGTACCACCACCTTGCATGTTTTGTAATATATTAGCTTGCACATTTTTTGGTAATGCTTTAAATCCTGCATTGTTAGTGCCTCCACCATATTTAGATACATCAGTATATCCTGTTACTTTATCAGAATCAGATCCAAACAAACCTGTATTTATATCAGGCCCTTTACCTTTTTTAAACATAGGGTCAGTATCTGTTCCATATGCAAAATCAGCACCGGTTTTATTAAACGCATCAACATAACCACTATCATCTTTATCTTCTAAATAATCATTTATATTAGATATAATAGGAATTGCTTTTCCTGTAATGCCTTCAAAACCTCTCATAGCATTACTATCATATGCTCTAGTTAATGCACCTGATACTCCACCAAAATCAAAATCAAATTCAGGCATGTTAATTTTTTGGAATAATGAATCAGCATCTGGTGACTCAGTAACATCAGCTACTACAAAATTATCAACATATGATTGATATTCTTGTTGTGCATTTGCAGTACCTCTTGTAATAGGATCTTGCATTACCCATTCTTTAAAAATCAACGGCTCATCCTTTTCACCACCAATTTGAAATCCTTCATTTTGTTCTGGGATAATTCCAGGTGTTTGAGTACTTTGAGTGTTTGTATTAGTCATATTAAATAATGCATCATATAAACCCTGAGCTCCTTTTCCCAAATCTCCAACATTTTCTTTTAACCAAGTTTTGCTATTATCTATAACATTATCAAGATCATTTTTATTTGTTTTTACTTCAGGTAAATTTTTTATTGCATCTTTTATATTAGGATTTTCTAGTCTATATTGTGTAAGAAAATTTTCTATATTGGCAATATTCTCATCAGTAGTATCTATATTGGTAAGATTAATCCCTGCATTAGCATACTTGTTAATCTTATTATTAATAGTTTTTTGTTTTAAATCTCTAAATGTTCCATCTTTAACACCATCTTGATTATTATCTTGACCACCAAATAGTGTTGTACCAAAATCCATTACAGAATTTACAAGATTAGACGGACTAAATCTTCTACCAGTATGAAATGCTGAAGGAGAAATATATGTTGGATTATATACTGTACCATTATCTATCACTTTATCTTCCTCAGAACTAACAACTACTTCCTCACCAGTTTTTGCTTTAGGTGCATCATGAGTATAACCAGCTTTTTTAAGTCTAAGATGTGTTTCCATATCTTTAGCTCTTAGCTTTCTTTTACCTTTGTACATAAAGTGTGGTTTAAATTCACCACCTTTTTTTTGTTGATTTAATTTTTCTAAACCCTTTCTTCTATATGCATCAAATTTACCAACACCATTTGCCTCACGATTATATGTTCCATTATTAATTGGTGTTACAAGATTGTCCATCAACATTTGTATTTGTTCTGGAGTTTCCATTCCTGTATAAAAATCTGAGCCTTTAAAATCTTCTAATGTTAAGTTAAGTTGGCTGGTCATATCTATTGGTAGATCTTCTGACAACCTCATTTTAGCAGCAGCCTCCTCTTGTGCTTTTGCAATTGCAGCTTGTTGTTGTAGTGCTGCTATTTGAATTTGAATATTATTTAAATTGACTTGAGATTTAGCATCTTGATTGTCATATGGATTATCTTTTAAAATAGTCATATTATTTTTTTCAGTAATAATATTTCTACCATCATCTGACAACTTTTGAATTTCAACACCATCTTGTGCTTTATTCCATCCAGCTGCATTCTTAGCAAAATTAGCCATCTTTACTATCCTAGTAGGGTATCTATCTTTATTAGCCATAACCTTCCTAGCTGCTTGCTGAACACCCATACCACGTGCCTTAGCCCATGCTGTAAACTTACCTTCATTTTCAGGTTTAATCTCTATCCCAGATTTAGCCATTTGAATAGGATCTATATTTACATTTAAACCTTCTTGTCCTTCTTGTATTTCTTGTTGTCTTGCTAACTGCTGAGGGTCTTGATTTATTTGTTGAGCAGTAGGATCTGCTGGTTGCTGTTGTTCTTGAATATTCTGAAACAAAACTTGCAAATCATTTTCTTGATAACCTACTGACATAAGTGCTTGTACAATAGTATTTTGATCTACTTCTTTTTGGATTAAACCCATTACAACTTCTTCAGGTTTCATACCTTGCTCAACAGACTGTTTAAAAAACATACTAATTTGTTGAATAGCTGGATCAACCTGTGGTTGTTGTTGCATACCAGGTTGTTGAGGAATCATCTGCCCACCTTGTTGTTTTACACTTATTTTGTTTAAATCCATTTCATCAATATTATATTATTAATATACAAATATTCTAAGAGATTTACTAATCTTTAGGGTTTAAGAATTAGGAATTATGTTACTAGCAATGTAATTAGCTACTCCCATTCCACGTGTTTTTGCATCTCTATAATGCATCCTATTTAATTTATCAAATATATTTTGAGCAACTTCACTTTCATCTATACCGTTAATATAATTCATATAAATAGTATATGGGTTTGTAGTTGAGCCACCTTCTTGTTTAAATCTTGGATCAAGTATATATTCTTTACCTTTGTTATATGAGCCTTCTCTCTGTCTCATAGATTCAGTACATGAAGAACATCCTCCATCTTGTTTTTTAGGTAATGTTTTAATTTTACCGTTCTCAGTTCTAGCATATCTATTTGTCTCTGTTTCCATGCTAGGAATAAGTGTACCAGAATAAGATTTACCTTTCCAATTCCAACTAGTTGAACCACCTTCTTTAAAACCTAGTTTATTTTTCCACCAACCTGGTATATTTTTTACACCTTCAAGAGATACATCAAAGGGATTATTAGGTTCTATATATTGTTCATTTAATGCTTCTAGTGCAGCTGGTATTGTTCCTTCAGGAATACTTTCATACATATTAACAACATCTCTTTGAATCTTTTTTAGCCTGTTTGTTGCCATTTGCTCTCTACCTCTATCAACGTCAACAAATGGATTAAAATTAGCATTAAATAATGATGTTAAGTCTCTAAATGCCCTATCTCCAATCTTACTAAGATCTCCATCATCCTTAAGTATTTTTAATGCTGTAGGATTCTGAAGTATACTTTCTAATGTATTATTTATGTCATCTCTATTTAAACCATCTAAATAATTAGTAAGTACATCAATAGTTCCAGCATTAACATTTTCTCCTAAATTATCTTTAACTAAATTTCTTAATCCATCTTCTCTACTAGTTCTATATCCTGTACTGCTTCCCGGTACTATAAAATCATTATATTTTGATAAAATACCATCCATAACTAAATTTGGATCTGTTATACCCGCTTGAGTATTTTCTGGTGAATTAGGATCCATACCTAATCCCATACATACACCAGTAGCACAATTAGAATCTACAAAATCATAATCATAGATATCATCATCGTTTATTGATAAAGGTAAATTCCTTACATTTAATCCACTCTTACTATGTTCTTTTCCTTTGTTTGTTCCTGTAAATAATTGGGCTTCAGTTATAAAATTTTTAATTTCACTTTCTGATAAATTAAGATCTACTGTTCTTACATCTTCTTCTTGCTCATAATCTCCTTGTGTAACTCTTCTATTACCAGGACCCGCCCATCTATTTATATAACCTGCAAGATTAGTACCTGAAATTTTATTTACTTGTCTTCCTGTTTTTTTATCAATCAACACGGATTCAATATGACCTGGACTAAATTTTTTGCTACCATATGGATATTGTATAACTCTTACATTATATTTTGATAAATCTAATCCATCAATTTGTTTCTCTAAAGATGGAGGTAAAGATCTTTCAGAAGAAGTTTCATCACCATCTTGAGCTTTAGGTAATGCACCACCACGTTGATAGGCTGTTTTTCTTTTTCCATCTTCATCTTTAAAATATATATCTTCAGAAAAGCCATCTTTTTTTCCTTGCTCAGTTCTTACATATCCGTCTGGTAAAAGATTGTTATATGATAGATACTTTATTACTTTATCTTTTTTAGAATCGTCTATACTTAATGATCCTACAATTGACCCAACATAATTATTAAATGTGTCTTCTCCCATTTCTTGAAGCTTTGCCAAGAATGGTCTTTCATCTCCACCAAATATAGTTCTTAACTCATGCCCTACACCCATTGCATTAGAACCAATAAAACCAGCTGCTTTGTCTACACCTACAAAATCTAATAGACCGCCTAAGTAAGGTATATCTTTAACCTTTTGTTGAATTGCTTCTGCAGCATATCTACCTCCTGAAGCATGTCTCATATTATCTATATTATTCATCTCTTCTGGATTCTCAGAAAAATCTTTAGCTTTGTTATTTATATCACCTAATGATTTATTAACTAATTTTTCAAGATCATATAAAAAACTATTATTAGATGCTGCAGCTTCAGCTTCATCTGGTATTTCTGTACCATCTTGAGCCATTGGTACTTCAACAACATAGTCTGCATTTCCATAATCATAATGTGGTGTTCCCGGTGTCATATCCTGAACAACACCATTATTACCATATCCCCTAACAGGAAAGTCTACACCCTCCATGGTAATATTACTTGACTCAATAATATTAACTGGATTGTTTTTATCAGGGCTGTCATTTTTATATCCTTCTATAGATATATACTGTGTTATATCTTGTAAGAATTCATTTGGTCCTCCCGGTAGTCCTATGCTTTTTTTATGTCCCATTACCTCATTGATAATTGTAGTTTAGTATTATTAAGTCTCAATAGCATTTTTCTATTTTGTGATACATTCCTTCTTAATATAACATGATTTGAATAATGTCTAAATTTCTTACGTTGTGTTGGAGATTTTTGATAATTTAAATTAATAGGATTTAATGGTCTTATATATCCATTACAATCAGTATTAAATATAGATTGTTCTGCATTAGTAAACTCACCTCTATCATTTGTTACATCCCAAAATTGATTGAATCTAAATTTATGTTCAACCTTAGATACTTCTATATTAATATTGTTAGCACCAATAGATGGATATTGTAAATTACCCCATGGATCATTATAAGCTGCATTATTTAAAACTAATAAACCAGATGTTTGATCATTGTTATATACAATTGCTGCATCAAAATTATAATCTAAATCTTCCCATTTATCACCTCCACACATATTATATTGTGGATCACCTTTATATACATAAGTTTCTAATTGATATTCAAAACTCCTTACCGTATTAACAGATTGACCTGTATTAGAAATCAAATCTATTTCCCATGGATAATCGTTATTATAGAAATTAACAAATGAATCACATCTATAATTATGTCTCCAAAATCCACCAACTGTAAAATTAGGACTAACATATTCATAACTAAAATAATTACATAATCTAGGATCAGCTTGTGAAACATCAGCATCAACCATTTGATAAATCAATGGTGCAGTGTCAGGACATGTTCCTGTCTCAGTTACAACAGAACCGGGTACTGTACTTGGAGGACATGCACATGTAACTTTCCTACAAATAGGCGGGGTAATATCATCACATACACCTGTACTTTCAGTATAAGCTGTTGTTGTTGAATTTTGAAATACTTTTGTATATCCAGCTGGACACTCACAAATAAACGGTGTACCACATACATTTGCTGTTAACTCACTTGCCACAACATCCCAATTAGTAATTGGATATGCAGCTGAAATTGTTGACTGTACTCCATATTGATATGCACTTGTAGAAGTTCCGGCTGTACCTGCTTGAATTGTTATAGGACCATTACTACAAGTAATTTGATTCATTACAGCACTATTTGCAACACCACCAGGATAAGGTGAATTAACACCACAAAATACAGCATACATATATTGAAAAGTTGGACCTGTACCAGAAATAGAAACATTAGGTGACTGAAATGCACATTGACTACCTGGAGTACCTTGCGTATCTGTTACAGTAACAATAACCCTTCTATATGTTGGATCATTAGATCTAGCAGGATATTGTGATGCATATTCTGATTGGTTAACATCTGATGCTAATGTAACACCAGTTTGCATTCCTAAAGGTATATCGGTTCCACCACCAGTCCAGTTAGCTAAATAATAACTATCTACATGATTTACACCACCGTTTGCTGTTAATAAAGTTGTACCTTCCATGCTAAAATTAGAAGTATATCCTGGATTAGAAGGATTGTTCCATGTACGTGGAGGAAACCCAGTTCCTGCATTACCTGACCATGATGCAAAACCTATCTGCATAGTGCCATTGGCTAAAGCAGCTTGAATATCCGCATTACCAACAAAAGATTTAACCCATTCTAGTTGAGCATAAGCTCTATCACCAGGGATTGTTGGGTTATCTGTGCTTCCTGATACATCAACTGTAATGACCATATCTATTAAACACGCTGATGCACCACCAGTTGTAGTTGATGCAATATTATCCACTGTTATTGTAGAAGGAACAGTTTGATTTATACCTATTTCACATAAACCATTAGTAGGATTATAATTATATCCTGGAGGACATTGTGGATCCGTTACTGTTGTTGCGTTAGTAGTAAAAAAATGATTGATGCTCGGTATAGCTAATTGAGGATGCCAATCATGAAAAGATATCCACGCTTTAACTTTTGGATCATAACTTATAGTCCATGAACAATCATCAAAATATATTGGATTTCCTATATCTATAGGAATAGGTATTTTTTGATTTGTTAGAATTTCTACTGGTTTAATATCTCTATCTGTAAATGTTGCACCAGCTATAAATTCAGGTTTAAGTTGATAATCTTTTTTCATAAAATAAACAACATCATCTACAGAATCATACATTACTTGACACCCAACACCATGAACTGGGTTATCTGTCCAAACACTGTTTTCTGAATTTGAAAATTGTTTTATAAATCTAGATGGTAAATATTTATTAAACCACCATTTCATACCTTGGTTAGATATAGGATCTAAACCTTTACCACTATACTGAAATATTTTACCTTGTTGTTGTGATATAAAAAATAAACCTATAGGTGTATTTATTACACCTCTTATACTTTCACAAGATCCATATTCATTAGATATATCTGCATTAGCAACATTTTGAAAAGGCTGACTAAATAATTTACCATCCCCAATAGTTACATTATTATTTGCACCTAATTTTAATGTATCTATTCCTTGAAAAAGTTGTGGAGATAAATGTGGGAAAAATATCAATGCTCCATTTTTACTAAATGGTTTAATAACACTTACATCATTTTTAAAATCTTTATAATTAAAATTTAAAAATACTCTCCAGAAATCTTTTCTATCTTCATCTTGTGCTTGTAAAGAATATATAAGTCTTTTTGGATATTTTGTAAAACACGTTTCAGCAACTAAAGGATTATAATATAATGGTTGTACTTCACCAAATGAACCCAATTGTGTTGGAAATTTACCAGGACTTAATGATTCATCATATTTATAAAAATTATCTTTCTTTTCTATTTGAGCATGAAATAATTCATCTATATCATTATAATCATATACGCTATAAAATCTTTTTGATGGCTCATCTTCATAATCTCTTTGTTCTAAATTAATTTCACTCTCAACAAAGAAATCTGTTATACCATTAACATGAGTATACATATATGCATACTTCATTGCAAATGATGGATTAGGATCACCAGCTTTACCAAATACTTGACTAAGCGCACTACTACATGAGTCATCCCCTCTATCTAAATAAAATAAATCATTAGGAAATTTTGCATCTACAGCAGATTCGCTTGCAAATCCAAATGTAGCTATTTCACCTGCAAGAGGTGTCATATCAAATTTTTGAGAGTTTAACCAAAATCTTGGGTATGGTATATTTACATATAATGAATAATCATATGTAAATCCATCCGGTTGACCTAATAAATAATTTGTAAAAATAGGCATAATACATTTTTCGGTGTATCTACCTATAAATGTATCCCCAGAAAAAATAGGTTTACTCTTATATAAAAATTCATTGGGTTTTGTTGGGTCTAACAACTCTACACACCCTCTCATTTGTACCTGTCTAATTCCCGCTAATTGACCATATTGATTATCAAAATTAAATTTTAAAGCACCATAATGTGCAGAAATTGCCGTTCTTCTATTTTCCCCTGGATTTAATAAATAAGAATCAGAAAATTCATTTACTGATGAGCCTGCATATTCTCCTTGTGCATTTAAAAATAAATTTACATCACCACCAACTACATATCTTGATTCATCTACTACACTTGGATCATTTATAGGTTTATCCAAACTAACTGCAACAGTTGTAGGTCTAAACAAGTTATTTATTTTATATTTCCCTTGATCAAATGTTTGAAATGATGAACCAATATAATTAGATGAATTATTTTTAATTCTCCATAAACCATTTGTTTGGTTATTAAAATTAGAAAATAATCCATATGAATTAAACTTCCATCCAAAATCAGATTCACTGACCATATTATACATCAAATCAATAACTTCATTTCCACCTATTGCTATATTAGTTTGAGATGTTATTAGTCCAGTTATAGCTTTAACAAATATAGGTAAATTAGATATTGAAGTGTCAGAACTTTGCTGTAGATTTAGTTGACCACCCACTATACCAGGATCAGCTGCTACATTTAAAGCAGCATAAGTTTGAATTTTTTCAAGAATATATCTAGCTGTACCACCCGTATAGATATCATCTAAAACAAATGCAGTATCATAAAGAACATCTAAAGCAATTTGTGCTGTAGTAGTTACATTGGTTATAGCTTGACCAGCAATAATATAACCAGGTAATAATACTGGAGCAGTTGTAGGACCACTAGAAACACCAATTAAAGCACCCACGGCACCTGCACTATCATAATGTGCATACGGACTTGTTTGTTCTTGAGTACTAGTTCCTCTAACTTGGTGTAAAGCATAACCTAATCCCATTATAGAAGCTATCAATGCTGAAGCACCTCTCAGTAATTTAAACTGTGGATGATTTTCTGAAGGTTTAAAAAAACCTGATGAGTTACCATCTAATTGACCATATATTTTTGTTTCAGAAGCATTTAAAAATGGTTGTGTAAACATTAAATCTGGTGAATGAAAAGAAAATACTTTTCTTGAAAATCCACTTGGTTCACCATCTACATCTGGACTGTCACCCAATGGACGAAATGTTTCACATGATTGTTTAAAACTGTCACATCCATTTGATCTATTTAAACTATCTGCTTTATTTCCATCATGAAAATATACATCTGGTCTTAAATCATTATATGGATAATTTGGGTATAATCCCTGTACATCACCTCCAATTAAATTTTCAGAATTAGGTACAGTATATTTCCTCATATTTTTAAATATACCTTTACCTAAAATAGATTTTGCACCTAACCTAGATCCTCTTAATACTTCATATCCTACAACATTTTCAATATAAGTTCCATCATTATATTTAGGGCGTCCAATGTTTTCAAATTCAACACCTAACACATTAATTTCATCACCTATAGTGCTGGTCAAATGTAGTGGGGAAGTAGCACCTCCTATTGACTCATCAGGCATCTTATGATGTCTAATTGGTCTTCCACATAAATCACCCCATATTTCTGGTTTGTTACTAGGATACTTTTCAGTTGATTCCCAATAACCCATATTTCCTCTGGCAATAATTTTAGTACCATCGTCTAAAAATTCAGCAATATTTTGTTCAAGAATAGATGCTGTATTATATACTTTATATAATGGATCACCTTCACTATTTAATACATTATCTCCAAAAATAATTTCATTTTCTAAATATGAGTTACCATTATCTGCAGTATATGATTCAGGTGATCTTCCAGGTATATGATATGATGAAGACCTTTCTCCTGTATTATATATCCATCTAATAAAAAATGCATATTGTTCATCACGTAAAAAATTAAATTTGTTACCACCTTTTGAATAATAATCTGAAGGTTGAGAATTAATAACCCATTTAACTTTTATATTATTTGCAATTGGTTGATAATTAAAATCAAATTGTTCAGTTGGTCCTTGTCTTAGTAACCAATCATTAACCACAAACATAGTTTCTGATTTTTCATAAGCAGGGCTACGCAGTGGTATTAATTCTAAATTTATAGATACTAGTGCTGGATCAACAAAATCTATATTTATAGCTTTTTGCTGAGTACTATAAAAACCAATTCTTTTAGCTGAAGTTTGACCTTGATTTCTTCTTAATAATACTAACTCAAAATATTCATAGTCTTCATCTAAATTTGATAAAGATATATTTAATGAGCTGTTTGTTCCCTCATGACTCCATAGTGTTTGTATATTTGATACACCTATATAGTCAGTTACAGTTTGTTCATTTTCAGTATATGCTATAAATACTTGATATGATCCATTAGATAATAATCCTCCATCAATAGATTTTTCTAATTTAACACATGGTGTATTTAATAAAGGAGCCAATCTAATCTGCTCACAATCTAATTTTTTTGGTTCATCAATTTCAAATCTTACACATGGATCTCCATCTATATCTACACCTGATACTTGAGTTTTTTTCCAAGGTATATCATCTATGTTTAATGCTCTAGATGGATTATTACCATCATCCCAATAAACTTGCCAGGTACAATCAAAATTTTCTTTTGCTGCACCCGTTATTAAATATTTTCTATTGAAACTTAAACAAGGATCATTAATTAGTGTAGTATACTTACATTCACTATCATCAAATAAACCTATTTCAGAACTTTCATCATCTGTAGAATATACTATCCATTCATCTCCATATCTATGAACTGCACCTATAATTGTATAAGGTATAACACCACACAATAAATTAGATGGTTCATTTCCTATTATCCCTAAATCACCATCTTCTGAATTATTAGCAACATTTCTTGCATGCCACCATGATTGGTTATTTTCCAATGATGGGGTAATATCTTTATTCATTCCTTTAACAAAGGAATTTGTTTGTATAGAAGATGTATTCTGTCTAGCTTGCCTACCTCCAGATGTTCTACGGTTACTATTAGAAGAAGATGATGATCTCTGTTTTGCCATTATAGATTACGTTTTTAACAAGTTGAACTTGTAGATGAAGCTGATGTGTTTGCTGCAGAAACTATTCTTGGTTGTTGAGGTGCATAACTTAAAAACATATTGTAATAATTATGATATTGAGCTCTTCTATTCATAGTCCATACTTTTCTCATTTCAGCAAAATCAGGAGTGTTAACAAAACTAAGTGCATTATTTCTAGCACCTCTTAGTCTTCCTTCAATTAAATTTAATTGCTGAGAAACATTCTCACCATTCCAAACCATATTCTCCAATATTCTTTGTTTAATTGCATATTCATAATATTCATTACAATAAGGATGATCCAAAACTAATAAATCCCCTTCAGTGCTTTCCATAGCACCTTGATAACTTAAATATACTTTGCCTGTTTTAAATGTTGTTTTTAAAAATCCATCTTCAACTTGTGCAACATCTAATGCTTGAGCTCCTAAGCTAGGACAATAACATACGGCATCATTAACATCTTGTATTCTTAATTGTGACCAGTCTGTAAAAGTTCTAAATTGGTTAGCTCCCACTCTTTGAATTAATTGATGGCTATTATCTCCATTACATGTTTTAATAACACATACATCTTTACATGTACCGGTTTTTTCACATGGAGCTGTATTACCTGGTGCGGGTACATAAGGCACATCATTAAATGTTTCTACATGTGTGCCAGAAGGCATTGTATTATTAACTGTATATGAACCACATCTAAATGCATAATTTATATATTTAAAATCTACAGGTAATTGAGCACGTCCATGTTCAACATCAACAATAACTTGTTTAGTTCTGTGTATTTTTAATCCTAAATCATAATTAACTCTTTGTGCAACTTTAATAAGTTGTTGAGGTTCTATCATACCCTCAAGAGCATATGTAGAAAAGTCAATTGATACATCATCCATTAATTGACTAAACGTTCTATATTGTTGTGATACTCCCATTATTGTCTATTTATATTACGTTTATTATCAGAATCTTCTGAAGGAATTTGCATAGTACCCATCATAGTTTGAACAACTTGAGTTTCTATTTCTGCAAACAAAGCTTCAGGAATAAATATTTGTTGTTCATATCTGGGAGTGCAATTGTTTTCTGTATCACAATCCCATCCTGTAATATCAGAATCAAAGACTCCTTCAACTTTAATTGCATCCCAAGCAATATTTGGACAATATATATATCCATCTAACCACCAAAAATATAATGTTTTGTTATACCTAAATGATGTAGTTTTAGTCATAGATGTATATGTACCAGGTTGAGTTGCTTGCATTTCCTGTGAACTATCAATTGAACTTACAGTACGAATTAATGGTCCCCAATAACCTTCAAACATTGATGGTAATTTGCTTTTTGTACGTTTTATTGTACATCCGCTTTGTATTCCTGAACAATGAGCTTCAACTTTATCTACATCAATTAACTCAACATATGGTAATGTTTTCCAAACTGAATTAAATTTTGCAAGTTTGTTTGCATAGTCTTGCCTTCTCATTAAAAATTGAGCAAACTTTTCAATCAAACTATATATATACCTATCAGTAACAAAAGCATCTTGAACCTCAGCTTTGACTTGACCCCTTATTCTAGATATTGTTTCTGCTATTGTCATTTTTTTTATTTTTCAAATTCATTATAATACTTTAATGCTTTGTTGGTTTCTTCAAAGTTTGCATCATATAGATGTGCCACCTTGTATTTATTTTTCATTACTACATACTTTGTCCAGTTAGTTGGGTATTGTTTAGCCACTGATCTTTTAAAATCTCTACATGCAACAAATCTCCACAACTCTCTATTTTTAAATCTATATTTAGTAGAATAATTTGTATAAAATATTTTTCCTAAATTACCATCTGTTTCCCAATTCTTATTTTGTAATACTTTACCGTACTCTTTTGATAATGCATAATTTGTATTAACTGTCTTAGAAGGTTTGCATGTTCCTATGAATAAAAAACCTAATGAGTCAGGTAATTCTACACCGTCTCTATTTTCAATAACTGTATTCCAAATCTTAACATTATATAATTTTATAATTTTTTTTAATTTTACATTATCAATATCAGAATACATAGGTTTTTTATCCTTAAATTCTTTTATTGTTTCTTCATTTAACAACCCTAATCTTTTTTCTCTGTATCTAGGTGCATTTAAATTAGGTTTTTTAAAATTGTTGATCATATAGTTATATTTATAATTTACAAAAAAAAGACCACTTAATGAAATTAAAATTAAGGTCTTTACAATGCTTGATAAGTTAATTCACATATATTACCCATAGTAGGATGTTGTATTTCCAGTTTCCCTGAACGTCTGTTACCTACATATTTGTTGCTGTAATGGTAGTAATCTGTTTTACCTAGGCTAGGTAGAGTCTTTTCTATAAAACCTGCTGTTTCATTTGATGTCATATATTCAACCTTTCTATCTGTATGTATATGACCTTTAAATAATGTTCTATTTGTTGTGTCACCCCAGGCCTTTGGGTACTCTGATGCATATATTAAAGGATTGTTCTTGCTACGCTTATCACCATGTTCAAATGCATTAAAGTTATTATGCCATACATGAACCTTTCTTTCTTCATATTTTACATCCCATGTTATTTTATCACAGTCTATTGATCTTGAGAGAGCATGAGCTAAATGAAAAGAAGAAAGTCTATCGTGATTTCCAGGAACATATACTACAACTAATTTATCACAGTGAGCTTTAATATATGTTACTGCCCAATGCATTGCATCAAATGCTTGCACATAAGCCTCTGTAGCGCTCATACAGTTGTCTAAAGGTGTTCCGCTTGTAGTTGTGCCCTGAAAGGTATCCATGTTGATTAAATCACCTCCTACAACAAAATACATGGTTTCTATGTGATGTATAGCATTTGCTCTACTTACTAAGTTCTTAACTGTATCTTCAAAATCTTTATCTATGGTATCATTACCTTCTTTTCCAAAATGAATATCTTGTAGAGATATCACTGCACAATGTGGATCATCAGTAAATTTATTTTTATAAGGTATATTTGATATTTTATATTTTTTGGGACTCCAGTTTTTCAATAAGTCTTCAAATAGTTTTTCTTCTGGATTTTTTATTTGTGATACCAATGCTGAAACTCTCCAGTGATCACCCATTTGTTTATTCCAATATTGAGATAATTTCCATTTATCAGTATCTATCTTTAGTAAAATAATTATTTCTTCTGCACTTTTAGGCTCATGATCAAAAGTTCCAGATAACTTTCCAGTTCCATTTTCTAAATCAATTGCTTCTGCAATTTGCGCATTGTCTGCAGCTTTACTAAAAAATATTGATTTCTTTTTTTTATTTTTTCTTTCTGTTAATAATTCCCTTTTTACTTTCTTATATTGCTTTTCTGTAATATTCAGTTTTTCAGCACAATAAGACGGATGCTTTTTCCATTTTAAACTGTTAAGAACTTTTTGTTTTATGTTATCCATAAGTTAATTAATTTAAATTTTTTATTGTAAAGATAAGAAAAAAAAAAGAGACTGGAATATATCCAGCCTCTCCCAACGTTTGCAGTAGAAAAACCAACAAACCACTTGCATGTTGTTTCTTTTATACAGCCAATGTTGCAAACAATATCTCTATTGGTTTACATGCTGCACTATTCCCAGCATCAACTACTTTAACTTTATATGCTGTTGAAGCTGTTAAATTAGTTAACTTTAAATTAAATATTGTTGTTGCTATAGGACTTGTATTTTGCAATACCCATCCACTTGGTGCTACCTGTGTATCTAAATAAATATTTACACCTGTACTTGAACTCCATACACCATTCCATAATACTTCTACAGTAGATTTTGTTATAGTTCCTGCATATACATTATATGGATCATGTTGTAAATCACTTGATGTACATGCACCTAATCCATTTGATAAAATCATAGCATATTTTTGTATAATACTATCTAAACGTTCACCAGAAGTTATAACTATTCTTGCACTAGCATCACCAATTTGAAAAGATGTTCCTGTATAACTTACACATGAAGCACTTTGTACATCATCACATCTCTCACTACCTACACTACAATCAGTGTAAGTACATGGGTTAGTTAATGCTGTATCAGCACAGCTACATTTACTACTACATTTTGTACAATTACATGCCATTATTTTATTTTTTATTTTATTAACAAGCTGCTATTATTTGATTATTTATATTTGTAGTGTCAAATGTGTTATTAAACGCACCACCTGTTTGAGTAGCTAAATATCTCCATGGGAATACTGCAGTTTGACCTGGAGGTGTATAAGTAAAATCAACACCAGGACCTAAAATAAATATTTTAACTCCTTGAGTTAAAGCTTGTTGCGCCATTGTTTGAATAAATGTCCAATCATTTGCACCAAACGCTCCATCATCACCACCTGGTAATACATCTGTACCAACAATAATATATTTAGCAACATTAGATCTCCATGCTCCTGTAAAGCTATTATTTAATACTCTATTAATAGCTTGATCAGTACATTCAGGATCTGTTGCACCACCTGAGCCCATCATCACACAATTGGGATTTAAAGCCCCTAATTGATTTAATGCTGTTGTTGCACTTGTTCCATTATTATCTTGGAACATTTCCCAAGCAGTAATAAATAATTGATGACTACTATTACCTGGATAATTCAACCTTTGTGCTGCAGGTAAACTTGTATATTCTGTACAAGCACTATAATTAGGATTAGGTATATTAATAGCTTCATCTGCTGTTACAACAGAAAGTCTATAATTATTTGCTCCAGATGAAGTAGATATAGTACTAATTAATGATGCAAAACCATTTTGTAATGCCGTTATGCTGGCAGCCATACTTCCCGTATAATCCATAACAAAGGCTACATCCATACCATCGCTACATGCAGCTGATGCAGTTTCTGTATTAAATGCTACAGCAGTTGAAGTACAAACTTGTGTCACACCTTCAAATGCTACTGTAAGTCTTACAGTGTATGCAGTTCCTGGTGTTAAACCTGTTAGTGTTCTAGCTTCAGTAGCACCTGGAGTATTTATTTGAGTTGTTGCTACTACTACATTTGCACCATCTATTACATCAATTGTATAAACTGCTGTTGTACCTAATAAATTAGATATGCTTACTGTAACTTCAGTTTGTGTTATAGCTGATAATATTGGTATTACACAAGGTAATACACCTGTAATAACACTACTTTGATTATTTGCACAAGTGTTTACTCCATCCGTAAAACTGTAATTAACTGTTACACTAAGATCTTGTACTGTATTTAAACTACCGGTACTAAATAAATAACCGGATGCATTATTTTGTAAATTTGATACACTTACAGTAGCAGTTAATGAAGATCCTGTTATATCAGTTAATGTTAATAATGTATATCCACTAGCATCATTGAAAGATGCTGGTACACTTGACCCAATAAAATTAAAAAGCACTCCATTAATTATACCATTACTAGCAAATGAATTTGATGTTACATAATTATATATTATAGCATCACAACCACCTGGACAACAATTAGTCTGAATTGATGCTACTGCAGTATATAAGTCATCAATCACCACCCATGCATTTTGCACTGATTGTGCTAAAGTACTAGGTGTTTGATTCCAGCCACTTATTGATCCATATGATACACTTGCATCTGTTAAACTATTATTTGTACCTGTTATTACACTTTGATTTATTGCTAAGTTAATTGCAGCTGGTAAACCTACTGCAGTTCTTAATGAACAAAATGCAGTTTCTAATGCTAGTACTACAACTGATACATTAGTTAATTGCCCTACATTGCTTACACAAGTTGGTATAATTTGTGCTTCCACAACTCCACCACTACAAGGTAATACACATGCTTCTAATATATCTATTCTACTATCTAAACTAGTTAATGTAGTATTTATTGTAGTTATACTTGATAAATTTGTACATACTTGATTTGCTATAAGAGTAGCAAATGCATCTAAACGCAATTGAGTTACTGGATTACCACTTGCATCATTATACTGCAAACATGCAGGCAATGTCATCATTGGTAATGTTGAAGGAGCAAATCCGGATGAAAGACTATTAGCACAAATTTGCACTACCATAGCCTGTAATACAGGAACTAAAGTTGTTGGTGTTGTGCCTTGTATATTTAAACAAGTTAAATCTAAGCCTGCTAAATCTGGGTTAGCTGTTACTCCGTCTGTAATTATTGCACATACCTTATCAGCAATCTTTTTGGTGACTTCACTAATTGTATCACCAGAGCATAAATCTATACATGCAATGTCCGGACCTTGCCATATCACACAATTGGATGATATATTATCACATCCATTTGTAGTTATACTTGAATTCGTTGGGATCATAAATATTTTATTTAATTATACTGTACTGATTGGTTAAAGACTGTACAATTATAATATACAAAAATTTTTAAAACCAAACAAGAAAGTCTAGTCTTAAAAATTTTTGAAAATATTTATATAAGTAATAAAAAAGTTTATGCTTCTTACCCTTCTATTTCTTTAATTTCACCACTAGATAAATCTACATTTACTTTACCATAGATAGCTTCTAACGCATTTGCATTTTCATTCCATTTTTGTTGAATTTCTTTATGCTTCTCTAAAAATTGAGATTTAACTGCTTCAGCATTACCTATTTGAGCAAGTACGTTATTGATTTCTTTTTGTAATTCATTAAGAATTTCCAATTCTTTTTTAGAAATCTTTTTAATTTTTTTTGCCATGGTTTATAGTTTTAGAATCACAAATATAATATATTATTTATTATAAACAGATTTTTAATTATAGTTTTTACTTTTTTATAAAATGGGAAGCACCCCAAGGTCACCTCATGGATGACCCCGCAATGCGTCCTCAAGGAAACCCTTACGGGAAACCTAGGGAACGCGCCTCAATGCTTCCTCAGTTTTTTTATATTTATACATTATTAATATGGTTTCCATACTATTCTATAGCCATTAGACGTATCACCTATAAGCTGCAATTTAGTTAAAATATTTGAAACTTCTGTAACTCCTGAAGTTGTTTTTGATATTCTAAAAGCAAAATATTGTCTAGAGCTAATTCTAGCACTCTCGAACCTAGCAAATCCAGAGGGTCTTGGAAATCCTTGTGAAGTAGAAGCACTATAGTAAAGATCAGGTCTAAAGTCAAAGTTTTGACTCAAAGACGTTATTGTTATTTCCACTGGTCTTGCATTATATGGAGCATCAGCGTAAGAGCCTGCGCCTGTTAATTGGCGTTTGTATCCTGATGCTCTAGCAGTAGTTCTTCCGTAAGCATCTCCTTGTCCTTTTCTATATCTTTCTATTATAAGCTTATAAGTGGAACCAGACTCAAGAACTAAATTATCAAAGTTTGCTTGAAACTGCGAGTATATTACGGTTTTGCCAGAAAACCATCCATCAGATCTGGTAGAGCTTGTCTGGGCTGTTCCAGGAAATTGAAACCAAATGTCAACGTGGTTTATACTAGTTAGCGTGTTAGCATCTACCCAATCAATACCTGCGGTAGTTGAAATTAAAACTTGATTAGCTGAACCTGTAGATCCGTTGGTATCTCCTAAAAAATCTGTTGTATATTTTTTACCCATGTTAAATTTTTATGTCCAGTTATTTTGCACTATGTTTACCCATGCGTAATTAAAAGCTGATGTTTTCATAATCATGTCTACATAACTATTATTACCATCTTCTCTATATCTTATTGCTCCTGCGTTTGCAGCTATTGTACCACTTATAGTGTCAGGTCCTACTTTTATACCTCTAGGTAAAGTTCTTGATTGTTGAACATCCCCCACTGCGTTTACGCTTAATAGATCATTACTGTTTGTGGCTACAGGGTTAAAGTTTGTTCCCGTGTATTTACCTAATACTAATTGTCCACTATCTCTTACTTCAAGCCCGTTTTCTCTACTAACATTTGTAGGGCTAGTATATGTACCAACTCCTACTATAAGTTTACAATTGTTTTTAGATACATTAGCTACCCCACATATTGTTTGGTGAGTACCACCACCCAATAACCCAATACCTCCTAAAATAACAGAGTTTGTAGAGCCAGCTGCCATTTCATTATCCTCACCACCTAAAATTGATGAATCTTGTGAATTAACATTTATAGTGTTTTTCTGTCCTCCTAATATAGTACTGTTTACTCCATTTGCAATATTTAATTCACCTCCAAGCACCGCACTAGCTTCACCAGCAGCGGTACTTGCACCTGTTCCAGTTCCACCCATAACAATACTCCCGGTTCCAGATGCGGTATTGGCTTTACCTGCAGCAAAAGAGTTATTTCCGCTGGCGGTAGTATTATCACCGCATGCAAAAGAAAAGCTTCCTGATGCCGTGGTATTAGAGCCAAAAGCAGTACTTGTTTGCCCTGATACAGTTACGCCTAGACCCGCAGCAAAAGAATTAATACCTGATGAGGTTGCATTGTTTCCAAGAGTAACACAATTAGTAGCATTTGCTTCGCATTGAGAACCTATAGCTATAGCACCATCAGCAATGGCTTTTGCTAAGTAACCAAATGCAAACGAATTCTTTCCTGTTGCTTCACCTCCATCATCAGAAGACGTCTGCACACCAGCTCCAGCAAAAGAACCATCTCCACTTGCTATGGAACCATATCCCATAGAAAAAGAAACTTCTCCACTTGCTGTTGTTGATCTTCCTGTTGCTGTAGAACGATGTCCACTGGCTGTTGTGCCTGATCCCATTGCTGTACTTGTAAGCCCGGAAGCTGTAGTACCATTACCAAATGCTGTACTTATACTACTACTTGCTAATGTGCCTTGTCCCATTGCTACAGAATTAGATCCGCTTGCAGTAGTGTTATTTCCAGCAGTTAAAGAATAAGCTCCACTTGCTGTTCCATTTAAACCCATTGCTACAGAATTATCCCCACTTGCTTCAGATTGTTGACCCATTGCTATGGAATAGTCTCCACTTGCCAATGATAAAGACAAGGCATTCATAATTAAAGAATCTGTTCCTGTACCTAATTTTATAGGTGCATCACTTAATACACCGTTAGGTCCATCTGACCATAAAGTCAAATTGCTTGTTGTACCAGTTCCTGATACTGTACCAGTACCAGCCCCTATATCACTTCTAACCTCAGCACCAGTTCTGTATTTAATCACGCCATTATCTGATACTACAAACTGATCAGTATCTGAAGTTGCATTTGCTATGTTATCTAATGAAAGATCACCATTTATAAGTACATCACTTGATATATAAGCATCTCCATTTACGTCTAGATTAT
>Ga0307488_10000148_pt1 | contig 51122 bp, 46 predicted proteins | sample SB02metaG_FD_202248 | JGI IMG/M metagenome (GOLD analysis project Ga0307488, IMG submission 202248) | Sea-ice brine microbial communities from Beaufort Sea near Barrow, Alaska, United States - SB 0.2 | ecosystem: Environmental > Aquatic > Marine > Coastal | place: USA: Alaska | collected... | reverse complement strand
TGAGGACAGGCTGAATCAAGTGAAGGCCAAGCTTAGACGCGGTGTGCCAAAAAAAGAAATCCGCTCCCAACTAGAGGACTTGCCAATTGAGGGCGGTGTAATTGACTCTGTCATCGATGCGATAGAAGAGGAGCAGGCAAGCCAGACTTTTTGGGAGAAGCGCGGAGAGAAAGGAACGATTAAGATTGTACATATACTCTTTAAGAATTTCCTCGAAGAGAATGGTTTCTATAAGTACTGCCCCGAAGGAAGTAAGAACTATGTCTTTGTACGTGTTACCAATAACCTCATCGACCATACCTCGGAGAAAGAGATTAAGGATTTTATCCTCAACTACCTTCTCGAGCTCGATGACGTAGCGGTTTACAATTACTTCGCCGAGAACACCAAGTACTTTAGAGAGGAGTTCCTGACGCTACTAAGCTCTATCGATGTGTTCTTTATAGAAGACACCAAGGACTCTTCATATCTGTATTACCGCAACTGCGCGGTACATATCGGCCTAAAAGAAGTCAATCCAATTGACTACATTGACCTAGGTGGTTACGTATGGAAAGACCACGTTATAGACAGGAACTTTACTATATGCGAGGTAGGGGATTTCGATTACAGGACGTTTATAGGAAACGTATGCGGCAACGAAGAGGGCCGAGTAAGGTCAATGGAAAGCACCATAGGGTATATGATGCACGGATACAAAAGTCTGTCGTACTGCCCCGCAGTAATCCTGAACGACGAGGTGATAAGCGACAATCCCGAGGGAGGAACAGGCAAAGGTATTTTTATGAACGCCTTATCGCAGATGAAGAAGCTGGTGGTCATTGACGGTAAGAGCTTTGCTTTCGAGCGGTCGTTCGCCTATCAGTTGGTATCGGCAGATACACAGATACTTTGTTTCGATGACGTGAAGAAGCATTTCGATTTCGAGCGGCTGTTCTCTGTAGTGACCGAGGGCCTGACGCTAGAGAAGAAGAACAAGGACGCTATTAAGATACCCTTTGAGAAGAGCCCGAAGATTGCCATCACTACCAACTACGCGATTAAAGGAAGCGGCAATAGCTTCGAGCGTCGTAAGTGGGAGCTAGAGCTACACCAATACTACAGCAAGAACTTCACTCCGCAGGACGAGTTCAAGAAGCTTATGTTCAGCGATTGGGACGAGGATATGTGGTGTCAGTTCGACAATTATATGGTAGGATGCTTGCAGCTGTATATGAACGACGGTTTAGTAAAGAGCGCGTTCGTTAACCTCAAGAAGCGAAAGCTTTCTGCTGAGACCTCGCACGAGTTTATCGAGTGGTGCGGACTACTGGATAACTCCTCTCCTAACCCACACCTAACGATAGACAGGAAGGTCTACAAGAATACTCTGTACGAAGAGTTTATAAGCGACAACCCTGACTATGGCCCACGGGCTAAGCAGTCGATATCGCGTATGAAATTCTATAAGTGGTTGGTATCATATGCTGTATACAAGACGGGCGTACCGCCTGAAGACGGGCGCGACTCCCACGGGAAGTGGCTACGCTTACGGCATAAGCACGAGCTAGAGGCCAACACTAAGTTCGAGTTCTGATGGAGCTGCGCGACTACCAAAAGGAGATATGCGGCAAAGCCGTCGACGTCCTACAGCGTGCAGGGTGGTGCTATCTAGCTATGGAGGTGCGAACGGGCAAGACGCTTACGAGTCTCGCTATAGCCGAGCAGCTAAAGGCACAGAACGTCTTGTTTATCACCAAGAAGAAAGCTATCAGTTCTATAGAGGACGATAACGCTATGCTCTCTCCTAGTTATAACCTGACTGTCATTAACTACGAGAGCCTACATAAGCTACCCGAGGTGGCGTGGGATGTAGTGGTGTGTGATGAGAGTCACACGATGGGAGCGTTTCCTAAACCCAGTAAACGGACGAAGCAGGTACGTACATTGCTCGCTAAGTACAGACCCTATGTCATCCTTATGTCAGGTACCCCTACCCCTGAGTCGTACTCGGCTATGTACCATCAGGTCTATGGGATACAGGGCAATCCATTTGACTACTACAAGACGTTCTATAAGTTCGCCAATGAGTTCGTCAACGTAAAGCAACAACGTAGGGGGCTTCATATGGTCAATGACTACTCAGGAGGTAAGCAATCTATCCTAGACGCTGTGAAGCCATACACGCTGATGTATACGCAGAAGGAGGCGGGCTTCGTTGTCGATACCAAGGAGCACGTGCTGGAGGTAATAATGTCGGAGTCGACACAAAATATTATCAATAAGCTCAAGCGTGATAAGGTGGTCGAGGGTAAGGACGAGGTGATACTCGCTGACACAGCTGTGAAGCTGATGCAAAAGGTCCACCAACTATGCTCGGGAACGGTGAAGTTCGAGAGTGGAGAGTCTATGGTATTGGACTATACCAAGGCTGAGTTTATACGTGAGCGATTCAAGGATAAGAAGATTGGTATCTTCTATAAGTTCAAGGAAGAGCTCAACGCTTTAAAGAAGATTTTCGGTGATAAGCTTACGACAGAACTCGAGGAGTTCAACACCACCGATAAGAACATAGCCCTACAGATAGTCAGCGGACGAGAGGGTATCTCGCTACGTCAGGCTACGGCTTTGGTGTACTACAATATCGACTTTAGTGCCACAAGTTATTGGCAGTCAAGAGATAGGATGACCACTAAGGACAGGCTCAAGAACGATGTCTACTGGGTATTCTCTAAAGGAGGTATCGAGAAGGACATATACCAAGCGGTAGCTCGTAAGAAAGACTACACGCTAAAACACTTCAAAAGGGATTTATTAAGTTTGTAAATATGAAGAAAGAAAAAGAAACAGAGAAAGGAAAAGAGGCTTGCGGATGGTTTTACACCTATGACAATCACGTAGGTGAATCAAGGTGGTGTATAAACTGTGGTCAACCTGAAGAAAGTCATAAATGACCGAACAACAAATACAATCCAATCGAATCAAGGAGCTGGAGGCTGAGGGGTACTACGTCCTGAAGCTGATGAAGACCAATAAGAATGGCATACCTGATATACTGGCTTTGAAGCCAGGAGCTGATGTGTTATTCTCAGAAGTTAAACGCCCGAAAGGGAAGGTGTCGAGGTTGCAAGAGTATCGATTAAAAGAACTAGAAGGCTATGGATTTAAAACAGAAGTATACAGAGGAGAGTAGTGACGTTATGTTCGTGGCTGACGATAGTTTTTTATCTCAGATAAAACTCTTTACCATCCCCGAGGCTATGGACATATGGTCTAAGTTAGAAGAGGCGGTCTATGATTTGCCTATCGTAAGTATATTCCCGCAAACTACGGGTATGGTTATCCACAATAAATATGGACGGCCTACGTTTTTAGAAGTTGAATTCCTAAAAGAGGACCCTGAGTTTGCCGTGATGATTGATATCGTCGAAGTAGACTCAGATGATTACCTCGATAAAATCTTATCCAATGAATACATCCCTCATACAGAAGGAGAGTGAGCAGTTAATTGCTATCGTAAATGCAGAATTTAATTTAGATATACTACAAAAGACTCGTAAGAGACCCTATGTAGATGCCCGCAGGGTTTATACGCAGGTGATGCGCGACAGAGGATACAGCCTTACAGCTATAGGTCGCACCCTAGATAAAGACCACGCGACTATACTTCACTACTTAAGGAACTCACACGTCCTCTTTAGTCAACACCCTAACCTAGATGAATCATATAGAAGGATATCTAAACTACGAGAGAATACAGTTGACCCTATCGACGAGATGGATACGTTGGAACTTCGTCACCATATCTACCGATTAAGACAGAATTTAGAATCCTTATCTTTACGACTGACGAAAACTGAAGCTCGCCTCGATAAACGTGATAGGGAGGATGAGCGATTGTCAGATATATTTCATATTATTAGGAAGAGACTTCCTTCTGGTAAGGAAAAACAATTGAAATCTAAATTAATAACTATCATAAATGGCTTATAATATCAATGATATAGATAAGATTCTAAGTTTCAAAACCTGGACAGAGAAACAAAAGATTGATGCATTATTAAAGTTAGATTGCTTTATGTATACCTGCCTAGGAACAGACTCCCTAAAGAAAGAAAGGGAAGAGGTTCATCGGAACTCAAAGAAAATCTACCAAGCTATCAAGACTATAAATCCAGAGGAAGCAAAAATACTTTTGAGATAGACAATGGACAACTGGAACGTGGATACCGCAGAACGACTTAAGCTTATCAATTTTATGATGGGCGAAATCCACGACCTGTCCGATGATATCTACGAGAATTTTGTGGACCAGGATTATTCTCAAGTGTGTCTATGTGTCGTGAAGTTGAATCAACGTCTCAAGGATTTGGTGGATTCAATTGAGGATGAGATACAAAGATGAACAGTCACTATACGAGGCGATACGGGATAGTTTAATCCCTGACCTTTTAAATTATAAGTCTAACTTTTCTCGATACGATTGCTTCAGCGAGGACTTCAATATGCAGATAGAATTAAAGTGTCGGACTCGACACTATGACGAGCTATTGATAGAGCATATTAAGTACGAGTATATGATGCAGGAGTCGGCTAAAAATAAGACGCGAGCTATCTATATAAACTCTACACCCCAAGGGGTATGGGCGTTTGATTTAAACCACATCTCTAAAACCAATGCGCTTAACTGGGAGGTCAGAAACCTACCTGCTAAGACGCATTGGGATAGAGGACAGACCAAGTCAAAGAAGATATCGTATCTTCATATAGACCTAGGTCATAACATAACCGACAAGCTGCTATGAGAAAAGAAACACGTAACCTCCTGTTGGTCTTTGTCCTTAACGGAGTCCTTCTCTGGGGCCTGTTCCGTTTACTATCGGCTCTGCTTTAGGGATTCCTCAATCTGCTTTTCAAGGAGTTTCATCTCCTTTTCGAATCGCTCAAGCTCAGGGTTCTTCATATCCTCTTCCATCTGCATCTGCATCTCGTAAATCTCAGGGAAGTATTCTTTCATCTGAGCCTTTTCAGCTTTAGTCATACCTGTTTTACCTCCCTTCTTTTCCTTACCCATACCCTTGTAGATATCGGCTAGTAATATCATTCTTATTTCGCGATAGAAAGGAATCAATCCTAAGTTACCGAGGACCTCAAGCGGCAATCGCTCGTTGAGCTCTCGTAGCTGCCTTACCCGCGCAGCAGGGTCTTTCTTCTCATCGGCACTCAGCGCCTTCACTCCGAACTCTGCCATCTTATAGAACGGTCCGAACGACCCCGCCAGGTTACGTATGTAATCCGCTAGGGTGTTGGACTTGTACTCCTTGTCTGCTGGCACAAAGGTGTAAGCTATAGAGTCGCGGTACGGGTCGTAGTCTCCGTCACGAAGCTCATCTAGAAACTCTTCGTTGAGATTCTCCACTCCGTAGTTAAGGAGACCCTTCACTACGTTACCGAAGTCTCTGCCTACTATAAGGCTGACGGCAGTAGAGGCCAGCGCCTGGCCGAACTGATTCTCTATATCCTTCTCGTCTTCTTCGTCTCCTAATCCAAATGCTTGCTTCAATAGTAGAGCAAATACAGTGTTTAACAGAGTATAAGTAACCATACGTGTAACAACGGCACCAAGGAGAGCCGCGCCTTGACGCTTGGAAATCATACCGTTACCCATCATAGCGTTCACTGCCGTCCTCGCTGATATATATTCATATATCAAGAATCGAGTCATAAAGCTATTGAAGTTATTGAAGAACTGAAGCAGAGCGGTCTGCTTGGCCTTGGAAGGATACTTACCCCTTAGCATACTCTTGAACGGGTTGTCCGCCGCACCAGCAAGCGTAGTGACTTGGTCTGCTGTATCGGTTGCTTTGTCTAGCGCCTCTTGATTAGCCTCCATATAAGCTTCATCGTTTGCCGATATCTTTTCGAAGTCTGGCTTTTTACCTGTGATTTCTACAAAAGCGTTCTCAAATGAACCAAACCAGAGCGGTCGGATAATAGCTTTATCGGGAGCGGATATCAATGTGTCAGCTACAAGCTCGATTCCTTTCTTTGCGGGCGATAATAACCCGTTGTATATCTGAGTTATCTTATTGCGCACGTCTCCATAAGCCCTCCCCCCTTTGTCACCAGCCTTCTCCCCTAGTACCGATGTGTCAATCATACGGCCCGACAGGATTTCATTAGGATACATCCTAGAAAGCTGAGTGCTCTTCAGGTTGCTCATCACGTCTATACCCACCGTCCCCATTACCATTTTTTTATTAGCCATACCAGCTGCAAAATCTTTTGGCGCATAGATAACAGCAAAATTTACGTTAGATAGGTACTCTGCACCAGCACGAGTAGCTGAAGCCAGTACCAATCGGTAGCCCGTCTTCTTTACGTACTGAACAACGTTCTCAAGCATAGTGCTTTGACTGAACGTACGTGTCAGCAGGTCGTCGAGTGCCAGCTCGAGCGCGTTTTCAATAGAATTTACTATCTCGTTCTCTTGCTTTGTTACATCGCCACGCTCCTCCAACAGCTTCCTCGTATCTGATATGGTTTTCCGTGATGTGCGGATAGGCTCAGTCAAGTAGAAGTCTGTCAACGTAAATCTAGAGCCGCGTGATACCGAGCTAAATACATCGAAGTTAAGTGGAGTAGCAACCCCTGTACGCTCAATCAAATTCTTAGCCTTGGTAGAGGCCCTCATCGATTGGTTGTAAGCTTCTATGATAGACACATCTGCCGACCTATCCATCTGACCGCTAGTGCTCAGTACGTTGTGGTGTGCGTATTGGTTGAGAGCATCAACTCTTCGGCCTCGTATCACAGCACCAGTAAAGACAGCCTTACTACCCATAGACTTATTGATGTCCTCCATAACGGCAAGCGCATTGCGCTCTGCTTTATTGAATGAGTCGTATAGCTTCTGAGAGTCAATCTGTTCTCCACCGAAATCGTCGAGTATCTGCTGAAGCATCTCTGCATCTTTGCCCTTGAAGAAAGACTGACCTTTATTGATATGGTCAATGGTAGCTCGGATGAAGTCAGCTGCTGGGTTTACCTGCTTGTTGTCGGGGTTAGCCTCGAACTCACGCTGCAACATATAAGCCATCATCTTGTACGAAGACATACGCGCCTTGTTGGGGTCGTTCTTAAACGACTTCATCACCGCATTTTGCGCATCGGTCAGTCGCTGGTCGACCCTCTTCATCTCCAAAGAAAACGTATCGTAAGCCTGCGCTAGCGGTTTGAATATAGCGTCGTAAATACGCGTGGTCTTAAAGTCACCAAAGACCTGGTCTAGATAGGCAAGCGGGTTGCGTTTGACAGACTCGAAGAACTTATTATTCTTGGTGATGCCAGCCTTAATCTTACCGATAAAAGTAGACACAGATAAAGGCTTAGCTTTAGCCACAGACTCAGACAAAGACTCCGCCCTATTCGAAGCGTTCATTGTCTCGGCAAGTCGCTGAGCTGCGTGGGTTACGAATCCGTTGTTTATGTTATCTATGACAGCTAACAGCGTCTCTAGCTGCTGGTTGCTGAGCCTCTCGATAGCCTCGGTACGCATCAACTTGGCGAGCTGACGAGCTAAGGTTCGTTCCTCTTCCATAACCAGACGCGATACATTGACCTTGGCCGCCTCAACCGCCGACATAAGCTCCGCCCTTTCCTCGGCTATCTCTGCCTCTGTCTTAGGTTCTTTCGTGGTAGACTCTACGATACGAGACTTATACTTGATCATTACAGTGGCTTCCGCCTCTGATATGGTCTCGTCAGCTATCATAGCGCGAACGGTAGCTGCGTAGTCGAGCTTACCGTCCTTGATGACTTTATTCTCGTAGTTCGCAAATACCTCGGCCAAGTCCTCGGCCATAGACACCTCTTCGTACACCGCGTTCAGAAGTTTATTAGCCATCTCCGTTACGTCGTTGATGTCTGCAAGTGGAAGCACCTTCTTTGCAGCACCCATCATCTCAAGGAGATTTTGATAGTCCTCAAGCATCTCCATCGGTATCAACGTAGGGTTGACATTGAAGAGCTTAGTGAGGGTATCACCGAGCACGTCGGCAACGCCAATCTTAGACTTTATATTCTTCTTAGCTCGGGGAAGTAGCTTCTTGATTCTAGCAATCTTCGCTCCGTACTCCGCATCGGCAAATATCTTAGACATATAGTCCAAGAAGCTATCGATGCTAGCAGGGTTGAACAAGTCCACTCGGCTAAACCGACGCAGGACAGAGCTCATCTGATTGGCAGTGATGACACCACCATTGACCATCTCCTTCAGCGACTTAGTCAGTTCGTTACCCGCCACCACCAAAGCTCTCGCTGTGGTCTTAGCGGTCTTAGCAACAAGCCTCAGCTGCATCTTGAGCGCCTCCTTCTCGGACAGCGTCACCTTCTTGACGTCCTTGATGTTTCCAAGGATACGCTTCGCTGACGGCGCTCGCTTCTCTTTCTTATCGAATTTAGCGCGTACCTCACGTATCAACTTCTCCCTGTGGATATCCGTGGTATCCTCGTAGAGCTTAGTGCCTTGTAAGTAAGCCAGTGCATTGTCTAGCTGTTGGTTGAAGGGAACTCCCCGCTTCTGCGACTTTGCGATAACACCCGCTATCTCCTTCATCACTCGGGCATACACATCGTCCAAGGTCTTGATAGCCTTGTCTATGTCTGCTGTTGGCACACCTTTGCGCTTGAGGAAGTCTTTGGTTGCTGCGTCCTTGAAGTTATTGTCTCGCGCCTGCTGCACCACCTCACGTACCGACTTCTGCTGACGCGGAAGCGGAGTAGCGATATCCTCTAACTGCTGGCGAGGGGCTACGCCTGGCTTTACGATAGCGTTGTTTAGGCCGTCTATATCGAAAATTGCTACCTTGTATAGGCCAGGTCCTTCGTAAATCCCGTCATAACCTGCGTTAAAAAGCAAATCGCTAAACGCTGCGTCAGTATCGCTTTTTCTGCCGTCTCTCTCTATTGCGTTTTCAGCCACCTTATAGGCGTCCATAAGATTTTTAGCCTTCGCCTTTTTTAATGCTTGAAGCACTCTATCCTGAGAAAAAGCCGATGTGCCAAAAGGAGACTGGGCTTTTATTTGAGCGTCAACCTTTTTTAGTTCGGCATCAATCTCGTTGTATTCTGGAATGCTTCTAACTTCGTCTTGAGCCGCTATAAGTTGTATTCTGTATGACGACAATTTACCTAGATTTCTTTCTAAGTCAGACAGGAAGCCTTGTAGTTTATTTCCCTTTACCTCGTCGAGGTTTAACAGGTTCATATCAGCGGGGTCTATGTAGGTGTATTCACCTCCGTAGTCCATTGCCTTCTGAGCGTTAGCTGTAAAGTAAAAACCTAACGCGCCCAGTTCTGTTCTGTTTCTGCCCTTGATGAACTTCTTGTCAAATGAGTCGCGAGACTTATCTGAAGCGTGAACGAGGTAGCCCATCTTTGCAGCCTCTTCGGGGCCTGATGGATAAGGCTTCTGCTGACGAGGGGCTACGTCATCCTTTATGTCAAAGCTCTCTTCGCTAAGTGGTTCACCGCTTTTATCAAATGGCTCGCCCATTTTATAATCAACGTCCTCAACGCTCAGTATATCACTTGGCGATATAACGTCTTCGGTGAATACGGCTGATGAAAATGGATTGAACGGGTCTCCTGTTAAAGCCTTATCTTCTTGAAGAGTTTTCCCCTCTGCATTAATAGCTACAATAGAAACTTCTTTGTCTTTTTCTATTTTAGTTTTGATGCCCCACTTAATAGCGTCTTCTAAGTTCGAGAACGCAAAGCTCTTGCCCGATGTATCAAATGAATCAGCTCGCTTAATTCCTTTAGCCCACATTGCGGGCCTGTCTTTCTCAAGACCTTTCTTCTGAATGTCTCCCTTGTTGTCCCTAATCGTAACGTGGTATACTACCTGCTGGCGAGGGGCTACGCCTTCCCGCTCAGTAGCTGGTCCACCGCGCTTGCCTCTTCCTCGCTCAGTAGTCGTCCCGTCGCCATCTCTAGACTCATCCGAAATAAGTCCTGCCCAACTAGGGGCGTTGATGCCGTCTGCTTTTTCGAGGACTTCTTGCCTCGCTTGCTCGATTGTGATGTTTCCTTCTGCATAATTTTCCCAGATATCATTGATTGATTTTACATTCTTAGCTCCGTCCTTGAACTTACTTGTGAAAAGACCACGTACCGCCTCCCACGTTACGCTCTGTACCTGACGAGGAAGCATATTATTCTCCTCAGCCGAAAGGAAGTAACCCGCTTGGTTGGCGTAGTACAATCCCTTCTGTCCTTTTACTCCTGAGTTCGCTGTTCCTGTGCCGAAATTCTGAACTACCTCCTTGGTCTTGGAGCTAGCTGGTATTAAAAGAGCCGCCGCTATAGCGTGAGTGTCCATAGTGATGTCCTTCTCCTTCGACATCGGGTCGATGATGTTGTTGAAGAAGTTTCGAATCTTATGCATCTGACCTAGCGTGACAGATATATTCTCTTGGCTTCCGTCAAGGCGTATAGAAACACCCTTCCCTATCTCGGTGTATGACCCCCATCCAAACTTACGTTTCCCTCCTGCGTCAGTAAGAGCGTCGCTTCCGTAGTTTCCGTCAGGACTGATAATAGGGTACGACTTGGGTTGATTGACTTCGTTATAAAGCCTCACGTAATATGGCTTCAAGGCATCGGGTGCATCCTCCATACGCTTGCCTTTATACGAACGCAATAAGTCTAGTAAAGCTTCGGCATCTGCTATAGCCTTTAGGTTCTTTACCTCTGCTGCTTTAAATTTTTCCACCTTAGCCTTAGCCTGGCTTTTACCCTTTGCTTTTCTAGCAGATTTAATCCGCTTTTTGAGGTCATTAATCTTCCCTTCAGCATAATTGACTTGGTAGTCAATCATCTTCTGGCTCATCACAGGGTTCTCTCGGAAGGCTAATAGTGAAAGCTCGGCGGCGCGAACGTTTTGATACCAATCGTTTTGAGGAGATAGAGAAGCTATGATACCTGCTACTTGCTCAGGGCTAACTCCATAGTCGGCGGCTAGTTCATTGGCTATTTTATTAGCTCCGTCATACCACAGGGTAGATATCTCTCGATATTCCTCGGGGTAGCTCTCCATAATCCAGTTGAGGTTGTCAGCTACCTGACGAGCATATACCTCATATACCTCATCGGCCTGCTCCAAGGTAGACACCTCGTCGAAGTTCTTGACACCTCTAACCAATGGATACTGAGCGATAAGGTTCGCGTTCTTCAGGTATGAAGCGGGCGCGTTCTCCCTTACGTAATCTAAGGTCAGGTCAGGTATCTCCTCTACAACGGCTTCTTTGTTCACCTTCTTGACGCTAAGACCCTTACCCACCCTATTGCCTGAGCGGCTTCGCATACGCACATCTTTAGGGTTAATACCCTCTACCTGCTGGCGTGGAGCCATCCCTTCGTCAAAGGCTTTGTAGTTGTTGCCCTTTTTAGAATCGGGTAGCTCCATACGGATAGACTCCCCTGCGTTCTCGGCTCGTTGATTTTTGGTTTCCTCAAGAGATAATTCATTACCATCAGGAGAAAACGCTCGCATACCCAACTTATAGTTTAAACCTACAGCCGCATCCTTAGACGCCATAGCCGAAAGCATACCGTTAGTATAATTTAGAGCGCTTTTTAAAAGCTCAGTCGCCTTGCCTTGCCTACGGTTATCTTCGTCGACACTTAGACGAAGGACGCTAGATTGTTTAGCGCCTTTAACTTTACCTATTTCAAGGATACCGCCCTCAACACTAAAGTCTTTCATACTACCCTTCTCGAAAGACGGGTTGGTACTATCGGTATCTGTTATTGAAACCTGCTGGCGTGGAGCCACACCTTGGTCTTTTCGAGAAGCGATTGCTTTATCTATAGTGTCTTTAGATTCAACTTCGTTCCGAGATAGGACATAGACAACGTCGCCGTTTTGCTTCTCGACTACATTCCATCCCGTGAGAATCTCAATGTCTTCAGCGGGAACGCCGTCGGCAAACATAGTCTTAGCGGATTCATAGTTCGCTATCGTCGCTCGTGGACCATAAAACAAGCCAGCACCTTTCTTACTTCCTTCCTGAGCTGGTAGCTTAGCCAAGTCCAAAGCATCCAACTCCTGCTCGGTCATCTCTTCCTTAGCCTCTATCTTCCTCAGTACCTTTTCTTGCTCACCGAACACAGCTAATTGGTCCGCTCGAGGAGTGTCCTCGCTATCCTCTATTAAAGAGCGTCCTCCTCCATCTCTAGAAGCAGCGTTCCTGGCTTCCACCTCACCGATAAGTCTTTGATAAACAGCGTAAGGAGACCACATTGAACGTCCATCCTTGTTTTCAGTCTGCTCTTGTATTGTTTGTAGAACCTGGTATATACCCCCCATCAAATCTCCATCCTCTAAATCAATGAGGTCCTCATTAAGAACCCCTAAAACATAAGAAGCGGCGTCATCTCCATAGAGCGAGTTTAATAAATTAGCATCTTTAGTATTGCGATTTAAGAAGTCTTCAATTGTGTCAATTGATTTTAAATCATCCACATAAGTTAATTCAGACTCCTCTGCTATATCCGAAAGCATACTCATAGCGGATTCTTTGCCCTCAAGAATATTAATTTCCTTTAACTTATCTGGCGATAAAGAGTTTATTAAATCTATTGCGGTATTTGCATTTCCTCCAATTGCAAAACCTTCCTTAAACTGTATGTAATGCTGTAGTTCGTGTATTAAATCTGGCCTTACTCTGCCGTAGTTTTTTACATTTATTTCAACAGCATTTTTATTAATAATAAACCAGCTCTCTTCAGCACCTGTATCCCTTACGTTAATCGTTAAGCTTATATCTTTTACTTCAGGATAAGCTTTATAGAGCTCTGGAGCATCGTACACATCACTGAGCTTATAGGTTCCATTGGGAACTTTCTTTAGCTTCCCAGTCTCAATCTCATACCTCCACTTACCGTCCGCTCCTTTCTCCCATCCCCAAGCAGCTTTAACCTCCCTCCTTACCTTCTTACTATCGCCCTGCTCTGTGTAAGTCAACATCGCCATATCCAATCCATCACGAACGTCATCCTCTAAGCTTGCACGTTCTCCTACGATTTGCTCTCGAGCCATAATGCCTCTTTCCTCAGCAGCTTTCCTTGCGTCTTGCTCATCTAAAGCCTTCTCAACATCCTTTCGAGCTTTCTTAAGTTCTTCAGGGGTAGACTTCTTTCTAATCTTATCTATCACCGCCACATCAGACGCCTCTATAAAGGCGCCCTGAGATACTTTCCTTGAGACGGTATTTAAAAGGTCAATGACCTCAGCGTCTGTCTTTAAAAACTCAGGACCGAAATACTCATCCAAGCCGAACTTCTTGTCGATACCAATTAGCTTAGCTAGCTTACGTAAGAACTCTTTAATAGCGTTCTGAGCTGGCTTATCCAAAGTTGTATACTCAGCAGACAGAATTCCCATTAGCTCAGCCAGATACTCCTCATCCTGCACGATAGGGGCGTCAGCATATTTAGCAACAAACTTGTCAATCCTTTCGGCTAACTTGCTGTTAGGGTCAACCACCTTTTTTATCGAGTCCAACATTTTACGGGAAACAATCACCGCGTTGGGGTCATTCTTTACCGTCTCCAATAGTATAGCGTGAAACACTTCGTGACCCATAGTCTCTAGGTCAGCTATGCTTAGGTTGATATGAATCGTTTTGTCGTTACCTAAGTACGTACCTCTAGCTCGCTTACCAGCAAAGCGTTTGTACTGACCTTCTGTTTCGTGAAGTACAATCTTTACATCAGGGAATTGCTTCTTCAACGATACAGCCGCCTTCTTAGCTATCTGCTTGATGCGGCTTATCTTTCTCTCGTCCTGAGCTGTCTCCGCTTTGTCTTCGCTGAGTTGCTTGCGGTTGACCACTAAGTTGTCACCTATCTTATCTACGCCCTCTATCTCTTTATCACTGAAGAACTCGTCGATATCCACCTGCTCTTCCTCCGTCACCTCTTGTGTCGGCTCCGACACAGTTTTCTTAGGGGCTACTTTCTTAGCAGAGGTTTCTAAGGATTTAATTTTCCTTTTAATTCTCAACACTCCCGCCTTAGAAGTTGTTGTTTTTAAATCGTTTTTTAATTCTTTTATTTCTTCTGCGACAGTTAACCCTTCTATAATTCCAACAGGTATTTCTTCTAATCCCGCTTCCTTAGCTGCTAGTGCTCTATTACGACCATCTTGAGACCCTCTAGCTTTATCTATGTACGGAAGAGGAAATTTATCCCCCTCTCTGATGGCTTTGGCATAAGATTCTATGGTTTCTTTTGTGCCTTTATTAGAAGCTAACCAACTTTCATACGTTCCCCCCAATTTTCCATCCGTAGCCTCCCACGATTGTTTTAAATACTCATCAGGAGACATCATAACAGTACGAGTAATTCGCCCATCAATATCGGAATCTCCTGTGGAAGATTTAAAAGCATTTGATTCCTCTACCGCGACTTCCGCCGTCGTTGCTGTAGCTTCATCCGTAACGTCGTCTTGGGCTTCAACCTCTGTGGTAGGTTCTCCGATGTCGGGTACTCCTTCTCCCACCGCTTCGCTATCTCTGGTAGATTCTGGTGCATCCACGCTCTCTGGGCCTTGCTCTTGAATGGCATCTTCTTGTGGTTTTTGTACGGCCTCCATAGCATCTTCAAACAGCTCCGCCTGCTTGGCTTCTACTTGCTGCTCTGTAGGAGATTCAATACCGTCTTTAATTAGTTCTTCTCGTGCGTATTCCTTGGTGACTATGACCTCAGTGGTCACCTTGTCGCCACTGGCATCTACGGTTTCGGTGTAGGCAATCTTAGCCCCGTCCATAAGTCCGTCAATCTCTTTGTTAACTTCAGCTAGTCTCTGCTGGGCAGCTCTAGTACCGTTGCCTTCAAGACCTCTACGCTCTTTCTCTAGCTTAGTTAGGGCGGTAACCGCTCCTTCATCAGTGATACCAGCCTTGGCTAGCTCAGCCTTGATGATAGCGTCCATTCGGGCGTCTTCTCTACGCTTGATAGCGATGTCCTTTAGGACTGGGTCGTTCTTTATCTCTAGCGTAGCACCTACCAAGTCTTTGACAGGAGCGTTCTTAATGAAGTCAGCCACCACAGGACCTGAGACGGTTTCTCCGTTTACTTTATAGGTGGGTGATTTGTAAAGACCACGTCCTAGACCAACTACTTGAGGCACACCGCCCGCAAATCCCTCGAACCCAATCTCAGCTACATCCATCTCTTGACCAGCGACCAACCGACCAACAACCTCACCTGTCGACTCGGATACTACTTCGACGCCTGCGCCAGCCAATCCCGCCACAGCCTTACGGCCAGTGGCTTTAGCTACCGACTTAACGACCTGACTACCTACACCTGCTGTAACGGCATTAAACGCACCAATGGCGATACCACGCCCTGCCGCTCGATACCTCATAGACTTTATTGCCTCGGGGTCTTCCAATACCTTTCGAATACCTTCGGTGGTCATCTCAAGACCTTTCTTCTCAAGCTGCTCCTGAAGGAACTCACTGAAGGCAAGACCCGTCTCTAGGGTTGTACCCATAGCACCCATCGCTCCCGTCAAAGCTCCTCCAGCTGTAGTGAACACTCCGAGTGGTCCTGCTGAGAATCCTGTAGCTCCTATTGCCGCCCCTGCGCCAGCGCCCGCCGCGCCCGCAGCTAGCGTTGCTGGAGTCGCCATAGCAGACACCGATGACACAAACAATTGAGGAAGTATGGTGGGGTTAGCAGCTGTCCCCATTAAAAATCCAAGAAAACCCTTTCCGTTCGCTTCGTATATCTTATTAAACTCCTTCATCTCCTCAGACTCCCCTTGGCTCGCCATACGCTCTTGAGCCGCTAAGAAATCCTGGATGTCTTCATCGGTAACGTCCTTACCCTTGGTCATCAGCTCCAGCGACTCATCTACAGAACCGCCCTGCGCTTGACCTGCGGCTCCAGCTCTGTATATATCTCCAAAGAAATCAGTGACGAAGTTCTTGCCCGCAAAGTCTTCTACCCACGTGTTCTTCTCGCCTTCGGCTTCTGTGACAATCTCAGCTCCTGGGTCTTCATAAACAACGAAGTCTTCTAAATCAGGCTGCTCTATCTGTTCGGTAGGAAGTACAGGTTCCTCTATTCGAGTGGCATCAGCAACTACAGGCTGTACAAACTCCTCCTCGACGACAGTCTCTGCAACAGGAACTTCAGGCTCTGGTGAGACCAAAGAACCAGGCTCCGATACGAAATCCGTAACGGTCTCTTCTTTTTTTTTTACAGCAGAAAAAAGCTCAGGGAACTTAGCATTAACCGTATCGTAATCATAGTTGTTCGCCTCAGCTGTAGCTATGTAATCCTTTAATACCTGAATGTCATACCCAGATAGCTCTGGAAACTTAGGCAGCACCACGTCATAATTATAGTTGTTAGCCTGAGCCGTAGCTATAAAGTCTTTTAATAACTGTTCTTCCATATTATTATCTTGCTACACCCCCTGAATTACCTCCTACTGTTGAAACATCAGACCTGTTAATTCTATTAACCTCTTTCTCCACTACACCTCTAATCGTTTCGGCTACACCCGCGACTCCTCCTGTAGCTGAGTCATTGTAAACGTCCTTTATAACCTCTACTGTATCTCCAATAGTAATAGTCATAGTGTTTCCGCTAACGTCTACCTTATAAGGCTTATCCGCCTGATTTAATATATCTTTTAATTCAGTGGGCATAAAGCCTGATTGATTGATAAGTCTGTTAAACTCTCTTTGTACTTCCTCTTCGCTATCCGCAGGTAGAATATTAGCACCTTTGTATAGACTATCGCCAAGCTTATCTTTTAGGAATTGAGAATATGTAGACGTAACAGCTTTTCCTTGAGTGTCAGTACCTGTTATTAAAACGTCCTTAAAAGGCATAGAGATATCTCGCGTCCCTATAGAGGACGTAAGAGGGGCCGCTCTTTTAATTCTATTGCCCGAATCATCAGTAGCATAGCCTATACTGAGACCCTCGTCTCGAATGTATTTCTCTAGCGCTCTTTCACTAGGGCGAGCTTCACCTTTACGTTTAGGAGTGAGTAAATCATACGCTGCTACGATATCTTTTTGGATATTACCCGATAGATTAATTTTCTCTGTAGTTCCATCCTCATACGTAATAGACAGGCCATCATCCGTAATATTGCCTTCTGAAATTGGACTCAAGTTATTCGCCTTTCTCTCTTCGTTTGTGGTCCTGATACGACGATTTAAAGCTTCCCTAGAGATTGAATCCTTGTCAGTTAATATTGTATTTATCTCTTCTACATATCCAAGCCGTTCTTGTTCTGTTTCTCCCGCACCAATAGACGCAGCTGTCGGGGATTTTGGAGCAAATATTGGTCTAGCCGTTTCCTTGTATCCTACCATAGCCAGGGCATCGGTCCGTAGCTTTTCCCTTACAGCTTCATTTAAAGCGTCGTTGGACTTAGGAAATAAAATGCCGTCATTCTGAGTGGTTACACCCACCTTACGGGACTCTTCCGCGCCCCAACTTGTATCTTCAGAACCTAGGTCATAGTCGTCAGCTGTGACTAACCCTAAATCCTCAGCCATACTTAACGTATGAATGTCATTGACCATAAGAGAAGATAGCGTATCGTCTAAAGACGCCATTACCTCCTTACGGGTCTTTTCGTCAAGTTCTCCCCCACTTGGGTCCGATACGGTTAGTACGCCATTTTTGTTTACCACTTGGATATTCTCTCCTAAACTATCGGCCCACTTCTGTAGGCTAGGAGTGTACTCAATCTTGTCATACCGAGCTTGCATCTGATTGACAGCCCCTTCTATAGTAGAGAAGTCGGCTGGGTTATCACTTAAAGTACCTAAATCATTTAAGATTCCGATACTAGCAACTCCATCATCTGGATTCCAAAATACACGAGTTTTAGAAAAGTTTTGGAAATCATTAACTCTTTGAGCGGCTACACCTTCGAATTGCATAGATTTAGGCTGACCCTCACCAGCGTTAATGCGCTTCATAGTAAGCTCGCTCTCCTTATTGGCGGTATCAGCTATAGTTTTTAAAGCTGCAAAACTATTGTCTACGTTCTGCCTGTTGATTGTAAAGTCGCGAGGGTCTACAATACCAGACTTAAGCAGTCGGTTTTGAGTCATCATCAACTGAGCGGCATCAGCTGAAGCGTTTAAAATCCAAGTACTCGCAGCTTTATTAGCCCCTTGTGGTGCATCCGCTAGCCTCTTACCTACGGCAACCGACTCCTTGTCAATCTCCTGACGCTGAGTCTCTCTATCTGCCTCTTGGTCTTTAAGAGTTTTGACGAGGTTGGTGCTAATAGCACTCCAGTCTACTCGGGTATCCGCACCCCTCTTTGCGTACTTATAGTAGCTCATTATCTAAAGCGTCTAATTTTTCCAATCTGAGAATTTCCTTGATTAAAAGCGTTAAGCTGGTCAATGGTTATCCCTTGAGTAAGAAGCTCTTGCTGAGTGAGATTCCCTAGACCACCAAAGAAACCACCAAAGTCTCCGTCTTGACCAAGGGCAGCCTCCATAGTAGCTACATCAAGTCCGTATTTATTAGCAAACTGAGCACGTTGAGGAGCGGCCATACTTCTCATCTGGTCTTCTAAAATAGGAGTGGCTTGTCCTAGGAACTGCTCTCGACCGTCACCCTGAAGTTGTTTTCCAATCATCTTAGTTCCCCTGCTCTGCTTGTAAAGAGCCCTTCCCGCATCAATCTCAGCACCTACAGCGCTAAGTCCCGTAGCGGCCCCCGTAATAGCAGCGGCTCGTGCAGCGGCTTGGTCAGCAGCTGCTTGCTGAGCTCCAGTAGCCATATCGGTGTATATATCTTCTCGACGGATTTGATTCACCGCGTCTTGCCCTGCCACAGCGGCGTCTCTTTGGTAAAGCGACCTCTCTTGAGAAGCGAGGATATCTTGTTCTGACTTAAGCCCCGCAGCAAGACCCAATCCAGCTGTAGCGGCAGCTCCCCTTTGGTCGCCCTCCACTCCTGCCTGAACACCAGCAGAAACCATACGCTGCGCAGCCTCTCGCTGCTGCATATACTCCGCTGTAGGAACAGAGAGCTCCTCATAAGGGTTTATCTCCGTCTGGCGAAGGGCGTTAGCCGAAGCTTTCTTAGCGGCTACCTCGGCTTCTTCCATACGTGATTTAGCCTCTAGAGCTTGATAGACGCTTACGCCAGCCTGAGCCAGCCCTATTGCTGCGGTTACAAATGCCATATGATTATTGTTTAGTCAAAGATAACGAGATTCAAGGATACGATTTCATTACTTGAGCTTCTACTATAAACAGCTCAGTAGCCGAAGTAGAAGAGTTAGTAGCGGTAAACTCGCAGTAATGACCCAGTACGCCGTGCGATTCCGCCTGTACGTTCTTTACGGACATCATATACCACGTGTTCTGTGGGGTAACACCACCAGTCGCCAACGTAAAGGTAAGCTGTGTCCTATCAGCTGATATAGCCGTTACAGGGCCTACTAGCGCAGGGACACCTGGAGTACCAGGGTCGATTGTATATAGGTTATCGCCAATAGAAAGGATGGTACTAACAGCAAAGCCAAATGTAATAACCCCAGCTGCTACACTGGTATTAGAGCCAATGCCATTGACAGAGCGAAGGACATACTCAGAAGGGCTAATAGTAAGAGCGGGCTCCGCGTTACCGTCAGGGTTGCGAACGAACGCAAACCACACAGCCTCTTTCTTTTCAAACCAAGCCTCATCGATATATCCATTTTGGATATCGGTCTCTAAAGTAATTTCCCAGCTGAGGTCCGACTCCAGCTCTATGGTTTTCCAAAGCGAGTTCTCTGTAGGAGATTCGTTAAAGACGCTGGTAATTTTAGTGGGATACGCTACTCCGTAAAACTGATTGCGAAGTTCATTGGTATTGTGCCGATATAAATCCCCTCCGTTAAACGAATAGAAATAGTTATTCATCCCAATCATTAAATCAGGAGCATAGGAATAAAAGGAAGGCCAGCCCTGTACGTCAGGAGAGTATGTGAGAGTATAGTTCGCCATTAGATACAGATTGTTTTTTCTACTATAACTCCATTAGCGTCTACCCGAATATAATGTCCAGATACCCTGTAGTAACCTTCTGAAGCTAAAGTCTGTCCCAATACATCCACAAAAACCCAATCACCCCTTGTCGGAACTCCAGGTGAAGAAGTGGTTTTAACAGGTAAGTTAAAAAGGTTAACGGTAAATGGTTGAATACATATATCTGTACCCGTAGCTTGGACTGCACTTGAGGAAAAAGCAGACAATCTAACAGGACATTCTACTGTAATTCCCCAGTCAGGAGCCGTAGCTAAGGGGCTGATAATTCGAACCGTTAAAGCCGTTAGTGTAGTAGTTGGTTTTGAAACATATAAAATATAATCCCCCGCGTTACCATTTGTTAAACTGGTTAAATCTCCAGCTGCAATTGTAATAGGTTCAACTCCGTCAGCATCAAAATCTTGGTCTACATAGTTCCAATTGTACTTTGATTTTTGTGCTGTTCCTGTAGCAGGAGTTCCAGCTGTGCTCGTATCCCCATAGTAAGGACCTGGGAACCAGTTTGTAGCTGGATTTAAAGTAGAGTTTGTTAGCGATACACTAGACGAGTCGCTTTTGGTTACTCCGTCATACGTTACAAATATTCCTCCAGCGATATCAGGAGTAAACCTAATAGAAGACACACCAGGGCTATTGCCCAAATCGTAAGTGATGTCATAAAAAGAATTTCCCGTTAGAGTTACAGATACTGGAGGTAAAGAAACGTCCCTACAATCTTCAACGCAAGAAGCGCAAATTTGCACAGAACCCAATACGCCTGCTACCTGGTTTCTAACTATAGAGTTTCCATTGACAATAGCTTGATACCACCCATCAGCCGCTGGAACCGAAAGAGCCGCGTCAGAATAAACCGTTGTTGCAGTCGATAAGGTGTCTCCATTTAAGTAAAACACAGAAGGAGAACTGCAACAGCAAGCCGCCGAGGCTTTAGCTCCATAGCAAAGCCGTGAAGACACTGCCAGACGATAGTCGTAAACGAGATAGAGATAATTACCCGAGCCGTTAAAATTAAAATTGCCAGAATAAAGACTAGCGCCATCAGTACCAGGCGTAACAGTTAAGTCGGTTGAATTAGAAAGTATAGTCTGTATGTTGGCAGGTGTATTAGAATACAACTGAGTAGTTCTCCAGTACTTTAAATTGTTTTCAGCAGGTAAGAAATTAAACACATCGCCTGCTAGCTTTGCGCTTTGAACATATACCGTAGCCCCTTGAGGAGGGAAAACGCTGGAACCTTGGTCCCCTGTAAGAAGTTGATACTGAGACACAACGGGATTTGTTCCCGCGTCAAATAAAACAAACTCAGAGTAAGTAGGGCTAGGCGTGCTACCGTCTTCAAATCTAAACTGACTGTGTATCGTTTCGGTGTTCTGCCAATCTAAATTAAGCGATACCATTATCACGTTAATCTCAGTAGCGTCAGGACACTCTACGGTAATAGGCAAGTTGTTGACGGCTCCTCCATTCGCTGTTATTACAACAGACACTGTATTGGGAAGAAGACCTGTTTTAGGGATAGTCAACGAACCCGCTCCCGTTTGGTTTAAAGCTGAATAAGTAGTGCCAAAAGTAGCTACTACGTCAAAAGTTACTCCAGAGCCTAGAATAGGAGCGCCCCATACAATATCTATATCACCTACCGCACTACCTACATTGACGCAGAAAGAGTTTGTCGACCCAGCTTGTGGAATCGAAATAGTTTGAGGTATACCGCAGTTAATACACTTGGCTTCTACAGGTAGTAATATATCGTTAGAGGCCAATACATACTCATCCAGATACGGGTCAAACCCTCCTAGCTTTTGAGTGGTAAAGCTCTCGTTAAAGAGGTCTCTAAACCACGAGCGCATACCTGCCTTGGAAATTACCGTTAGCGTTTCATTGTTAGCCGCTGTTCCTCGGAGTTGTATTACAGCGCCGCGTTTAGCATCGGTAAAGTATTTATCGAAACCAAACTCAGCGTAGCTCTCTGGGTTAGCCGAGACACCGTACTCTTCGACTCTGGCAACTTGCTGGCCTAGGATAACAGGTGCGGCGGTCAAAACGCTACCGCCTTGAGCGTCGGTCAGGACGTTCTTATTGACAACGACATAAGAGATACGGTCCTCTTGCAATACCAAGATGTCCGTCTCTCTAGCCACCATCTTTTGAATAGGTCCGTACACGTCCTCTAAAGGCTTGAAATTAAGAAGCCCTAGGTTGAACTCATTGAGTTTGTTTACGTTACTCTCGTCGTTGTATATACCACTGTACGTGATGTCAGCAAAGCGGTCGGCCTCTTTAAAGTCCTGAGCAGAAACCAACACAGCGCGTTCTCCTAACTGGAACGACTCGCCTACAGCGGAGTCCTCAATTTTATAGCTCTCTACACCGTTACCAAACGAATAGGAATTAAAGAAATCCAGGTCCACTACACCCTCTGTCGTAGCGTCTTGGTTGGTGACGTTACCTTGGTGGTATCCACCCGTAATGGCATAGTTTTCGCTTCCTTCATAGAAGATATCGTCAGCTACTTCCGCTGGTTCAGTCTCAAAAACAATAAGACTTCCAGGTTCTTGTATCGTTATATTTACTTTAGTTATAGATGACCTGTTGTCTAGGATTGCCCCCGTGGCACCAGAACCGTTCTGACACCTTAAGTATAATCTCTGAGTAGACACAGGACCAGTATCATTACTAATGCTATAAAAGAAAATCTGATTGTTATTAGGCACAAACGGAATTATCGTGCCATTTGAACCAGCATTAGCTGAATAAGAACCTGGATAGTACGTATTTGTATTTGGACCTCCGCTGTATTGGCATTCTACCTCACAATTCATTGCGTTAACAATTATCGAGCCCACTCCTTCTCCGTCCCAAAACGCTTGAATGTCGGAATAAGATTGGCTAGCTGCAATTGTTTTTGTTATTCGACATAAAGAAGCTCCGTTATCTCCACCGCAAAAAATACCTAAATCGTCTCTTCTAAATTTAATTTTTATAGTAACAAGTGACCCTGATGGAACGCTAGCTCTAGTATATCCATCTGAAGCGTTACCAGTAAAACAAGGGTAATTTACTGTTGAGTATTGTAGGTAATTAGTTACTGTAGTTGTTGAGTCAGGATACCCAGGAGAATTAAAAATAGCTTCTGAAGTTATTTCACCTGCAACGGAATAACTAGACACCGTTGTGTCAATGCTAAATCCTTCAGCACGAAGTCGCATATAAAGTCCTGGTACCTCAAGGATATCAGATGAACCTTGAAGAAGATGAAGAAAATTAGTAGGTTGAGAAACCTTGTCTAATACAACGGCTTTTGTTTCTGAATTTAAAATCCCAGTAGAATCTCGCTTAACAATAAGCTCTGTTCCAGCCTCTATCAGCGCTTGGTCTTGACCGATAAGCCTAAACCAATAAGAAGTTGTACTAGGGTCGTAGTAGTATAAAGTTGAGTATATAGTTTCGTAAGCGCCCTTAGATTGCTTAAGGACAAACTTATATGTCTCCGCCCAGCTTGGGGCAGTCATATTGGTGGGGATAGTAACCCGTATCTTATTGATATCGTTACTATTGATAGGCGGAACAAAGACAGCGTTTTGATTGCTCGTTAAAGCAGTCGTAGCCCTTTTGTATTCATCCATATAGACAACGCCCACCTCGTAGTCTCGGTTACTATGAAGGCTTTTATTAGAAGACTGTTGCTGTAAAGAATACGAAACATTACTGACATTAAAATACTCAAAGTATTGATTGTCCCCCTCTAAAGTGTTGTTGTACTGAACGCCCAGTATGCTCACTCCAAACTCATCAGTTGAAAGCGGGTCAACATCTATAAAGACCCCTTGAGAAAGCGCCGTTATGCCTGAGTTTACAGTTGTATATCCCGATGGTGCAATTAAAGAACAATTGAATACATCGGTAAACGTACTTCCGTTAGCACAACTCGCTAAAGACTGGTACGTCCCTGACCCGTTAGCTCCCAGTTGAGATTGGAACTCAGGACTGGTAACCATCTCATAAACACTGCCGTATGTTTGAGGAAGGGTATATACGAAAGATATGGTAAACGTAGGGTGGTTAGGTAGGCCCGCAGAGCCTGTGCCAGAGCCAGAAAAAGAAGCGTGAGTAACGGTAAAAGAAAAGCCAAAGACACCTCCTTGAGCTAATACAGGAGCTGTGGCAAAATCAATTACAGCTTTACCCGTAGTAGTTGGCGCAGCGTTTTGGTCAATACTGTAAGCCTGACTAGCCACATCTCCAGCCGCTTGGAATACCGATAGGTTCTCCGAGACCACCTTAGCGCTGTAGTTGGTATCTATACGAGCCCCCGATGCAATTGTCAAATTATATCCATCGATGTAGTTCCCATACATTAGGCGGTTGCCCATAATAGTCTGAGCTTGCGCCTTAAGCGGTACGTTATCGTAAAGCCTCGCTATCTCTGATTGAGGCAGTAAGGTGTAGATTTTCTGATTGGTAAAGTTGACCGTCTGAACGACGTTATTAGGCCAGCCCTCTTCGCTTTTTATATACTTCTGTATGACCCGAACTGTAGAGTCTGTACCGAGTTTAAAACAAAGGTCAATACCCACTACATCCTCACCTCCTGTATTGATACCCACAACAGCGGTGTTGTAGCGGTTAAGCATACCAGTATTAAAGTTGGTAGCGGGGTCTAAGCTAAAGGGGCTACTCTCAAAAGCTACATCGGTAAACTGAGATAACGCGCTATAGTCGTTATTGACATACTTATATCGGTATGAAAACGACACGAAATGAGATTCTAAATAATCCTCCTCTCCAGGTATATCAATAAGCGTCAGCGTAGGAGCTGCGTTTGGTGGCCTTTTAATAACGTTTATATCGTCATTGGTAATCTGGTCAACGTCGGTTGCCGCTATAGGCTGAGGGTAGTTTTCAACTACGTTAATTTTACGAGGCGGATTGTAATCGTCCGTAAAAAACAGCAGGTCCTCTACCTTATTTACACCCGTTATTAAAAATGTAGGATTAAAATTAAGGACAGATGTACTGATAACGTGATAAGTCAACACCTCGTCTGTCGTTCTAAACGACGCAATTATATCAACGACCCCAGTTACGGATGCTGTATTAGCAGAGTCGTGAATAAACCAGTATATAGTTTCGTTAACGCCATCTTCGAACGCCCCAATACATCGAGCTGAATCACTTAAATCTACCCCCTGATACTGCAAGGTGGTCAAGCGAGTATTACCCTTAGAGTTTTCTACAGAACCTACCTCCGAGCCTTCGGTAGAACCTAGCCTGACGTTTAAGGCATCGATATATTCTCCATTGGGGACAAGGCGTTCATCGACGCTCTTGTTCATACGCCCCTTGATAAAGTTCCTTTTGACGTTCCCCATTATTTAATCCACTTATTCTGTCCACGCAAGTTCATCAATAATCGGCCAGGATGGATATTGCTGATACGGATTTTTGCATTTCGTAAAAGAGCGGTCTTAGACTTTCGATAACGGTTAACTATATACTCCTGAGTTCCCATCTTAGAGTTGAGGATAGCATAAGAGATATACGAGTAGATAAAGTCCTCAAACAATTTATTGACCGTAACTAACGAGTCATCGCCTCCCTCCATACCATCGCTAACGTATTCTAGTATACAGCTCTGACCAGACATAGCCGAGCTAAAGTTTATAACGCCCGCCTTGGGGTCGATACGGAATGTAGGATTGGCATTAGCGGTTTCAGTGTTTAGACCAAACGCAGCGCCTCCAATTGGGAAATCAAAATACCACAAGCCATCAATACACCAGCCTTCGTTTCCGTCGTAAGGGCTGTTCTCGTTGATGTACATTGACCTTAAAGTGCTGTTAAGCCTTTCGGTATCAATAGGTGAGAACTCTGGCTTTAAAGCGGCTCCTGTCTCGTCAAAAAGAATTCTATTATTTGAGTCTTGTAGGTACGCCTGTGCGCTAGTGATTTGGATGTTTTCCGTTAAAGGGAATACCGTTCCATTTCTAAACAAAGAAACTCGAACCCAGTTTACATAATCGCTAGGAAGGACAAAGCGAAGGTCCTCAGAGACATTAAGCTGCAATACCTTAATCTCTTTGAACGCATCGTAGTTAAGCTCCTGTATGGCCCTCTTAGCGTGAAATAGAATCTTATAGCGAGACTTCTCGTTTACCAACTCGTTATTACCGCTATACATAAGCTGGTAGTTGGTTACGATATCTCGTAAGCTGACATATTGATACGACCCCCAATTGGCATCCTCTGGAGAAGCCCCTGCGTTTTCGTAGTATTGATACTGAGTAAGGTATGCCATATTACTTGCTTTGCTGGTCGGCGATTTGTTCTTGACTTACCGCATAATTTACCACATCAATCTCACGGATAGAAACTCCTGCGTACTGTAAAATTTTATTTACCAAACGAGGCTCGTCGTCATCAGGAAGCTCAAAGTCTTGGTAGTCGGCTTGGCTTTGGTCAAATACAGGTTCGCCTGCCGTAAGTATTGAGTACGTCCAGTTTGGAGGAAGGGGATATCTGATATACTGAATCGTACCTGACGTGATGGTCGCGGGATACGCTGTAGCTGTATTTCCGTTTTGAACAAAAGCGGGGAAGCCAGTCGTAGGAGCCGTAAGAGATGACGCCAACAGTAAGTTAATCTTAGAGTTAGACACCTGCTCTAATTCATAGTTGCTACCTGTAGGAAGTATTTTATTGATTAAATAATAATCAGCGGGAAGAGCAAATGAGTTTGTGGTAAAATTCACAATTGTAGAGAAGTCATCGATAACCTCCTCTAAAGAGCGCAATACATCAGCGTAGCCCGTTCCTGACTGGCGGACATTCTCTTTATTAATCTGGTAATTATAATCGTTAAAGTACTCATCGAATATCTCCAGCTGCGCTTGTTTAGCGTACAGATTAAAATCTGCTGGCGAGAGATAGCCAAAATTGTTCTTATTCAGTATCGATAATACCGTGCTTCTGACCGATTCTATCATAGGTACGCTTTTGACAAAGATAAATCAAAAAAAGGGGCCACAATTTGTGACCCCTTTCTGTTCAATACAATCAAGTATTATTATCCAGCCCCAAGAGCTACAGCACTAACTGTCAATGGAGGCATAATCAATGGAGCTGCATTAGTATAAGACGAAGACATCAACTTAACGACTTCTGCTACTAAGAAATTCTGAACTAGAAAACCAGCATCAGCAGCGTGAGTTAACACGATAGTGTCCGCACCTGCATCTGCGTTATAAATGATTTCGGTAGTCGTATTTGCCGACCCCTGTTTAATCATCATAATGTTAGAAGCATTAATCAATACAGGAGGGGTTTCTGCGTTATTGTAGAAAATATTTAAATACTTTTTCATAGTTTCTATTTTTATGCGGTTCCAATCGCTACGTTAGAAATTGTAGCAGGCACTCGATTAGTAATATCCATCGTAGCTTCAGACCATTTTGATTGGGCTGACTCTACGATAAGCTGTTGAATCACGTCTATCATAGACCCGAGAGCATAAGGAGCCGCTTCGCTATCGTGAGTAACCGTAATAACGTCTAAAGTCGTTGTAGCGGCTCCGTTAGCATAATACAAATCAGTGGTAGTAGCGCCGCCTGTGTTAACCCAAAGAAGATTGTCTAGCGGAATAAGTAGATTACCGTAACTAGCGGTTTCTACAGTGAAAAATGAAGCCATCGTTAAAAAATTAGATGATTAAAACCCAAAGATAGGTATTTTAAAAAATCACTCTAGATGCTTCTCAAGCATCTTTAAGATTTCAATTCCGTCATCAGATTTCAAGTAAGCTGAGATAGCTGACTTAGGGTCTTCACCAAACGGAACAGACATCATACGTTTCTTGTTAGTCTTCAAATTAAAGTGGACATCGCGTCCGTTATTGCGAAGTCCCAATAAATTCTTTTCTAGAAATAAAGCCACCTTGCCAAACATATCCAGCGAAGGGTCTTCTAAAGCATCTAGGAAATCTTCTGGGTAGCGTTTAGCGAGAATTAAAATATCGCGCTTAAGCTCCGAAGACGAAAGTTTAGAAGGGTCAATTTCTAGTAGTACACGGGCGACCATTTCCATTTCGGTAAGGTCCATCTTACGTGCAGCAGCTAAAGCGTCAGCTTCCAGGACCATATAGTCGAGCTCTTCTTGAGCGTCCTTTTCCTTATCGACTTCAGAAAATGCCGCACCCGAATCAGGATGTAGGCTTAAAAAATGTTGTAGTACCTGGTTTTCTTTTGGTACAGAAAGGAACCCGTCTTCAAAGACGATTGGTTCTAAAATAAAGTTTCCGTCTTGCTCGTCCTCGAAAGGCGTTTTTTGATTGCGAGCATAGCGTAAAGCGCGATTGACTTGTCCGTCAAAATACATAAGCGGCTTACGAGCGGTATTGCGGGAAGACAGCGTAAAAGTTAACGGTGCCACATCGCGGTTGAGTTTGTAGACCTTGTCTACAATAGGATTTGAATTTTTCATTCGATTGAATTTAAAGTTTAAAAAGAAAAAGGGAGGAGGTTTTACTGCCCCCTCCCTTTCAGAGATTAGTCACGGAACAAGAAGAAGTTGTTGGCACCTAAAGTGCAAACAGCTCGTTCAGACAAGAAGTTAACTTGCATCTTATCGATAGAGCTATTGACTGCTCCACCAGCAGAACCAGTAATCCAAGTCTTGTAACGACGGTCTTCAGTTTCTGAAGCGCGGTACCGAACGTGAAGGAAAGGTCGCTTAGCATTCTTACCCATAATCTGGTCGTATACAGTTGTTGAGCCAGCTGGCACCAATAAACCATCTACCTTACCCGAATTAAGACCACCACGCATAGTTGGGTCGTTCAAGTACTTCCAGTCAGACTTATAGAAGTCATAGCCACGACGGAAACCACGGAAACCTAGGTTCAACGCCATCTCTTCGTCATTGTCAAAGAGACCGTAAGAAGTACCACCAGCTCCGTAAGAGTTCTGAGCAGCCAACATATCATCAATAGCAAATGAGAAGTCACGGTTAACGAAGATTACATTCTCTTCGATAGAACCCTGCTTATCCAATCGCTGGATAATAGTGTCAAACTCAGCCAATGTAGTTGGGATACCTTGGAATACATTTCCTCGAGTATTTACTACATAGAAGATTCCGTCAGAACCAGCATCTGTACTTCCAGCGCCGCCACCAGTAGCAGAATTAGCAGCAGGGCTAAGCTCAGCCAATGCTCCAGAACCAGCTACAGCAGGTACAGCTTCAATCATAGCAGTCTCCAAGTAGTCGTCAAAACGAAGACGTGTCTCGTGCTCAGACTTCAAATACCATAAGTATCCAGTAGCTCCGTTCTCGGTAGTTACTTCAACCCAACCGATTTGAGCCATATCAGAACCATTAACACTATAAGTGTCCTTCAAGATAATAGGCTTATTCTCAAAGAAGTTGTCTTCAGCTTCTAAAGAACCAACCATTGTATCTGTTCCTTTAGCAAACTCAGAACCGTATACAAATACAGTACAAGTAGTGTTTTGAGGAAAGTTTTGAGTAGTCTCGTAATACTTTACCTTAAAGGTAAAAGTACCACCTGCTCCAGTAGGAGTGCTAGAACCTTCAGTTACAACGGCTTTATTGTTCAATGTTGATGCGCCTGCGTTAGCAGAAATCATAACGGTTTGACCAACTCGCAAAGCCGCTGTTGAAACACCAGCAGGTAGAGTTACAGTAAACGTGTGCTCAGCAGCAGCAGAAGGTGCTGTGTCAGCATTACAGTTTGTATACTTAGTATGCAAACGTCCTTGCTCAGCCCATTTGATAAGGTCAGAGTTAGAAGGCATCTCCGCTCCTACCATACGTAAGAATCCAGAAACAGTACGGTTACCGTAACGCTCGAATTCTTTCTCGTAGGTATCAGGAAGATACTGGTTTAAGAAATTAAAATTAGTAATGTAGTTCGTTTGAAGAGCTACTTTACTTGGTGCTGGATTCAAATCGAATCCAGGGGATGTTAATACAGCCATTTTTTTTGTTTTAAAATATTACACTCGACGGGCGCTCTTAATTTTGAGGCCACGTCCCGAATCGGAACTTACGCTCCGAATTTGCACCCCATCCTTATTAGCTGTCTCAGGTACTCGCCGCGAATCCATATTAATATTTTTGGACTTACGACTTATATCTTCGACGCCATCAGACTTACCCTGCTCATAAAAGAACTCGGCAAATTTAGAAGGATTCATTGCCACGCTTAAAGCTTTGTGGTATCCCGCAGCGTCTTTAATCAACCCGTCATCTCCTATAAACTTATTTACGAAGTTCATAATATCTAACTGAGCCGACTTTAAGTCGCTAGCGTTTCCTGGATTAAAAGTGACGTCCTTTTCTCCGACTGCAAATTCAAAACCTTTGAATTTATCAGAAAAAACTTCGTCAGTTTGCTTCCGAAACCACTCGTTACGACGAGTGTTCTCTTGTTGGACACTACTAGACTCTTTCACGTATTGTTGATAGGCTTCAAAGTTCTCCTTCTCTTCTCCAGACAACGGGTTACCACTTGACTCAAGGGGTACCTTATATTGCTCTTGAAGGTCAGAAAAATATTTCTTGGCCTTATTAACCACCTTTTTCTTAGCTACTTTTTGCTTACGTACAAAAGACTCCTCATCGAGGTCTTCATCATAAGTTAAGTCTTCTACCATACCCTTTACATCGTCGGCATCTAAGCCTTCTTCAGTAGCTAGGTAGTACTCCGCTAAGAGAGTATCTGTATCGACAGCCTCATAGTCTTTGTTGAGTTCAACAAAATCCTTAAGGCCGCGACCAGTTTCTTTTTTGAAACGGAAATAAGCGTCTACATCTTCAGGAAGTTCTGGAGCGTTATTACGCTGTTCCAAAAGCTCGTCTAAGTTATTGACTTCTTTTCCGTATCGGTCTTTTAAGAAAGAAAGAACTTGCTCTTCATCTAAATCAGAAGAGATTTGTGTCGGTTCCGACACAATTTCCTCTACTACTTCAGGTGAATTCTCATCACTAAATTGAGCTTCGTGCTTTTCAAGAAGTTCTTGCTCTATTTCAGCAGTAGATTTTTCTTCCAAAGCTCCTAGGTCTCGTACTTTAATTTCCATTAGATTTAATTTGTGCGAAGATAACTATTTTAAAATCCTTCATCGTGGGTCAAATTCAGCAAGGTCGAAGCCATCTAGGCTGTCCTCATTGGATTCAAAATTGATGGGAGGTAAGTTATTCTTACGCTGATTGATTAGTTTAGACTGCTCTGTATTTTGCTGGCTGATACGCTTGCCTTTAGCATCTTCTCGCATATCCTCTCTTCCCGCAATTAGCTCTTCATCAAGCCCCTTAAGCTGCATATTAAAGTTAAACTCCTGCTGCATAAGTTGGTTTTTCAGCTGAGCCTCCATCTGCATACGCTCAATATCGAACGCTACTTCGGCCTGCTTTACCTGAACTTTTTGTTGCCCTTCTGCCTGGATTTTCATCATCTCAGAATCGGCAGCAATTTTTTGAGACTGGAACTGCTGCTGCATCTGTGTTTGTTGCTGCTGCAATTGCATAGCCTCCTCGCGCTCCTGCTTTTTCTTGCGCTTTAACTTAAGAAGTTGGTTGGCAAGTTTAATATTTCTAATCTCCCGAATATCAATGGCATCCTCTAAGTTGATGTCATTTTTAGAAAGCGCCATCTGGATATTTTGCTCCAGCATAGCCTTCTGTTCTTCATCAGGAGCTACTTCAATAAATACCCCGAAGTCATAGATATATAAATCTTTGATATCGTTAAGGATAGATACATTGTACTTGCCAATTTGATTTGAAAACTCTTCTTTAAAATCAGCGTACTCCAATATATCAGCTACTCGGCACGAAAGGGCTTCGGCCATAGATTTAAGGATATAAAGGCTTCCGTCTAATATATGCCGTGTAGCTACATTAGAGTTTAAAGCCGCCAACTTCTGTACACCAACTAAAGCATAGGGGTCTGGTGTAGAGCCATCACGCGCTTCGTTAAGACCCGTTATATCACGTATCATACTGAGATAGTGATTGTAGTTGCCGATAAGAGCACTAATCTTCGACTGTCCCGAGTTACTGGTAAGCTGCTGGATAGGAACGCGGGCGTTATTAAACTCGCCGTCCTGGGTATAGCTTCTACCTATAACACTACCTGTCTGGAAATATAGCCGCAAAGCATCTTCTGGGTTATATGCGTTACCCGTACCCAGGTCGACTTCGTTAAGTCCATCGGCATCGATAAAGACACCGTCAGGGACAATACGAGACATCACCTGCTGTAACTTAAGGTGCGTAATTTGTATCTGGTCAGCTAAAGGAATCATACGACGAACTAACGACTCTATATTTCCTTTGTACATACGAGGCGCACACGCTACGTAATTAGGAACTGCATATTGAGATGCCGATTTAGGTCGGACCATATTTTCTGCCATCTCCCACTTAAGTAGGATGCTGGTTCCCATAACCATAACACCCTCATACCATACATCGATAGTCTTTTCGATTTTCTCAAAACGACCCTCTTCCATCATCTCATCTGGCGGGTTGAATGTATCGTCTTTCTCGATAACCTTACTTCCGCCCGTTTCGTTAATCTTCTTCTTATAGACAAACTTCTTAGTCGTCTTATAATTAAAATACATCAGCGTAGCGGTATCTCGATAGAACATATCGTTTTGATAAAGCTCCGCTACGTTATAGTAATCATACCAACTTTGAGAATACTTAGAAATTTCCTCTAGGTCTTCCCTGGTAAGGGTAGGGTCGATTTTAATCAGCTCTGTAATAGCTACCGTTTTAATCTCACCCCAGTAAAAAGTATCTTTAAAGTATGGGTCTTCAGTATAGCTGTATACCACATTAGCAGGGTCTACATACTCTACCCGTACCCCGTCTCCCTTCAAAAACTCGTGCTTTGCAATACCAATCCCTAAAGTAGTTAGGTCATAGTCTACCCGTTGGCGTGTCTCGCTATAATGATTTTGGTCCAACAACGTATTAATCGCCGTCTCTTCTGCAATTTCAATAGCAGGCTTATAGTTAAGCTGCATATAAAGAGATAGCTCTTCATCGCTGTTGGGTAAATCGTCAGGAGCTACTGTAAAGGGGTCAACGCCAAAGTCTTGCTGAACCTGTAGTAATAAATCTTTAGAGACCATCTGGGCCTCTATCATATCCTGGTATTTACTGCGTTTAGCAGAAGACATAGCATCCTGAGCATATGCCTTTACATCAAACAACCTGTCGGACATACCGTTAACTACAATATCAACAAACTTAGGTATGATAGGAATAGGTGTCCAGTCCAGATTGAGATACGAAAGGTCACCATCTGTAGATAGCTCGTTTTTGTATTTCGCTACCGATTGCTCCCCGCGAGAGTACAGGCGTAATCGATTAAATTCTCGCCATTGGCTATAGAATCTACAACTGTTACCATCTCTTTTAAACCACTCATATTGAATGGCTTGGCCTACTTGGATTCCAAACTCACTACTTGCTTTTTCGGAGTCAGAAACAAATTGAGTAGGGAACGAGGTAGATGCTATATTGACTTGAACATCTCTCATTATTTAACTAGTTCGCTGATGTTTCCACGGTTGTTGTATCTAGCAAAGGTAACAGATATTTTCGATTGCTTTTCTTCGGGTTGATATACGTGTTTTTGATTCGCCATAATTGCCAATCCCGAACTGATAGTAGCATCAAATTTTGTCCTGTTATTGATATCAAATTTAGCCCAGTCTTCTAAGGTTCGAGTAAACGGCATCACTCCGATATCCCCTGCCGAACGATAAGTTCCTTCTAAATCTATACCGATATGTTTTTCAATATACGATTCTATAGCAGAAGCGTGAGACTGCTTGACGTCCTCAGAACTATTGGGTATACCTCCAAGTTCTTTCTCTGTTTTAGAGAGTTTATTAAACTTCTTGTCGGGACGGTTCATAGAAAACTTTCGATAGCCTCTATGTTTAAAATGATAGAGAAGCCTTGGTTTATTATTCTCCGTTAGGATAGGCATACCATAGAAAATACAGGCCATTAGTACCTCTTCAAAAAATATCTCTGCCGTTTGAGGACGTGCTACATACTCTAGAAAAAACTCACTGCTCGGGGCGTCATCCATATTAAACTTAGTCATCCCGTGAAGAGAACCATTAGAACCTCTTCCGCCGACTACGCCTGATATATCATAAGGGTCACATCCAAACGACCCTATATGTTCATTGCCAGGAAATTTCATCCCGTTGCGCGTAATAACATTGTTTTGTAAATGGGCAGGAGGTATCCATCCCAACACAAATCTACCGTTACGCTCTGGAGTCCAAATTACCTTGGTGTCTTTCTCTCCGTTGAGCCAATGAAACGAACCACGAGTAAGGTAATGCTCCTTAATCATCGTATCGTTATAGTCTATCTGCTGGTATATCTTGGTAAGATTAAATAGCGACTGTTTGCTTTCATCTCTAAAAGCGTGAGACTCCGTCCTAGGGAACTGCCTATAGAATTCGTTAAGAGCGTCAGGGTCATTTTTTAATGACGCCACTTCATTCTCCCAATAGTCAATAGCACCAATTTTAATAACACTTCCGTCAATGCCTTTAGATGCAATTGCAGGAGTCCTAAAAATTGGCATCCCATAGATATCTATATAACCCTCAAAATTCCATTCCATAGGAATAAAGAGACTGTACATACCGCTTTTAGTTTGCCCGTTAGCATTGCGGTTGCTGACGTCAGATTGCGAAAATAAAGTCTTATAGTTACCACCCCCTTTACTCAGCGCATTAGAAGTAGAACCCATCATACACTTACCTATAATGCGGCTACCTAGTCGCAGGCAAGTTTTAGTAACGCGCCAGTTATTGAGGATGTTCTCTGGCTTCTCCCACTTCCCGCTCTCATCGTGTACCAGCAATAGGAGCTTCTCTCCGTCATAGCTGTTGTCTGATGTATTCTTCCAATCTATAGTTGTGTCAAGACCATCTAACTCGTTATCCTCATCCAAGTACATATTGCGCTTGGTAATTTTAGAGGCGGGGATACGGTAAGCTAGCTCGGTCTTTGGCTTGTCCATACCGTCCTGGATAGGCTTAAAGAAAAACGGATAGTTTGCCGATATAGGAACGACCTTATCCGTAAACATCTTCTTAGCGTCAGAACCCGTTTTAGAAAGTATACCTACACGCGCGTCTTTAGCTAACGTACCGATATTAACGCATTCTGAAGAACCCATAAAAGAAAATCCTGAACGACGAATCTTTAGGTAGCACATACCAAAACTTCGGGCGTCGGCCTTACACGCTTCCCAAAATATATAGAATATGCGATTGGCTTCTCTAAAGTCAGGAAGTCCTACGTCGATTTTAGTCCATTGAAGGTAGCTATAATGAGACCCCGTTACATACGTAGACTTACCGTTATTCATAAACCACACGCCGTTCTCTCTACGGTTAAACTCCTCTTCTATAAAATCTACCCACTTATCTTTAAACTCGGTAGGCATTTCATTCCACTGAAAGATAGTCTTGATACGAGAGAGTTCTTTAGGATATTGAAGCGGTTGCCAATACTGCTCTTTTTTATTCTTACTACGCTGTATCGGCTCTTTATTTTTAGCGGGAAGAGCAATACGAAGTCCCTGGATATCCACGACATCTCCTACAGTTCCGTCTTTGGATATAACGACAAAATCATACTTTTCATTGTAGCCATACTCCCAGGTTTTACCTCTATTTTTTGCCGCCATCGCCGCAGGAGGGACGATATCAGTAAGGTAGGTAAGAAGGTTATTTTGACCGTCGTTCTGCAAAGCCTTGTTTGGTATTGGTAGATGAGTCGCCGCGTTTTTCAGCTGCTTCTAAATTTTCTTTCTCTTGTTCAATTCGATTGAGTATCTCAAGAGCATCGAATATAGCTAGTTTTTTAGTAGCCGCTGCGTTCTTAAGCCTATCGGCTGCTAGCTCGTCTTCGATATCAGGCTTTATAATATCCTCTTTAGCGACTTTAATAAGCTGCTCTACAGCTCTATGGCCTGCTTTTATAATCTCTAGTTTAAGCTCTTTTATATTCATAAGACCATCGTTATGTTCTCAGTATACATACGATAAAGCTTTTCCCCGTCGACGGTAAACTCGTATTCACTTTGCGGGGTAAAAGAAATCTCATCGCCTTCTTTAACTCCTAGCTTTTCTAACTGCTCGTTGCCATAGCGAAGAGTCCCAAAGAGAGGTTCTTCCTTAACGAACTTCTTTATCCACGATTCTTTTTCTTCTACAGGCTTTACAAAACAGTACTTGCTGTGGGCTTTCCACTGGTCGTCTTTTTTGTACAAGAAGAATTGCTCTTCTTCGATAAAAAATAGCTGGTCTTTAAAGTAGCTACGCCCACTTTTTTGAACGCCTTTCATATCGTAATAGTATTTAAATACATTATGATGGACGAGTAGGGTATCTCCTTTAGAAATAGGACCTGTATAAGAAATGGGGGTTGCCTCTACTATAGCATAACGATTAGAAAACCTATGGTCTTCTTGAGAGGAGCTTACGATGAATTCTACATCACCCATCTCTCTTATGTTATCGTACCTGGTATCGTTAAGTGGCTGAACTATAAATGCGTCTGGTGACCTCATTAAAAGTTAATGTTGTACTCTACGGACACAGGCATAGAATGAGAGAAGTGTTTCCACAGAACTATCTCATCGTTGCGCTCTATCCATATTTGGATTGAATTTGATTTAACCTCACTTTTTATGAGGTGGATTTTATAACCGCCCCCTAAAACCTCCTGCCCTATTAAATAGTGCATAGCCGACTTATAGTCAGGGCCTATAGAAATTTTACGGATAAGCATAGTTTAGATAGAATGAACGACAACGCTTACGTGCGAACAGTCTATGTTCGCAATTGCACTGTTTTTAACTTTAATTTTTAAGCTGTCGCCAAAAACCAAATTGGCAATACAGGTCATAACTAAATTAAACTCAGTACTGTTGCCTGTTTCTGTTACGCTACTTGTAGAGGAAACTATATCTGTCTCAGTTCCACCTGAAGTCTTCTGTGTTATTAAACCCGTAATAACATTATTATTAGATGCTTTTAAACTTAACACCACTGTTACTTGAGAAAGCAGTGTAGTCTGTGGCGTATTTACATTTGACACCAGTTCATTAGTGGCGGTATACCCGTCAGACAACCCTGTAGAAAGCACCACATTTAAATCAACATAAGTATCCGCCGCTGATATAGTTGTTGTAGCTGCCGCATTAGAAAATGCGTCGATATAATAAGCAGGAGCTGTCGCTGAAGACAGTGATTCTACAGTAATATTTTTAGTTGCATTAGAGTCGTTAGCATCGCTAACAACAATCCTATCGGAAGGGCTAGGAGTAACTGTTGCGTATGTACTAATCTTAGGCATAGTCGTGAGGTTTAGTATTCAAAGGTAATCAATCTCTATTTTTCCTTACAGCACTCCCAAAGAAGTAACCAAAGATACTTAAGACGATACCCTCAGTAATTCCGATGAGGTGAATCCAAACCTCTTTATTGGGTTCTGGAATGGTTAAATAGACAATGGCATATATAATAAAAGCGAAAGAACTCAAGCCAATTATACCCGTTAGGTTGAACATAAGGTCAAAATTGCTAGTCTTAGAAATCTCTACCTCGCGCTTACGTGCGGAATCCCTATCGGACACTTCTAATGCATAAAGCTCTTTAAGGTGATTGTGGCCCTGTTCTTTGTCAGCAGGGTCCATCTTAGGGTCGTCGTCTATAAGTCGGCTTATGATGCCTAAAACGCCCGCGTCAGGGACTACATCGCCTACGACACGTAAGATATCGGGAGCTTTGGATTTAAGCCACCCTGCCATCTTGGTATCGCGGAACTTTTTCTTTTTATCTAGGCCCATCGGTACTCTGCTGTTGCGTCAAATGAAGGGCAAGCTTTATTAGAAAAATCGTTATGAGAGTGAACCTCTGCATTGCAATGCAATCGTTTAAGAGTACATATAAGCATCGTAAGAGAATCGACCTGCTCATCGGTCCTAGTGTCCATAGGTTCGCCGTCTTTATCAAGACCTCCTATATAGCAAATACCAATAGAGCCCTCGTTATGGCCTTTACAATGAGCTCCAGTAAGTTTTAAATCTCTGCCGTATTCAATTACCCCGTCTAGGTTAATAACAAAGTGGTAGCCTATATCAGAGAACCCTCGGGCTTTATGCCATCGGCGGATATCGTCCGCAAAAAACTCTTGCTCTTCTTTTGTAGCCGAGCAATGGACAATAATTTTATTGATATCTCTCATCGTCCTTGACCGCGATAGGGCTTTTTACGCCCTTTGCTTTTGGTTAAACGGCTAGTGTTTTTAGAGTGTATACCAGGTCGTTTTGTACAGCTAGAGGCAGACTTGATATTTACTACAGACTTTGCCATTTTATTGATTACTTAATTTATAGATACGGTCGTCTAGTTTTTGAAGGACCTGCTTTATTTCTTGGATATCTTCTTTAAGCACCGTTACGTCTTTACTGGTAGACATAATAGCGCTATCAATAAGTTCATCGTGAATTTTAAGCTCTACAGATGACACCTGCGGAACAGGGAGTTCTTTTGCCTCGGCTATCTCACTCTTCAGAGTAAAGTACATCCCAATGAATGTCGACAGCACTACCCCCAAACTGATAAAGTCTTTTATCCCTAATGATAGCTTGGTATCCTTGTCGATTTCGATTCCCATTTTTTCTAATCAGTATAAAATTTATATATCGATTTATAGTTGAATTAGATTTCATTAGGTAGAAGATATTACTCTTCAATAAAGTCAACGTCCTCAGTCAATTCTTCAATAGGGTCTGGTGGAAACCATCCGTTAGCCTCCATATACGCTTGGTCGTGGACCGTACACTCGGTGGGGATAATCTGTTCAAAAAGAACCGTTGAAGACGTAGTGATAAGCGTAGTAAGGGCGTCCATCTCTGCTTGTGGCATTAAAGGAAATAAAGACTGTAGCTCGGTCAAGTCGACCGCTGCGTTGACATAGATAACCCAGTCTAAAATAATAGACAGCGCTGCTTCCCCTGTAGTAGGATGGATGGCAGAGCCAAATAAATTGAAGCTTGCCTCGTCAGGGTTCTGGATAGATTCTGGACGGGTGATACAATACAACTGACGTGAGATAGCTGCTGCTCGCTCCTCAGATGTAAGCCCTCCTTCGGGAGGTACGATTAGATAGTTACTCATATTGTGTAAAGATAACGATATTAATAGATGACGTAGAAATCGTTGATGTTGGTTTCAATTCCTGTTAGGTTGTTTGTTTCGTCTATTGGATACACAATAAATTCTTGCATCGTTCCAGACCAAGTAATACCGTTATTAATATACGCGCCAATCCTCATTTGTGTCGTATCAAGACTCCCTGTCAGAAGCGCCAAGGCAATCGGATACTCGACTGTATTCTTGAAAACTCGAAAGCCATTCGATGTGGTACCTGCTGTAACGCTGAATAAATTTTGATTTGTGTCGTTTACAGTATAAGTTATAGGTGACCTGCTACCGTAATAAAACCTGTCAGAGTTTGAGCCTGGTGAATAATGCCAAATCCTATTTGTGTTCGTACCTCCCAAAACAAATTGCATTGCGGCGTTTGAAGTATTGTTACTAGCGCAAACTGTGCTTATTGTTATATCGCCTTGGTCTAAATTAGGATAGCTAATTAAGAAATAGTCACTAGAGCTCCTAATGAAATTAATCGCAGGCTTACCGTTCTCCGTTGTCACAGCACCCGTTGACCCATCGTAAATCTTAGGTCGGTTGGGAGACGAAACTTGAGTAGCGTTGTTCCCACTACCACTCTGGTCGTACCAAGTCTGTACGAACACGTCATTACTGCCTCCATAAGCAATAATAGCAGCCGTGTCCAACTCTCCGTTGCTATCGAAGCCTACATCAAGAGTGGCTCCACCTACGGTGTCCTGTACTTTAATAGCGCTACCCGTATAGGTAGAGCTTAGACGGCGTAAGCTATGTCCAGCTCTCGCACCTGGGTAGGTATCTAAAAGTAAAGAACCGCCCGTAGCTGGCTTATCTATAAGATTGATGGACCCTAAAGCTGAGACATCAACTCCGTCAAAATTAGATATATTGGCGAAATCAATTCCGCTTACTTTTTGAATAGTCGCCATACTAAGACATTTTTAAGCTAGTGTGATGAACGAACTGTCTGGATTTATATAAGCAATTTTATTGGTTACGTCCAAAACATAACCTACAATTCGAACAATAAATCCTGTGGTTCCAGTAGGTTGCGTGTCCGTTAAAAGACCGTCGGTTGTAGATAAATAAATAGGAGCCCCCAACGTAGTAATGCTAGAACTTGAGTCCAGTACGATATTACCCTCGCGGAGCATTGACGAAGAATTAGTAGAAGCTGCAATAGCAATAATACCCGTAGACTTAGTGCTATCAGTAGCATTGGAAGCTTCCCACACAGAGCCAGTCCAATAATAAGCTTGACCAAGCGTCGTTGCACCAGAAGCCCAAGCGTTAAAGAAAGTAGAACCAGGTGAATAATCTCCTGCTGCTGCACCCGATGGGTTTTTCTCTAGGTTAGCTCCTGCTCCAGATAAAAAATTCGTAGGGGTAATTTTGATGTTACCCGCCGCCGTAAGACCGACTATCTCAGTTACATTTCCTACAGTTGTCTCAGCTGTAAACTCTGAAAATTTTACGTTTGCCATAATATTAATTTAAGGAATTACAGTCCAATCTTTTGAAGGGTCAAAATACATCTCTTTGTTATTTATTTTATACCCTATTACCCTAACGACATTTCCTGATGCGGTAGGACGAGTTGATGTTGCACCTCCATCGGTAGTGTCTAAGTAAACAGGTGAACCATTGCTGCCTGTTAAAGTACTTGCCTGTACAATATTACCCTTTATAATCATTCCAACTGAACCGACTGAGTACGCGAACGCTGTCCAAGCCAAGAAACCTGTGGATACATTGCTTTCTGAAGTTGCATTTGATGGAGTAACTGTTACTCCCTCGATAACATAGAATGTTGCGGGTGTTAAAGTAACAGTAGTAATACTCCTATACGACTCTACTCCCCTTCCAAAATATGTGGGAGTTGTGTCGTCTGATGATGCGTAATTATTTTGTAGCAGATACGTTATAGAACTGAAGTTCATTGTATTGGTAGACGAATCGTATTTTATATTAAAAAAACACTTCAACTCATCTTCCGTATCCGAACAAAACACCATACGCCCATCACCTTGAAAATCTACTGTAATATCTCCGCCGCCAATAAGGTCTGACACTTCTTGAAGAGTGTAAGCTTCTCTACCTGCGTTAGCTTGAGCCGAGCCTCGGTTTACGGTGTCTACACCTGCGGCTACAGTATGTATCTTATCTGTGAGTTTAATTGCCATCTTAATAAATCGAATAAAAGTCGTTGATGTTGGTTTCAATACCTAATTCATTTCCACTATATGCAGCATAAATGATTGATTCCTGCACCCGTTTAGATGTACCACCCTGTAAGCTTGGATGTTTGCCGATAAAATAAAGGTCTGCGGTACCTGTGTTTCCTACGTCTGTATTCGTGCCGACAGATGCCCCATTGAGTCGAGCGTGTCGCGTCGTGCCATCATATGTACCTCCGTTAAGAACCTGAGTGGCTGCTACTATTGTACCGCCAACTGCCACTTCAAAGTTTGTAGCATTAGAATGATACCGAATTTGAGCGTTTGATGAATTTGTACCAATCATCACACCCCTAGTTGCTCCACCAATTTGAACCCCTGAAGCGTATTGGTTTCCAACATTTATTGTATCGTAAGATGCCACGCAATAAAGCTCGTTTTCAATAACCCCCGTAAACGCGGTGGCGCTGGTGCTTTGTAAAATCTGACTGTTTGAAGTAAATTCTACCGCAGGCTTCCCGTTCTCCGTTATCACCACTCCCGTTGTACCGTCATAAATCTTTGGACGGTCAGCAGACGTAGCTTGAGTTGCGTTATTACTATTGCCGCTCTGGTCGTACCAAGTCTCTACGAAGACGTCGTTAGAGCCTCCGTAAGAAATAATAGCAGAAGTATCTAACTCTCCGTTGCTATCGAAGCCTACATCTAGCGTAGACCCGCCTACGGTGTCCTGTACCTTAATAGCAAAACCTGTGTAGCTCGTGTTGAGCTTACGCAAAGAGTAACCCGCAGAAGCATTAGGATATAAATTTAAAAGAAGAGGCGTAGGCGTAGGCCCGTAAATGCTGTAGAAATCGTTGATGTTGGTTTCAATGCCTGTGCGGTTGGTGGATTGGTCGGAATTATAAATAATAAACTCTTGTCCGAAAGTGTACATTTTCTGTCCGCTTCGAGTCAATCCAAAGCCGCCCGTCCAAGTGCTGAAATCACCCGAAACGGTTAGAACGCTTTGCGATTGCAGCGCGTCCCAAATATCGTTACGCGTTGCTCCAATTGAAGTTCCGTTACTGAATTGCGATAAGCTACCAATTCCCGCGCTACTTGCTCCTGTGTTGCCGTTAATTCCTAAGCCGTAATATTCGACAACAGAACCAACATCGATTCCAATCCTTGGTAATGCTTCCAAGCCGTTCGATTGAAGGACGTTGAAAATATAGGTTGTCGAGGCTCCGTTCCAAGTCGTGTCTGCCATAAAATCTCCCGCCTTAAAATCAAGCGAAGGTTTGCCGTTGTTAATCACCACCGCACCCGTTGTACCATCATAAATCTTTGGACGGTTAGCAGACGTAGCTTGAGTAGAGTTATTACCATTGCCACTCTGGTCGTACCAAGTCTCTACAAAGACATCATTAACACCTCCGTAAGCGGCAATAGCAGAAGTGTCTAACTCTCTGTTACTATCAAAACCTACATCAAGAGTCGCTCCACCTACGTTGTCCTGTACTTTAATAGCAAAGCCTGTATAGGTAGAGCTTAGACTGCGTAAGCTATAACCAGCTGCCGCACCTGGGTAGGTATCTAAAAGGCCAGTAAATACGACTGGGGCTAATTCGCTTACTAAAAAATTCCCTGACTCGTCAATAATATTATCTCCGTCAATAGTCCCATCTCCTATAATAAAGAACGTAGGAGCAATAACGCCACCACCGCCTGCCGTGATGCCGCCAATCATATTGCCGATAATTATTGCCGTACCCTGCATATTACCAGAGAGCTAAAATCGATGTAGCTGTATTGCTAGTAGAAAAAACTCGCTTTACCTGAACAGGGATAAATGACCCAGCCAAAACTCCCGTGAAAGTAATGTCGCTCCCGCTGGAAGTTAAGACCCGTAAGTCACCAGCTCCGCCTACATACAATACACAGCCCGCGTTATCGTCAGCGTACAATGTATAGCTCTCTGCATTTGCCATAATATCCGCGCTTAACACAAGTGTATTGGCGTCAGTAACTGAAGTTACAGTAGCGACTGTATTGTCAGTGGTATTATAGACAATGTAACCCACTAAGTTATTAGTGAAAGTAGCTGCCGTATCTACCAAATTATTTGCCGATGTAGACGTTGCGCTACCACTTTGAGTAGGGCCAGATACATTGGGGATGTTAATCGTGTCGCTGGGAATAACATTGACCCCTAAGCCCACTTGTAATTTTTGATATGCCATAATTTCTTAGACGTTTGTTAATGCCGACTTAGTCCACTTTGCCGCTCCCGCAGCACCCGAAACTACGCACACATAAATACCGTTATCAGCGTCAGTTTCGTCTCCGTGATATAGAACTACCTGCCCTGCAAGACCTCCCGTAGACGCACTCGTAGGAGCTGTGTCTTGGGTCTGAAATAAAATCATAGAGGTCTTTTGGAAAACAGCTATAACTGGATTGTTTAATTCTCCAAATGAATATTGACCATACGTTAAAATACCTCCTGTTGGAATATTCGAAGTAAAAAAAGTAGTTGCTATCCTAGAAGCATTTACAGCATCGTCGGCAGTAAACAAAGCTATAAAGTCATCCGCGTTGGTACCGCCAATCTTAGCAGATACAGTTACGTTACCTGTTGCTGCGCTAACGGTAACTCCGTCTCCTGCTGCAATAGAGTCAACAGCGCCACCGCCGCCGCCAATAAGGTCTGACACTTCTTGAAGAGTGTAAGCCTCTCGGCCTGCGTTAGCTTGAGCCGAGCCTCGGTTTACCGTGTCTACACCTGCTGCTACAGTATGTATCTTATCTGTGAGTTTAATTGCCATAATTACTTCTTGTAAGGGAATGCCCTGTTTAATGTGTCACGGCGTTTAGCGCACCCGCAATCGCGCCCCGTTACCTCGGAAATTTTCTCGGCAACTTGCTTGATACCTGTAGCAGCGGTAAAACGCTCTACCGTATCTCCTAAACCCCTAGATGCTGTTCGAGAGCGAGAAGGCATTACTTATTGATGATTAAAAATGAGAGGCACTTATCCCAGAAAAGCGTGGCACGAAGCCACGCCAATGAGATTGTTTTTCCTAACCAAGTAAATAACCTTCCCATTATCTTATTTTTTAATAAGATTCTTAATATGCTTACCTGCATCACGATATTTCATACCGTGGTCTGCGCCATAAGAATGACCATACATCTTCTTAGACATAGCCTTAGATTCATCACGACGGTCTTTCATAGATTGAGACTTATTGCCGTTACGCGCACCTAGTGACTCGTCCAATCGTGAGTTATAACCTTGATTTTTCATAATTCCTGAGTTTTTACAAATGTACTTAATATTTCCCACGTCTATTAGATGGGGAACTCTTAGTAGAACCGCCCTTGCCTGCCCATAGTTTTTTACACGACCAATACCTCGGAGTGAGCTTGTCAGTAGCGCTAGAACACTTATGGCGAGCTTTAAAGCTCTTACGCGCAGCAGCAGAGTAATTATGGCCGTAGCCCTTAGCGCCGAAATGAATGAGCTTCTCCTTGCCTCCAGAGCAAGCCTTGACCATCTTCTTCTTCCCCGCTCGGTCCGACCGAGTAGGTACATTGCATTTCATCTTACTCTTGTCAGCCATATCAACTATTGGTTACGCGGCCAGCCGCCGTATTAGATACAAACTGATTCTTACGACCGAATCGTTTTTTCTTCTTAGCCGTAGAGGCTCGCTCAGACTTACTCATAGAATTAGCTTTAGATAATGGCAGACAGCGGTCAGGGTTCTTTGTATCCTTACTGGTACCGCACTCTCCCTTGATGGAACCGTCAGTACCAATACGAACCCACTTCTCGTCTCGCCATTTCTTTAGCTCGCCCATTACTTCTTCTTACGTGTCAAAGCAGTCTTTCTACTACGTAAAGAATTCTTGCCATCACGAATCGCAGGTACAGACATAGAAACTTGCCCTCTTTTTTGACCAACACCCGCTCTTTGAGCCGCACCTCTTACTGAAGAACCTATCGTTTTTCGTGTTTTAGAGGATGACGTTCCTTTATTATTGTTTTGTTTTTTAACAGTAACTGTTCCGCCACCTTTACTGACAGAGCGTTCTTTTATAATTTTACCACCTTTACTAACAAGGGTCTTCTTGTTTACGGCCAACCTTTTATTTGAACCTTCTTCGTATACAGGCGTCTTAATTGTAACACGCTTTTTCGTAGTCTTTTCTTTCTTAGCCATAGCTATTATTTTTTAAAATTAATAAGAGGATTTCATCTTTTTCTCCATCCCATATCCAGGATTGTTCTTCACAGAACCACCCATAGTACTCGCGAAGGTAGAAGCCTGAGCTTTACCGACTGCGTTATAAGGGAAGACCTTAGTCTTCATCTTTCCTGTGTCTCCACACTTGTAGCTTACTGTAGGCATAGTTACTTTTTTTTAGAATGAGAATAACCTTTCTTATCTAAAGCTAGGTGTTCTTTAAGTGTCTTAGCGACTTTTTTAACTCCAGTCTCGCTATACATATTATGAACCTTGAATTTCTTAGCAGCCATTACTTCTTGGATTTTTTTGCGTAGTTAGGGTCCTTGCAATACTTGCTCGCAGCCATATTCGCATACGCCGAAGGGTAGCGGTCAAAAGTTCGCTTCGCCCAAGCAATACCCGAAGGGCAAATCTTATTGCCCGTTTTTTTAGTGCGTCCAGCCATAACTTATAACTTTGTTCAAAGTTACAAATTAAATTTAATGGAGAATCAAAGTAAAGCCCCCGTCAAAGTCATCCACTATGATATCTACGATAGGAAGCCGCCACCCAACGACTATATGAAATACTGGAGAGTCATCCGTAGATGGGCGCTCTCTAAATATGACCTGGCGCTACCCGAACTAGAGATGTTATTGTTCTTATACTCAGAGAGTTACTTCAGTAAAGAAACTTTCGATGAGTACAACCAACTTATAAGCTGGAATAAAAAACGATTCTCTAACCTCCTGCGCGATGGATGGATTGTAGTATGGCGTAAGTCCAGACGTAACGAAAAAACCCTCTACGAAATCTCATACAAAAGCCGTAGGATGGTATTGACTATCTACAAAAAACTTAACGGACAAGAGTTCGCGGAGACATACCCCGCGAACCCTATGTTTAAAGTGAGCGCACCCTATACCGATGTGGTATACCGCAACTACATCAAGAAAATCAATAAGTCTATACGACGACAACAACGTCCCGCTCAAGAATGATGGTATAGGTCTCGTCCTTTATCATCATAGAGTGGCCCGCGTTTCTATCGAAATAGATAACGTCGCCGCCTTTAATCGTCTTTACCTCCGTGCCAGGCTCTATCACCAAAGCCTTGCGGTAGCGAAATGACTGCGCGTCCTCCGCCGAAAGTAAAAGCCCCGACGCCGAGGTCAACTGCTCCTCGATAGGAGTGATGACCAAATATTTATTGATTGGTTTCATATCACAAAAATTGGTGTCGTTGGTCCCATATTGGCGCCCAACACATTATACTCAAAATACTCGACAGCCTCCTCTTCACTCATACCACCATCAATTAGTACCTCATAGCACCGAGTGATGCTATAACATACCCGAAAGGAACCTACGTGGCCGTCTTGCGATAACCCAATCACAGCGCTGTCAAACCCATCAGCAAAGAGAGACGTCTCGTCAATACTCTTAAGCCACTCGTCAACGTTCTCTCTAGTTGCTCTCATAGGTGCGTGCTGAGGTGATAATAGCATTGGTGGATAGGATGGTCGTAGCGACCGTCACAGCGTTCCTAAGAGCGCTCTTAGTGACTTTAGTAGGGTCTATCACTCCCTGACGTAGCATATTGCCATACTCGCGGGTCTTTACGTTAAAGCCGTAACCCTTCACGCCCTTATCCATCACCTTGTCCATCACACGCTCAGCATCGATACCCGCATTGGAAATTATCTGCTGGAACGGAGCCTCCAATGCCGTAGCCAATACCCGTGCCGCCAAGCGGTATTCTTTAGGATGGTTATCGTTTAAACTTAAAGGACTTAGCCTCTGAGATTGCTCGAGTAAAGCCACACCCCCGCCAGCTACAATACCCTCGAGTAAAGCCGAACGTACAGCGCATACCGCATCGTCAACCCTATCGTAGCGCTCCTTCTGCTCTAAGTCTGTATTGCCACCCACATAGATAACGCCAACGCCGCCAGCTAAACTGGCTATACGCTCCAAGAAAAAATCCTTCTCTTCCTTTTTTGTAGCGTTGCCATAAGCCGCCCGCAACTCCTCTACACGTAAGTCGATAGCCTCCTGCTTCACACGCTGCTCATCACGTATCAACACGCTATGCTCGCGCTTCACCACCACACGCTTTGCTAGCCCCAAATCTTCCATACGGATTAACGATAAATCGTCGCCCGTCTTCTCAGAGAAATACTTCGCTCCCATAGAAAGCGCTAAGTCACTCATCACCTCCTCCTGCTTCCAACCAAATTGCGGAGGATTAATATTGCAGAACTTCACGTCGTTCTTCATAACGTTAGCACCCATCGTATTTAAGAAGTTTACCGAGCAAGGAGCTACCAATAGCAACTTATGACGCTCCGAAATAACTTGCTTCAATACATTCTCTAATTGTAACGGGCTGTTTATCTCGCTACCACATACCAACACGTAGCAGTTGTCCATCACGCACTCGTCAGTCTCGTGGTTGTTTACAAATAAAGAGGACGAATAGCCCCGCTCTACACGCATACCGCTGGTCACCTCGTGATACGTGTCAGGAAGTAGACTGTTCTCAACCGTCACCACACCATCGCTGCCCACAGCCGTATATACGTCAGCAATTATCTGACCCAACTCCTTATCGTTATTCGCAGATATAGTCGCTACGTCTAACATCTTCCTGTCAGTGAGCTTTACCGAAGACCTGTCCAAACGCTTTATGGTTTCCTCGCTTAAGACGTTGAGGTAGCGTAAGAAGTCCGTTTTATTGATATCGCTGTAGTCGCTGATAAAAGCCTCCGTTACCTTAATCAATGCCTCCGTCAAAACAATTGCCGTAGTTGTGCCGTCACCAGCCTGAGTGCTCGTGCGCTCCGATGCCTCACGCATAATACGAACCGCTAAATTCTCAACCGCATCCATTAGATGGATAGACTTAGCAACCGTCACGCCGTCCTTCGTTACCGTGATGCCGTGAGTGTGGCTCTCCGATTCAATTAATACCGTTTGGCCGCTAGGACCTAAAGTGCTCTTTACAGCATTGGACATCTTAGTGATACCGTCTCGAAGCTTCGAACGGCCAGCATCGTCAAAGACGATATTCTTGGGAGTAAACATTAAATTGGATTTTAGTACAACGCAAATCTACAAAACTATTCGGCTAATGGATGACCCTCACATATCTGCCCGTATATAGCTAAAAGGAATTGTAAATCGTAAATATCCACTAAACCCGTATTGTTGATATCCCCAACTAGACAACCTGGAGTTCCCCAACACGTTAACATCAACATTAAATCCTGAGTGCCAACAATATAGTCGTTATTAAAATCGCCAATGCAAAACTCGTAACCACCAAATAAAGAAGCACGTTGGTACTCTAGCATATTGTGCATCCTGTCTACTTGACCTGGTGTGAAATGATAACGGCACGAGTCAGGGTAATAGTCCATATGGTTGTCAGCAGTATAGTCATACCAGTCTTCAGGACACATAGGAGGGTCACAACTCCACTGAACTTTAGTAGGTGGTGTGTCACATACAAAATCACCCCATACGTCGCAAGGAAGACCGTCATCGTCTCCGCAATTCCCGACGCTCTGAAATACGTGATGTAAACCGCAGTAATGACCCATCTCGTGAGTGATGACTTTATTTAAATTATGACTAGGACGTAAATGGTTAGAGTCAACTCCAAACGCAGCATAGTGAAGCCAAATGCCATCACGAGAATTGTAAGGAGAATACGTGACGTAAGACCAACCTAAAATACCTCCACACATCTTAGGTAAAATATAAATGTTGCAGTACTCAGAAGTGTCCCACGATAAATCATTAGCCAATAACGTGTTCTGTGTGCCGTAAGTAGGAAAGCACCAAGTAGAACTAGAAACGTAATCATCGTGCCAAGCATAATCCATTAAGTCCGTATAGTCAATACCAACTAAGTTGATGCCAATCGATGCCTCATACATATCGTCATTTAATAAATCAATCGCCTGCTCAACATAAGCATCGCTTAAATAGCTGTCAGGAAAACTGTCGCTCCAACAAACGTGAACCACAACATTAATATCCTTCCAATCCGTTAAGACGCGATTCATAGGAAACGTATAAACCAAAGAGTCATAAGAGGTGGCACATAAATCCTGACCGAAAAAAGACAACGGAAATAAAAAGAAGAATAGAAAAAATCTCATCTCAATAGCTTTTTTTGGTTTGTGTTGAATGTTATGTTTTTTCTCTATATATATATATATATTACTCTACTCTCTTTTATATTTTTCCAACTCCTATAGTAGAGGGTAAAGTTAACATTTCCAACATTTCTTCCTGAAGGTACAATAAACACTGGGTTTTTTCTGTGTTGACTTTTTTTAAAGACAACATTTTAGTGTTGAGTTTCGAACATATCAGAGGATTTTTGGAAATCTTTTTTTCAAACCGTGTACCTGGGACACGATATTTATTTGATTGCGAATTGAAAGTCAACATTTTTTGACACGGAAAAGGGGGACTCCCAATCCCCCTTCCACACAAACAAACAAACAAATGTTTTCTTAACTAATGTCGTAATCACGCATCATACGCTCACGCATCTCAGCCTCCTGAATGCCATCAGCAATCATTCCAACTTTAGCAGAACGCTTCTTGTCCTGACGAATTCGTGCCGCCTGTGCAATGCCAGTCTCGCCAGGCATCCGAGTGTTTATCTCCCGACCGCGAAACATATCTAATCCTTTCATATCTCTATTTTTAAGTTCAAACTAATTAATCCTAAGAACACAATAAACTCGGAATAATTAAATTCTGAATCCAATCCATACCAAGACCAACCCAAGCAAAAGCCTATGTCTATCCTGTTATGTATAGATAATTCCCAAGTCATTTTCAAAGGTAAACATTTTTATGAGATGCCCAGAAGTGGGGGGCTATATATACATCTCACGCTCGATAGCCTATTCCTAAAACGATTATTCTCAGAGGGGTGGGGGGGTCGGTTGGTCGGGCGTTGTCCCATTTTTTTGGCGTTTTTCTATGGGGTGGTCAGCCCCCTATGGAGAGACGAACGGGCAACGCCTTAGGCTCCGCGTGTGTGTCGGCTCCGACACTAATTGACGCGGTGAGTGTGTCCCGTCCCGTCCCCATCCCCCGAGGGGAGAGAGGGTGACATCCCTCTTTGAACCCGTCCCTCCACCTCCACCTTCAAACGTTTTGGGGTCAGGCTAGATTCAGCCGCTGTGTGTGTTGGTTGGCTGTCTGTGTGGCTTGGAAGACAAAGTTGCCCTTGGACAAAAGAAAAGTGACTATTGATGTCGAAGTATGGAAGTATTGATTGTATATTGCAAAAGAATTCAAACAGAGGGCAAAGCCCACAAATCTAATACTGCCGTGAAAAAGCAAACAACA
>Ga0307488_10000147_pt1 | contig 51204 bp, 40 predicted proteins | sample SB02metaG_FD_202248 | JGI IMG/M metagenome (GOLD analysis project Ga0307488, IMG submission 202248) | Sea-ice brine microbial communities from Beaufort Sea near Barrow, Alaska, United States - SB 0.2 | ecosystem: Environmental > Aquatic > Marine > Coastal | place: USA: Alaska | collected... | reverse complement strand
TTGGTGGTTAAAATCATCTGATGATGGCCGTCGCTAAGGTAAAGACAAAATGACAATAGGCTGAAGGCTCTTTATAAGCTGAAGGCTCTTTATAAGCTGAAGGCTCTTTATAAGCTGAAGGCTCTTTTCAGACGGAAGGCTCTCAATCCGCTGGGGGCTCTTGGCTAAGAGCTTTGATTATGAATAAGGTTAACTTCGCGTTGGGGAAAGGGAATTTCTATGCCCTGCTTTTTGAATGCGTCATAAATTGCCAGATTGGCGGCATACTTAAACTCAAAATACTGATAGGTTGGCGCTAAAAATCTAACGCCTATATTGATACTGCTATCTGCAAATTCGTCGATGCCTATAATGGGTCCACGGGCTGTACTTATTCCTTCAATGCCCTTAAGAGCCTCTTCGACAATAGAAATAACTTGGTGAGGATCAGATTTATAAGCAACGCCTACACATAATTCCACTAGCTTCTCTTCCTTTGAATTATGCATAATTTCGCCCACCACAAGCCGATTGGGGATCTGAATACGCACGTCATCTTCATCTAACAATATGATGTAGGCCAGATGCACACTTTCGACTAAGCCGGTTTGCCCCTGTACGCTAAGAGTATCGCCAACAACAAAGGGCCGAGTGATAATAATTGTAAATCCTGCGGCATAGTTGGCGAGCATGCCCTGCAAAGCCAAACCTGCACCCAGAGACAGCGCACCGACAATAGCAATTAAAGGCGTAACGTTAATACCTAGCCTACTCAAAACCATCATAATGACAAAGACTAAAATGACGAGATGTGCAGAGTTACCAACAAAGCGGCTTAGCGTAACGTCGATATTTTTGCCCATCATCAGACCTTCAATGGCTTTACCAAGCTTTTTAGCGATCACATAACCGACAGCCAAAATGATCAATGTGACGAGGATTTGTAGGCCGTTATCAATGAGATACTGGGTGATTACGTTAGAGATAACCTGTAATTTTTCGATTTCTTGATCCACAGAGCAATGTTCCATATTGAAAGGGGTAAACCCCAAAGGTTATTGACGTTCCTTGTGGATCGTCTGAGATGCGCAACTGATCACCTTAGAAATTTCAGTTGCACGTTTTATCATCTACCTAGGCTTTTTTGGCTAAATACTGACCTGGTTGATTTTTGTTTATCCATATTCTAGGCTCAAGTTTATATCTAGAAATAATAAACATTATCTCCGTTCTAAGCAACGAGTAACAGTCTGTTTGCTTGGGCTGCAACCATCACTTTTTAGGGATATCATTTTTTCTCTGAACTCTGCAATTAAACCAACTATCACATCACAAACCGAGCATTAAATCCTTAGGGATGTGAGCCATTTGAGAAAGACTTTCCACATACTTCAACACATCGCCAATTCTCACTTTAGAATAAGAAAAATAAAGTTGTTCATTATTTTAAGCTGGACAGTTTAGCCATATTTTATTATTTCTAGATAGGTATTATGAATCAAAATAAGGCGAATATTTAAACACACCTGACTAATAAATTATTCATATAGAGTTTAGGTTAATAAAAATATTAAATGTAAAATTATTGATCATAGTATTCATTGTGCAGATAGTATTTTCGCATAACTCTATAGCCGGCTTAATTGGTCCTGGTTGCTGGAATGGGGATAATATTAACGGTTTTATCGCGACTAGCGCTTTACCTGGTATTGAAACTCATTGGCCACCTTAGATTTTAGCGGAGAATCGATGTACACCTCGATAGGATGAGAATCAGCCCATACAAATGATATTGATAAGACAGCAAGCGCAGGTAACGAGGCGTTAGATACGTTACTGACTCTACTAGCAACACTAGTAATTGGGGGGTGTGAGATACAGTTAACTTTGACACTGAAAATCTATTTTTCGAAGATTCTAATGGTCTTTGGAATGTTGGTCTTGATTCTTTTGGAGCTAACAATAGTGTCGGTTTTAAATTATGTAGACTCACTGAAAACACCACTCTTAATTATTTAGCCAGTAATGCCAGTTTATCTCTTTTTGTTGGCGATATTATTGTTGGCTTTAACGATAACCATCTCAACAATTCTGATGGTGACTATGACGATATAATTATTGCCATGGGAGCAAAATCTGTCCCAGCAACTGGAAGTTTAGCTTTATTCGCTGTAGGACTATTCGGACTAGTGTTCATGAAACGTAAAACATCACAACATTAATAACATCGGGTTGTTAGAATGCCTGCTTGCATCGCAGGCCTTTTAATAACTCATTGCCCGTCCAAAGTTAGACGCAACCCAGTTGCGTTCAGGTAATATGGCTACTGCATACAAATATCGCGGAAAAGACAACTGAACCCCCTTAGGCTTGGCCTGTAGTTCAGCAAGAGCGAGGAAGAGTGCAACCAACTTCGACGGAAAACGATAGCGCTGCATTAGAAAAAGAAGCGGATATGATGGGTGCCAAAGCGGCTCGACTAGGTGCCAAGTAAAACTTGATTTTTGAGATAAAAAAACCATCAAAATATTCGTTATAAAACAGCTTGGTGACAGTTCTGGATTTAGGTCATGATATGCATTACGTCCTATAACTAGCGGGAATTTATCCCCGCCCAAGAGACATAATACTAATGACCCATTTTATTCTAAAATCACAACCAATCAGGATGTGTATCAAAACTAGCACTGTCAATATTTTTCACTAAGTTACCCCAGTGATATGTAAGAGGTAGCTCGCTATTGAAAAAATACTTCATGGCTTGAATTTTTCCGTGATAGAACTTTTCATCGTCACTATGAGGGGCCTTACCTAGTTGCTTTGTAGCTATCTCAGCTTGTCTAAGCCATAACCAAGCAATAGTAAGGTGGCCAAACATATTTAGATAACTAACAGAGTTAGAGAAAACCAAATCAAGGTTCTGGGTCTTGGAAGCTCCCATTACACTGGTTGTCACTTCCTTGAGGTTGTCCACAGCATGTTGTAACGCAACAGCATATGTCTGTAAACTTTCCGTCAACTTCACACTTTCGGCAGTGAGCTGTATTTCAGCTAAGAATGCTTGGTAGCCTTTAAAATCGTTCATCGGTACTTTTCGGCAAAGTAAATCTAACGACTGAATACCAGTAGTGCCCTCATGAATTGGGTTAAGACGATTGTCACGATAAAACATCTCGACAGGGTGTTCGTTAACATAACCGTGTCCACCTAATACTTGAATGGCTAAATCGTTGGATTTAGGTCCCCATTCTGATGGCCAACTTTTTATAATAGGCGTTAAAAAGTCCAGTATGGTGGATGCATGTTTACGCTCACTTTCAGTAGGTGCGGTTTTTTCATCCTCGGAAAGTTGATGCCCATATAGACACAATGCATATGCACCTTCAGAATATGCTTTTTGAGTCAGCAGCATTCGCCTAACATCAGGATGTTCAATGATGTTGACTGGAGGTGCTAACGGATCTTTTGCAGAGAGCAAACGCCCTTGAGGACGCCCTTTGGCGTAATCCAAAGAGTATTGAAACCCAGTTAATGCAGTAAGAGCGGCACCGGTACCCACTAAAATCCGGGCTTCGTTCATCATATGGAACATGTACATCAAGCCTTTGTTTTCTTCGCCTACCAAGTAAGCTTCAGCACCATTTTGTTCTCCAAAACTTAATGCAGTTGAGGTCTGCCCTCGCCCACCCATTTTATGAAACAAACCGGCCAAAGCCACTTCGTTTCGCTCTCCAATTTTGCCATCATCACCGACCAAAAACTTAGGCACAATAAACAACGAAATACCTTTTACACCTTTAGGTGCGCCTTTCACTCTAGCTAGCACTAAATGCACAATATTTTCAGATAGGTCATGATCACCACCTGATATCCAAATTTTATTACCTTTGACTCGATAAGTGCCGTCTTCTTCTTTAGTGGCAGAGGTTGTTAGATCACCTAGACCAGAACCCGCTCCGGGCTCTGTCATTGCCATGGTGCCAAAAAAACGTCCTTGGCGCTGTGGGGTGACCCATTTGTTTATTTGTTCCGGCGTACCGTAAGCTTCAATCAAATTAGAATTGGCATGCGTCAGTGAAAGATAGCCAATACTAGTGCTTGCCGCCGCCGCTAAGTAAGCAGATGCCCCACTCGCTGCAATTTGTGGAAGTTGCATCCCGCCCATGGCGTAATCAGTTGTCGGGGCTGTTAGGCCTGCTTCAATAACCGCATCGAGACCTTCTTTAATCTCCGGAATAATATGGACTTTTTTACCGTCAAATGTCGGCTGATTACTGTCTACCTTTAAACGAATAGGGACATAATATTTTTCGGCAATGGCCTGTGCAATATCGATTGCAGCATCAAAAGATTCACGATCATGGTCTTGGTAACGCTCGCGAGTAGTTAAAGATTCAACATCAAACATCTCATATAAAAAGAATTCAATATCTCGACGACTTAAAATCGGTGCTGGCATTTATAGCTCCTCTAAAGGTTGAAACAGTAAAAATATAGATAAGTTAAATAAGTAGGCTTTAACACCACATAGGTGTACACAATACATCGCAAAATCACCGCAGACTATCACCATTTTTAATACTTCGATGCCCCTTTAACCGCATGTTTAGCTGCCCATAGCGCATCGAAACAAATTAAAAACATGAAACTATGGAGCCTACAAGTAGACTATATGGACATTAATAGAGGAACTGTAATTCATTACGTGGCATCAGTAATTATCAGTGCAAGTTCATTATATTGCTTTATGCTCTATCACCTAGATGGGTATTTACATGGGTCACAATGTCGTCGACTATGTTGGGTATCAATTCAACAGGGAAATCATGCCCCATTCCTGGGTAAATTTTGAGTTTTGCGTTGGGTATGGCATCTGCTGTGGCTTTACCACCTGCTACATTGACTAATCCATCGCGGTCACCGTGAATAACTAAACTTGGGATATTCAGCTTAGTTAATCCACCTTCTCTATTACCAGCGGCCATTATTGCCAGCATTTGCCGGATTGTACCTTTCGCTGTAATACCTCGCTGCAACATGCTTTCGACGTATTGCTGCAAATCAGTTTCGGAAGATGGGTAATCTGGACTGCCAATCACTTGCCATTTTTTGATGTGGTAATGCATCTGGTCCTTATACTCTTTAGAGGCCGGTTTTTGTAACAGCGTTTCGCGAATGTTTTTGTCTATCCCAGGTAGCTGTTTATATCCGGTTGTAGACATGATGGAAGTTAAGGTTTTGACTTTTTGTGGATGATGGATTGCCATCAATTGCGCTATCATTCCGCCCATTGACGCACCCACCACATGGACTTCAGATAGCTTAAGTATATCTAATAATGCAATGATATCTCGCATCATATCTTCGAGTTGATAAGGCGTTTTTATCGAAAGTCCTAATTTTAACTTCGTTATGACCCAACCCATATTGGGGATAGGTAAATGGTCAAGTTGCTGGGAGCGCCCCACATCACGATTATCAACAAGTAAAACGTGAAAATTGGCGGCAACAAATGCATCAACCATTGCCCGAGGCCAGCCAGTTAACGGTGTACTTAAACCATGAATGAGCAACAGTGTTGGGCGTAATGCATTGCCATGCAGTTGATACGCAATATCAACACCGTTTACTTTAATTACATGTTCACACATTGAATGGTTATCCATTATGTCTTGGCTCATAGATTGACCATCGCCGATACCATGGCTTCGCGCATTTCACCTTGGATAGGCGTTGGCTTTTGTGTATCACGGTCAACAAATACATGAGTCAAACACCCCACTGCTGAAGCCGTGTCTTCGTCTTGCTTAAAAATACCTACCGAGTAATCCACGGAGCTTTTTCCAAGACGATCAACTCTGAAAGCGCCAATCAATTTTTCAGGGTAAGCGACAGAACTCATATAGTGACAACTAGATTTCACAATAAAACCAATTTGGGCGCTCGTCATTGGGTTGAAACCCGCCTGCTCGATTAAAAACTGATTCACAACTGTGTCAAAATACGAGTAATAATTGGTGTTATTCACATGACCGAACATGTCGTTATCCAACCACCTAGTGGTAATCGGAAAGAAAAAAAGAAAATCGGTTTTAGACTCAGTACTCATTTAATCCGTTCCTTGATGTGCTTGACGATAGATTTGTTTGACGTCTTCTAAAGTCACTGGTTTTGGATTATTTACCAGCAAACGTGTTTGTAACATCGCGTCTTTAGCTAAAGTATTAATATCACTCTCGCCAACCCCCATTGCAGCTAAACTCACTGGCAATTTAAGTTGTTTTATCAAACTCGCGATAAAATCAATCAGTGCCTTAGCAATCTGTTGGTTGCTGCCATCGAGGCTAATGGTGTCGCTGATACTTGGCGCAAGTTCAGCATATAAGTCAGCACAATGGCTGAGGTTGAAATTCATCACCTGAACAAGAACAAGTGCATTACTTAATCCGTGTGGGATGTGAAAGTGCCCTCCCAATGGATAAGCCAAAGCATGAACGGCTGCAACAGGCGAATTGGCAAAGGCTTGCCCTGCTAAACATGCCCCTAACAACATGGCTTGACGCGCTTCAACGTTGCTCCCATTTAGTGTTGCTTCAAGGATATTATTTGATAACAACGTCAGCGCTTGTTTAGCCAACAGATCAGAGTATGGGTTTTTCTTTATGGCGCTGGTATAGGCTTCAATGGCATGCACCATTGCATCAATTCCAGTTGCTGCGGTCACATGGGAAGGTAGTCCCAGGGTTAAACTGGCATCTAGCAAGGCAATGTCTGGTAAAAGTGTAGCTGAAACAACCCCCGCTTTAGTGGTGTTACCCGTGGTTACAATAGCGATAGGCGTCACTTCAGAGCCCGTTCCGGCAGTTGTAGGTATCAGTATAAGCGGTAAGCGTTTACCTCGTATTGCATCAACACCATAAATATCAGCAAGCTGTTCATCTGAGTTGGCCAGCAGAGCCACTAATTTTGCCGTATCCAATGAGCTGCCACCGCCAAATCCAATGATGCCGTCAACTTCCAATTCCTTTGCATAAGTCACCGCAGATAAAACGATATGTTCAGGCGGATCAGCCACCACTTGATCAAAGCAAAAATATGTTTTACCTGCATGTTTAAACGCAGCATCTAATGGTTGCATTAAACCAACATCCACAATGCCTTGATCAGTGATGATCAAGGGCTTCGAAATATCAAGTGTCGAGCAAATGTCGGCAATACGTTCAATCGCGCCTATTTCACTAATAATGGATTTAGTGGTCGAAAAAATAAATGGTTTCATGATTACTTGCCTATACGTAAATCGTTTGTCGTCTAAATTGACTGCAGGTAGTGTATCTTTTTTTCTAACTAATAATCTTGAGTATGTTTCCAATCTGTTTTGCTATCGCGTTTTGGCATTATATGCAGCGAAGGTAAGTTATAAACGGGATTAATTTTGTCGGTCTTGATTTAAGGTAATAATTTCATATGCATCTTATATAGCTTCCTTATGAAGATAATCCCGTTAAATATAAATTATATTTTTACCACATAATAACAATCAACATAGCAAGATTGAGTAAAAACGTTGTAACCAAACAGTCTTAATCCTTAAACCAAACTGGCCGCTAAATAGTCCACTAAGAATCTTATTTTTGGAGACAAGTGACGATTTTGTGGATAGACCGCCCAAATGCCTTCGTCTGGTTCACGATAATTGTCTAGCAAGGTGACCAAATCACCACTTTGTAAATGTTCTTGAACGTAGTAATCAGGCAATTGCACTATCCCTAAGTTCTTCAACGCCGCATCTACCAAGCCATACCCACTGTTGTAACGTAACCTGCCTGTCACGCGGATATTCTTTTCTTTACCAGCATCCTTAAAACGCCAATAATCAAGAGTGCCCATCAGGCAACTATGGCTATTCAGTTCTGAGAAAGAATGCGGTATGCCATACTTGTCCAAGTAAGCTGGGGATGCACATACATAGTTTGTGCGCTTACCTAGCTTTTTTGCCATCATTGTTGAATCATTTAATTTGCCAAGTCGAATCGCTAAATCATAACCTTCTTCAACTAAACCAACTTGCTGATTACTTAAATAAGCAGCAACTTCAACATCGTCATATTGCAGCATAAAATCATTTATTAGCGGTAATATCTGTTGTTCCCCAAAAGTTACTGGTGCTGTCAGTTTGATTTTACCTTGAGGTTTTGATTGCAAGTTAGTGATAGCTCGCTCGGCCGCATCAAGTCCGTCGAGAACGCTTCGGCAATGCTGATAATACACTCGCCCCTCTTCTGTTAACGAGACTTTACGTGTCGTGCGATAAAACAATTTGATATTAAGCCGTTTTTCTAAGGCACTGATTTGACGGCTCACCTGCGCTGTTGAAATGGCCATTTTCTTTGAGGCTTTAGTGAAACTTTCGTTTTCTGCCACGTAAACAAATTCGCTAATACCTTCCCACTTCATCTTTATTACCCACATGTAATAGTTATTTACAAAAACCGCATATTATCATCATAAGAGAAACAAATATAATGGCTGCTATTGAAACGCACATGCTGTTATTAAATGAAAACAGCTTAAATATATTAGTGGTAGTAAACATGAGTTGGATATTTTTGATTTTAGGTGTTGCAGCCGAAGCCATGTCTCATTTGGCATTAAAAGAAACAGAGGGTTTCACTAAGCCACTTCCCCGTGCTTTTGTGTTGTTAGGACACTTAGCCGCGTTTATGTTTTTAGGGCAAGCAATGAAGGGCAGTGCTAGCCATGATCAACTTTTCAAACGGGCACAGTCACTAGTTTCATAGTCAAAAATATAATCAATGTAGCTAACATCTAATTCGCTAAAATTATTATTAACTAAAAGTGAGAAATAAAATGTCAGATAAATTTATCAAGTCAAAAGCCGCCATTGCTTGGGGACCAAATCAGCCTTTATCTATCGAAGAAGTGGATGTCATGCTGCCTCGTCGTGGTGAAGTGCTCGTGAAGGTTGCAGCGTCCGGGGTATGTCATACCGATGCCTTTACTTTATCGGGGGATGATCCCGAAGGTATATTCCCAATTATTTTAGGCCACGAAGGTGGTGGTATCGTGGAGCAAATCGGAGAAGGCGTGACCAGTGTGCAAGTTGGCGATCATGTTATACCTTTGTACACACCTGAATGTGGCGAATGTAAATTCTGTTTATCGGGGAAAACCAATCTTTGCCAGAAAATTCGTGAAACCCAAGGCCAGGGATTAATGCCCGACGGCACAACCCGCTTTTATAAAGACGGCCAGCCAATCTTTCACTATATGGGCTGTTCAACCTTCTCTGAGTATACGGTTTTACCCGAAATTTCATTAGCAAAAGTAAATAAAGAAGCCCCACTTGAAGAGATTTGCCTGCTGGGCTGTGGCATTACCACCGGTATAGGAGCGGTAATGAATACAGCAAAAGTAGAAGAAGGTGACACGGTTGCTATCTTTGGTCTAGGCGGTATTGGGCTTTCGGCTGTTATTGGTGCAACGATGGCTAAAGCCAGTCGAATTATTGCTATCGATATTAACGAAAGTAAATTCGAGTTGGCGAAAAAATTAGGTGCTACGGACTTTATTAATCCGAAAGATTACGACAAACCGATCCAAGATGTAATTGTTGAAATGACGGATGGCGGTGTTGATTACTCGTTTGAGTGTATTGGTAACGTGAACCTAATGCGATCTGCCTTAGAGTGTTGTCATAAAGGCTGGGGCGAATCAGTCATCATTGGCGTTGCTGGTGCCGGACAAGAAGTGTCCACTCGTCCATTTCAATTAGTGACAGGTCGTGTATGGCGTGGCTCTGCATTTGGTGGCGTTAAAGGTCGTTCTGAATTGCCAGATTACGTTGAGCGTTACTTACAAGGTGAGTTCAAATTAAGTGACTTTGTTACACACAAAATGGGCCTTGACCACATCAACGACGCATTTGAATTGATGCATAAGGGCGAAAGTATCCGCACTGTCATTCATTTTGATAAGTGATTCCAATCCATCTTAATTCGCATACCGCTGCCCTTTCCAGCAAGGAAAGAGGGCCAAAATGTTGAGGTCTCAGAATGACAATTGAAAACTTAACGATAAGCAAAAGCTATGGCGGTTGGCATAAGCAATATAGCCATCATTCCACAACATTAAATTGCAAAATGCAGTTTGCCATCTACCTACCACCACAAGCATCGAGCGGGCACAAAATACCGGTACTGTATTGGCTTTCTGGCTTAACCTGCACCGATGAAAACTTTATGCAAAAATCTGGATCACTGCGTATAGCTGCTGAATTAGGTAGTGCCATTGTAGCACCCGATACCAGTCCCCGTGGTGCAGAGGTTGCCGATGACGAAAGCTATGATTTGGGACAAGGGGCGGGTTTTTATGTGAACGCTACTCAAGCATCTTGGAACCGTCACTACCATATGTACGACTATGTCGTTCAAGAGCTACCTAAACTAATTGAGTCAACATTTCCGGTGTCGGCTAAACGCGCGATTGCAGGTCATTCGATGGGAGGCCACGGCAGTTTTGTATTGAGTTGAGATTCGTTTAAACGTATTTGATGTCTATAAAACATCGCGTCACAGGCAATGATGATGGTTACCAATAATCCCAATGTATTTCAGCTGTTTTTTTTATCCTACGAGGCTCTTTTGTTCCACGTGTTTTTCCATAGATAATGTTTAATACGCTGCTAGGAGCGATTGTTGTGGCAACCCAACATCATATATTAGGGTGGCTTTATAAACATTGCTTGATAAACATTTAGCAGCAGTCCAGAATTTAATGGACCTCGCCAAAGTGATAAAGAAAGGGAAGTCGCAACACAGTAGGAACAGTAGTTTTATGAGCATAGAAAAAAAGAATTTAGCAAGCGTTCAAAAGAATTTTAAGAATGTCCCCTTTGATCCTGATCACTGTATCCAAGTGCGGGGGGCACGGGTTCATAACTTGAAAAATATCGACGTCGACCTACCTCGCAATGCACTTGTGGTTTTTACTGGCATATCTGGTTCGGGAAAGTCGTCGCTTGCCTTTGGCACGTTGTTTGCGGAATCACAACGTCGCTATCTGGATTCAGTATCGCCTTATGCCCGTCGATTGATTGATCAAGTTGATGAGCCAGACGTTGATGCAATAGAGGGCCTGCCACCAGCAGTCGCCCTTCAACAACAACGAGGCACACCATCGGTTCGTTCTTCTGTCGGGAGTGTCACGACGATTTCCAATGCCTTACGCATGCTCTATTCTCGTGCTGGGAAATATCCCCGCGGTCAGGATATACTCTACGCTGACGCTTTCTCTGCCAATACACCACAAGGTGCGTGTCCTCAATGCCATGGTATTGGCCGGGTGTTTGAAGTGACTGAAAAATTACTGGTTCCCGATGATACAAAAACAATCCGAGAGCGGGCCATCGCGGCATGGCCACCCGCATGGCAAGGTCAAAATCTTAGCCGCATACTTGTTTCACTTGGTTACGATATTGACAAACCTTGGAAGACGCTGCCGAAAAAAACCCGGGATTGGATCCTGTTTACCGACGAGACACCGGTTGTAGCAGTTTACCCAGAATACAATTTTGCACAAATTAGCGAGGCAATCGAAAGAGGTGAAGCCCCCCATTATATGGGTACGTTTTCGAGCGCCAGACGTTTCATCCTGCAATCATTTACCACGACACAAAGCCCGAGGACCAAAAAACGCGTTTCCCAGTTTATGCAGATTTCTAAATGCTCGGACTGCAATGGCAAGAAACTGAAACAAGCATCGCTTGCTGTGAAATTTGCTGGACTCGATATTGGTGAGCTGTCGCAATTGACACTAACCGAACTCGCTCGATTATTGGGCGATGCTACCAATATAAATCCAACAGATAGCGACCTGCACCCGGAAAAAGTCATCGTTGCTCAACGGATTGCTCGCGATATTCTTGCCCGTGTCGAAGCACTCACGAAACTTGGATTGGGTTATCTGTCACTGGAACGCAGCACGCCAACTTTGTCGCCAGGTGAACTACAACGTTTGCGGCTAGCAACACAAATCCGCTCGCAACTGTTCGGCGTGGTCTATGTCCTCGACGAACCGTCAGCAGGTTTGCACCCCGCCGACACTCAAGCATTACTGGAGGCGCTGGATGAACTCATATTAGCAGGCAATTCCTTATTCGTGGTTGAGCATGATGTTAGCGTTATTCGACATGCTGACTGGATTGTAGACGTTGGACCAGACGCAGGAACCCACGGTGGTGAAGTGATATACAGCGGTCCGATAGACGGCTTGCGCAAAGTGACTCAATCACACACCCGTCGATTTCTTTTTACAGCCGATGTTGCACTGAAACCTGAGCAGCGGCGGCCGTCCAGTTGGCTGAAGTTAGCGGGGATAGAACGAAATAATCTTCGAGGGCTCAATGTTGAATTTCCGCTGGGCGTAATGACGACTGTCACTGGCGTGTCAGGTTCGGGCAAATCGAGCCTTGTGAGTCAGGCACTTGTTGAACTCGTTTACGATGCACTGGGACAGAAAAAGACTGTCGAGGATCCCAATGGTGAGGTCGAGTTACTGGAAAGGGAGCTGGAGACATCTTCGGTTGGCCTGATTGTTGACGGAATGCAGCACCTGCGAAGAATGGTCACAGTTGATCAGAAGGCGATTGGTCGCACTCCTCGATCAAATCTTGCCACCTACACAAGTTTGTTTGATCATGTACGTAAGTTGTTCGCATCGACTCGCCAGTCCAAAGCACGCCGTTACGATGTCGGACGTTTTTCATTTAACGTTGTAAAGGGCCGCTGTTCAAATTGCGAAGGAGTCGGTTTTGTTAGTGTAGAGTTACTGTTTCTTCCCAGCGTGTATTCACCTTGTCCGGTGTGTCAAGGTCAGCGTTACAACGACAAGACGCTTGAAATCACCTTCAGAGATAAAAATATCGCTGAAGTCCTCAACTTAACCGTAGAATCCGCACACGATTTCTTTAAAGATGAACCTCCAATATTACGAGCATTAGACGCATTGCTGCAAGTTGGACTCGGCTATCTGCGACTCGGACAACCTGCAACTGAATTGTCGGGCGGCGAAGCACAACGCATCAAACTCGCAACCGAACTTCAGCGGACACAACGCGGCGACACCCTTTACGTTCTCGATGAACCAACCAACGGTTTACACCCAGCAGACGTGTCGATGTTGATGTCACAATTAAATGGACTGATTGATGCAGGCAACACCGTCATCATGGTCGAACACGATATGCAAGTTGCCAGCAGTAGCGACTGGGTTATTGACATCGGCCCTGGTGCTGGTGATGAAGGCGGACTCGTCGTTGCCCAAGGTCCACCTGCGAAAGTAGCAAAGTCAAAGACTAGCCGAACAGCTCCTTTTTTGTTGGCGTAATGTTTACCCTCAAATAATCTGATGATAAGGATGTATCTAAATTGGATACAATCCTTGGAGAGCTTTCCTGGTGGTGCTTTGATAGAAAGATAAATTCAAAATTGCGATTCTAATTAGCCAAAGTTTAAATAACTTAAACACTTCATTTAGAGAGTTCGCCACAGAACAAGTCATTAAAAAATGACTGATACCAAAGTTGAATACAGTGGTGCAAGTTGTCCTAGCCTGCAAAGTAGTTAAAGCAACTATAGTCAATGGCAGCAATAAAATCGTTTAGCGCCAATGGCGGCCATCAGCTGTAGCCATTCGCCATACGAAGCCAGAGATTTATAGCAAAATAAATAGAAATGCACAGTTATTAGCATCAAATAAGAGTTCAAACATTTTAAAGCCGTGACAATATACTCTGTAGTCCGTAAAGTGAAATTTTGCATAGAGTATTTATCAGCGTGCTAAATACTATTTCTTTGATAAAAAAACATTTACGTCCTTATCTGCGCCATAAATGTCTATTTTTTGTATTTGTGTGTTTATTTTTAACATCGTGCAGCGATTCATCTCAGCTTAAATCACACCCCATTGCTCACCAGGGTGTGCTCGACCTTTCTCATTGGAGTTTTGAAGAAGACGGTGTTGTCAAACTTAACGGTGAATGGGACTTTCATTGGAAGCAGTTATTGGCACCGCACGAACTGCCCTCATCAAATACCACCAAACAACAAGACTTTGTGACATTACCGAGTTCATGGAACGGGTATAAAGTTAATAATGAAGAACTCAGCGGTGATGGTTATGCCACCTACCATCTACGTATCATCGGAATCGAACTCCACAACAAACTGATGTTCAGAACCAGCTGGATGGGCACCTCTTACAATTTATTTGTCAACGGGGAACTGATTGCATCCAATGGCGTAGTGGCAACAACGCGCGAAACGATGAAGCCTCAATACTTACCTCTTACTGCCAGCTACACCCCTGAAGTTGATACAATAGACGTCGTGTTACAGGTCGCAAATTTTTACCATACAGAAGGGGGGGCTTGGTATCCTATTGAAATAGGATTAGAGCCACAGGTAACAAAGTTAAGAGAGAGTCATCTTTCCATCGACCTGTTTTTATGCGGCGCTATTTTTATTATGGCTATATATTATTTAAGTCTTTATTTACACCGCAGAAAAGAAAAATCATCACTCATGTTCTCAATCTTTTGCCTACTGATGACATTTCGCTCACTTTTAACTGGCGAACTTTATATATCTGCTATTTTTCCTAACATAGGCTGGAGCTTATTGATCCAATTGGATTATCTGAGCTTTTATCTGGGGGTTCTATTTTTTGCAACATTCATCCATCTGTTATTCCCTCAATTATATTCTAAAAAACTTTTCAATAGCTTCATTGCTATATGTATCTTGTTCTCTGTGACCGTTGTTGTTTTCCCCATCAATATGTTTACCCAATATATCCCTATATTTCGAATTCTTACCCTCATTTTTGGTATATACACAACTTACATTCTCATCATAGCTGTTTTAAAAAAAATACCAGGGGCTAAAACACTTTTGACAGGCGGAGTTTTTCTTTTTCTGTCGATAATTAGCGACGTAACTTATCAACAAGGTCTTCTCGATCATTATTTTTTCTTTAGTTCAGACATTGGATATATTGTTTTCATTTGTTCTCAGTCATTTATTCTCATGATGAGATACACCAATGCATTTAACGAATCTGAACGCTTATTAGCGTCGGTTAATCGAGCTGAAAACGCAACCCATGCTAAGTCGCAATTTTTGGCAAAAATGAGCCATGAAATACGTACACCTTTGAATGGCATACTCGGTGTTGTGCAACTACTGGCGAAAACAAAGCTTACACAACTTCAGAAAGGTTACCTGAAAATAGTCGATGACTCCGGTGCGTTACTATTAAATATTATCAATGACATTCTGGATTTATCTAAAGTCGAAGCCGGAAAAATGACGCTAGAAAAAAGATCGTTCAACCTAGAAACTTTAACCGAAGGTGCCTTATTACTCTATCGGGCACAGGCCAGCCAAAAATCGATAGAACTATCTCTAGAGTATGATGCAAATTTAGCCAAATGTTTTATTGGTGATTCTATCCGCCTTAATCAGGTGCTACTTAACCTAACCCATAATGCCATTAAGTTTACTGATCAGGGCGCGGTTACCATTCAAATTACCGGCACCACTTTAACGCCAACCCACACTGGGATAGAAATAAGAGTCAAGGACAGTGGTATTGGTATTTCACCCGATGTTTTAGAAACGCTGTTTGATTCATTTAAACAAGCTGACGAGTCGACAACACGAAAATACGGTGGCACAGGGTTAGGCTTGGCTATCAGCAAACAAATTATCGAACTGATGGGCGGCAACATAAGCGCACAAAGCGAACTACAGATTGGATCCACTTTTGTAGTTTCATTGAACCTAAAGCGTGATGAAGAAAACCACGAAGAAGAATTTGTTGTTGAAGTTAATGAAGACAAAGCAACAATACCTGAAGCCAAATTATCAGGCTACATTCTGGTAGTAGACGATAGCGATATAAATCGCATTATTGCCCAATTCATGCTTGAAGGTTTCGGGCTCACCGTGGCGACTGCTGAAAATGGACAACAAGCATTGGATCAATTTCAGAAACATACCTTCGATATGATACTCATGGATTGCGAAATGCCAATAATGGACGGTTATGAGGCATCAAGAACCATTCGAGATATGCAATCAGGTGAAGCGCGCCCCCCTATTGTTGCGCTAACTGCAAATGCATACCAAGAGAACCGAAAAAAATGCGAGCAAGCAGGCATGGACGATTTTCTTAGCAAGCCAATAATGGAAGAAGCGCTATTAGACATTTTAAAAAAATGGCTGAAGCCCTAATAATCTGACGTCGGGCTCAGGCCATACTTTACCTAGTTGCTATCCATTAACTAGATAGCCAGTCTTGGAACTCGTCGCTATCGGTTTCCCGCTTGTTAATTGGATGATAACACACGCATCACTGTCACTTATTCCTCTCTTAAAATCCAATACGGCTCAGGTTGCATGGCTTTTTGACTCTTCTTTATGTTCTGTAAATGCAGTTTCAAATGTTCATTCAAGCTCGCAATCACTCACCCTTTGTATAGTGTTTTAACTTTAAGGTGACTATCGCTCAACATTTACATTTTTCTTAGCAAGACTCGGCATTGTATTCTTTACCAGTGGCCAAAATAATTGTTCGGCCCACTCTGCTTTTCGCATCCCCTCCACACCATAACTCTGTGGGTACTGGCGAGTAATTTTAGCCGTGCCAAACAATACATCCCAAAAGAAAAACATATTGCCGTAGTTTCCTTTGTAGTGAGTGGCCGGATCGTCTTTAGACAATCCATGGTGTCCACTGTGCGTGGAAGGCGTAGATATAATTCGTTCTAACAGCCACATAACTGGGTGTAACAACGGGATTTCATAGAGCGCTTTGTCCCATTTCCATTCTGAGTGTGCGCCCATAATAATAGCTAGTTTTGCAACAACGTAAAACGCGTAAGCCCAGCCTAAACCTAAGTAAATTAATATGCCTGAAAACCACAAGGATGGCATAAGCAGGTAATAAAAGAAGTTGTTGCGATATACAATTCTTATGCTCATATATTTCGCGTTATGGTGAGCTCGGTGCAACTTATACAAAGGGATATAACTGTGGCTGGTGCGATGCCACCAATATTGTGTCATATCATCAAATATGATCAGAAGAGCGAATTGCAGCCATATAGAAGTATAGTTTAACACCCCAGCATATTGCGGAACTAATAACGTGGCTAACCATGCAACGCTAAATAGTATAAAAGGTTGTGTAAAAACGAACAACAGCAAACCTCCCACTAACTCAACGATACCGTCAGCTTTGACTTCATTATGTTTATGAAAGAAAGTTGAGTGACGTGCTTCAATTAACGCAAAAACAACAAAAATACTAATAATGAATATTTGATAATGCATGATCTATCCTCTGTTTACTTTACAACTTTATCAGCGGCATACTTAGCAGAATATATACAAGCATAGAATTGATCAAAATGAACACATCGAATATGGTTAAGGCAGCTATGCCAGAAAAATTACTGATGTTATGTGCTACGTTTTCCCCCATCAAAGAGTACTCAGATGGATGCACTATTCACAACCGCGGTGAGTTAAAATCAGGTTTATCGATTATTTATTGTGGCCAAGTAAAAATTGGCAATTATGGGCTAGATGGCAAGTATCAGCATATGGCGACATTGGCGAAGGCAGATACTTTTGGTGAATTCACCTTGTTTAATAACCTTCCTCGAACTCATCATGCAATGGCAGTAGGAGTAACTAAAGTAATTCAAATGTCGGCCAATCAGTTTAGCCAATGTTCAAAAGGAACCCCTGAATTGAGCGCATTTTTACTTAGTTCAATGGGCCTTAAATTACATATAGCTCTAGAACGTTTAGATGATATTCAACGTCTTCCTACTTATATTAGATTGGCAAAAGTATTATTGCAGCATACTGATAAACAAGGACAGGTGGTTCTGCGTCAAAAAGATTTGGCCGAACAACTGGGAATAACCGTGCTGTGTTGTCATAAATCCATTAAGAAATTGGCAGCCCTATCATTAATAGAGACGTCTTACGGTGCCATACATATCAAGAACATGACGGATTTTACGCTGTGGTTAGAGGAAAAAATGAGTTTAGGGCAATTGTTAAAAAGTTAACTGCAGGATGCCTATTTAATGAGGATGAGGCTTATTTATCCAACATGCTTTATCCGTTTAGATAAAAACTAAGCCCTGCATAAACACGATTGTAAAATATTCAATACTCTTCGAGATTCTAGTAAAACATGCCAGAGATTTTGGCTCTAGCATGTTAATGATCAATCTATTTACACTATAGAGTATTACGGATTATGACTCAGGGCTTAAATCAATACCCAATGAGGCAGCCGCTTTAACAACATATTTATTAGTTTGCATCCCGCCAGCTTTTAGTTCTTCTGCATTAGCTTGGTCTTCAAGTGCATCCCAACTGGCTAACAAGTTTTCTGGAGTTTGTTGATCTGGTGATAAGTAAATACCGTCAGTTTCTTTAATGATTGCTCTGGCGTATCCCCCTGCCCTGCAGCCTAACTTTATGGATTAGTGATAGTCATAGTTAGCCACTTTGCAGTCAGTGCAGGCTTGTCTATCGAATCAATTTCGATAGTAATATCCCACGTTAGCAAAAATTGCCCAGGTCTTTTTTCAAGTACATTGGCTAATACCATATGCCCCCGAATTTTACAGTTGACGTTTACAGGATGTAAAAACCGAATTTTGTCAAAACCATAATTTAATCCCATCAGGGTATTTTCAATATTCACCCCAGCGTCGTGGGCAACAGCAGACAACAATGATAGAGATAAAAATCCATGGGCAATAGTGCTGCCAAAAGGTGTCTGCTTTGCCTTAACGGGATCAATATGAATAAACTGATGATCGTGGGTAGCATCGGCAAATATATCGATTTGCTCTTGAGTAATAGTAAACCAGCGTGACACACCGGTTTTTTTGCCAATATAGTCCGTTAAGTTTTGTGCTTGCATTGTAATTGTCATGAAAAATCCTGTATCCGTCTGATTATTGAAATGCTTAAAGCAAATTTTGATAGTGGGCTTTTTAACCCTCGCGTGTCGATTTAACTCAGCCTAAGCCGGTAGTTTTTTGCCCAACTTTCTAAATTTTCCAAATTTTAGTTGGCACTTTTAAATGAGCAATTCAATCTGAAAGAAACAACCTTAGACTATAATCGTCAATTTCTTTAATACTTTTAACGTAGGCGACAGCCCTATGCAATTATCCCGATAAATAAACGCAATCATTTAATGTGACTAACCCCCCTCTTTATAATACTTAACCTGAATTTGGGTTAAGACGTACCGCGACCTTAGAAGTAATTGCAATAAAAACAATATGTAAGATGGTGCCAATTGGTTTGCAAAGACATTGAACGCATCCAGTGCTGCTATTATCGCGTTTATCGAGGCGAGCTTGAGAGGGAATAGCCCGCTATTATGAGCAAGCTCAACGAAGATAGGCGCGATAATAGTAGTACTGGACGGCATGGCTTATCCCAAGCTCAGGTTACTTATGATGACAAACATAAAAATGCTCACGTTGTGTTAATAAGATTTACTCGTTATTCTCGTCCAATAAAGACATTTAGAGACCTCACTATGAAACCGTTAATTACGTCGATTGCCACACTTATTCTTACGCTTAATAGCGCTTTTGTTAGCGCCGAAAAAAGTGTGTTATTTATTGGAAATAGTTTTACATATGGCTACGGCTCTGCCGCCAAGTTCTATGCTGCAGACTCGGTAACCGATCTAAACAATGAGGGTATCGGTGGCGTACCTGCTCTTTTTAAGTCTTTCACTGAACAAGCGGGTCTTGATTATGATGTTTACCTCGAAACGAGGAGCGGCAGTGCACTCGACTTTCATCTAGAAAATAAGTTAGCCGACATTGGCACAAAACCTTGGGACCAGGTCGTGATGCATGGCTTTAGTACCTTGGACAGCAACAAGCATGGTGATCCAGCATTGCTTGTTGAGACCACAGTAAAAATGTCAACATTCTTGCAGAAGCTGAATCCAAACGTAGAAGTATTCCTTACCGCAACTTGGTCCCGTGCAGATTTGGTTTATCAGGCTGACCGTCATTGGTCAGGCACACCTATAGAAAAAATGGCGTTAGATATTCGTTCAGGATACGACAAAGCCGCCGCCGCAGCTCCCTCCGTTAAAGCCGTGAATGGTGTAGGTGAGGCATGGTCTCGCGCAATGGCATTAGGCATTGCCGATACTAATCCGTATGACGGTATCGAATTTGGAAAAGTTAGTCTGTGGTCTTGGGATTATTACCATGCCAGCGCCTATGGTTACTATCTTCAGGCTTTGGTAGTATTTGGCAATTTGACGGGGCTAGATCCGCGTTCGTTGGGTGCAAATGAATGCTCTGGTTTCGAGTTTGGCATGTCACGCCATGAAGTCAACATGCTACAACAAGCTGCATTTGAGCAGCTAGTGAGCGAAAACAAAGTGAAGGCTGCTCCCTTAATATTACCGAAATCGGTTTATCCAAAACATTGCGGCTTAAGTCAACCAGAATGACGGCGATACCCGTTTTAATGCAATCCGCGATACGACAAAATTGAGTCCAGTAATTCTAAATAATGTTTGTTAAACATTTCATTTACGGACACCAAATGTATTTATCGACATGAAACAACAGTGTATTTGTTTTAAAGGTATTGCAATCGCATGTTGAAGCAAAGGACCACATTGTGTGGACGAACCAATGTCACGTATTCATAGCGTATTATCTTGGGATAAATAGACTATAGATGTCACCACAACCGTTCAAAAAGATATCAGTGTAATGTTATACCCATCGGTGTTGGAGATATCTCACTAGATCATGACATTTCAAGCGGTTGTATTATAGTCACCTACAATACAAGGAAATTTGAGCGAGTGGAAAGACTTCATATTGAAGATTTTAAGTAGTAATAATTGGTATATTAGAAAGTACTGAATGGAAAATACAGAAAACATAACCAATGAAGTTAATTGGAGCATTTATCATGGGGTCCTGCTATTTTCATCGGAAATTATTCGCCATAAGTCGCCTTAGCTAATTGCAAATAGTATTGAGCCATAATATGTTATTTAACGTAAGCATTTTGAATTCCAATTTAAGCCGAGGTACATGATTTATGAGTAAACCAATGAAACTATTTACTACGCTGGGTCTGTTTGCGGGGATTGCACTTATTGTATATATTGCGGGCGAATTAGCTTTATCTGACTATCCTCTAATTGCACTGGTTCCAGTTGGATTGTTGCTGTTGATTATCATGCTATATATTCGGGTAAATGATAAAAAAAACTGAGCACTTAAATCCTCAACTTTTAAATTTCATACCAAAAAATGGGTTGTCGCTTAGTTATTTCAGCTCGGCTAGACCCTCTCGGTTTATTGATGTTCACATACAAAATCTCTTGCTGCTCTAGCGTTTTAGACATCTTTTAAGAGCAATTAAACATAAACTTAAATAATATTTAATACGTTTAAATATCCAACAAACTTTTTTATTTTTCCCTATTTAATCCATTTTATCCATTTAATCCATTAAGACTGATTAGCCGCTCTTTATCATCAGAATAAAAATATCAGCACGCATAAACGTGTTACAGATTAGAGAGTAAAAAGCTGACCATGTAAAATATTTGTAAAAAAATGAACCTTCTAGTAATTTCAAGAGTAATTGTTTCGCTACTAATGTATTAATCAAGTAGAAATATAATTTTTTAATCCACAAAAAGAGAAATTACATGATGACTAATAACATCTTTGATAAAGGGAAAGGTTTTTCGTTAAGCCTTGCTAGCTTTAAAGTGAAAACAGTTCTGACCTTATTGTTCTTATTCTTGCTTCCTACCTTTGCACATGCCGCAGCGAATCTTGCATCCGACGATTTTGTTGGTATTTCGTTCTGGCTAATATCTATGGCGCTAATGGCGTCCACAGTATTTTTCCTTTGGGAAACGCAAGGGGTAACAGCAAAATGGAAGACATCGCTGGTTGTATCAGCGCTAGTGACTTTTATCGCCGCGGTTCACTACTTTTATATGCGTGATGTGTGGGTTGCTACGCAATCAACTCCCACAGTATATCGATACATAGATTGGTTATTGACAGTTCCATTATTAATGATTGAATTTTTCCTGATTTTACGTGCTATCGGAGTTGCGTCTGCAGGGATTTTCTGGCGCTTGTTAATAGGTACGTTAGTAATGCTGATACCAGGTTACATGGCTGAGTCGGGTTACTTAAACATTACGGTAGGATTTGTCATTGGTATGGCAGGTTGGTTCTACATCCTCTACGAAATATTTCTTGGAGAAGCGGGTAAAGCAGCCGAAGCAAACGCAAGTGATGCTGTAAAGTATGCATACAAAGCGATGCGTTGGATCGTAACTGTAGGCTGGGCAATTTATCCAATTGGTTATGTGCTTGGCTATATGACAGCAACTGCCGACCAAGAAACGCTGAATATCGTATATAATTTAGCTGACTTGGTTAACAAAGTCGCGTTTGGATTACTGATTTGGTACGCTGCAACTAGCGAAAGCCAAACGTTAACAGAAAAATAAACTCGAATAATTACCTATAATAATTATTGTAACCTTGCGTTTGCAACCTCGTTAAGGGGTTGCAAACTCATTTACATATACGAGTAGCATTTATGACTCAAACCGAAGTAAATATGCAATCTCAGTCCGCCTTATTACTGCAGCATTGTGAAGAACTGATGTTTTTTCGATTAAAAGGTAATGAACCTTCGTGCTTTCATTTAGCAAGTGGTGGCAGTAGAACTCGTGCAAAATTATGTATCGAAGCCGGTTTAGCACTTCAACTACCAACAAAAACGACTGTAGCTTTAGCTTGCACTATAGAGTTGCTTCACAATGCCTCACTCGTTCATGACGATTTACAAGACGCGGATACCACTCGTCGAGGGCGACAATCAGTATGGAAAAAGTTTGGTACATCTCATGCAGTTTGTGCTGGCGATATGATGATTTCTGCAGCATTTGGTTCATTAGCTAATGTAGAAACTTATAGTTCATTACCTTCTCTTTTGATTCAAACTCAAGAGGCTGTGTCGCGAACAGTCAAAGGTCAGTCCAGAGACCTTGATGCTGAGACAACAATAACGGAACAGGAATACGAAGATATAGCGGCTATGAAATCAGGTCCATTAATTCAACTTACGTTATCACTGCCACTCATCGCTGCTGGCTACGATGACCAGGTTAAAACCGTCAATAATGCACTTAACAAGTTCTCAATAGCTTATCAGATACTCGACGATTTAGATGACTGGCAACAAGACCTCCAAAGGGAGCAGCTTAATCTAGTGAATCTATTGGTATCCCGTTATTCCTTAAAGGAGTCCCTGACAATTGCTCGAAATCGCGTCAAATATTTATTGAATCGTTGTCAAAGAGAACTTAGCGTACTTCCTTCAAACTGCGCAGCGTCTGTAATCACTGCCACTAACAGCCTGTTAGCAAAAGCTAAGGTGGACTTAAATGAATAAAGCCGTTGTTATTGGAGCCGGCTTCGGTGGAATAGCATCTGCACTTCGCTTGAGAGCTAAAGGTTATGATGTTGTGATTATTGATCAACGTGAAAAATTAGGAGGGCGTGCTCAACAATTTAATAAAGAAGGCTTTATTTTTGATGCGGGGCCGACGGTAGTCACTGCACCCTTTCTATTTGAAGAACTATTTTCACTGTTTAATAAACAGATGAAGGATTACATCCAGCTAGTCCCAGTAGAGCCTTGGTACCGTTTTGTTTATCCAGACGGAAGTCATTTTGACTACGGTGGTACCATAGAAGAAACATTAGCTCGTATAGCTGAAATTGAACCGGATGATCAAGCTGGATATCGTTCACTCCTAGCACAATCCGAAGCCATATTTGATGTCGGATTTACTCAATTATCAGATAAACCTTTTCACAAATTCTCTACTATGATTGCTCAGGTACCGGCACTCATTCGGCTCAAGTGCTATCGCACTGTTTGGCAAATGGTCTGTGCTCATTTAAAAAGTGATAAGTTGCGTCAAGCCTTTTCAATTCAGCCATTGTTAGTAGGCGGAAATCCATTTGCAACAACCAGCATTTATAGTCTTATTCACTATTTAGAGCGAAAGTGGGGAGTGCACTTTGCAATGGGAGGCACGGGTGCCCTTGTTGATGGGTTAGCTGAACTGATGAAAGAACAAGGTATACAAATAAAGCTCAACACTAAGGTGTCTGACTTAAGCATTCATGATAATCGTATTACTGAGGTACACACTGACACTGGCTCTTTTTCATGCGACAAATTGGTCTCTAACATAGACCCAAAATATTTGTATCGGCATCTTATCCCCGCTCAGAATCAAACCATTAGTGCAAAAATTAAAACTAAACATGCCAAATTATCGATGGGGCTTTTTGTTTTATATTTTGGCACAACAAAACAATACCCAGACATAGTGCATCACACGATTTGGTTAGGAAAACGCTATAAAGCACTTTTAAGCGATATTTTTGATAAAAAAGTATTGGCCGATGATTTTTCTTTATATCTACATCGACCCACAGCCACCGACCCCAACATGGCACCCAAAGGGTGTGACTCCTTCTACGTACTGGCACCCGTTCCTAATAACTTGTCAGAAATAGACTGGCCTAAACAAGAAAAAGACTATGGAGACAAGATTATCAAAGCATTGGAACAAACCATCATGCCTGAACTTTCGTCGCATATAGTGCACCGTTTTGCTAAAACACCAAATGACTTCGAGCAAGACTACTGCAGTGTTGAGGGAAGCGGATTTTCGATTGCTCCAACCTTCCAACAATCAGCTTGGTTTCGATTTCATAATAAAGCCGAAGGCCCTGAAAATTTATATTTGTGCGGTGCCGGAACACATCCAGGAGCAGGCCTACCAGGCGTATTATCTTCAGCAAAAGTAATAGATCGACTTATTGATAAAGTTCAAACCTAAACAATGAACGATGACCCGACAGAGCTACTAAAAAAGCATGGCAAAACATTTAACTTTGCACGCCTTTTTTTAGGCTCAGAAACTGGTCTTGCCGCAGCGCGTTTGTATCGATTTTGTCGAATAGTCGACGATATAGCTGATGAAAGTCCAGACCCTGACATTGCCAAGGTAAAGCTTAATGAACTGAAGGAGTCGATAACACAGAACACGGCTAGTCATCCTGTGGTGGAAGACTTCCTTAGGTTATGTGAAGAGTACCAGATTGAAAGAAGCCATGGCATAACGCTGATTGATGGTGTCAGCCAGGATCTCAATCTTGTTGCTTTACCTTCTCTGGAAACATTAATTCAATATGCTTATCGAGTGGCGGGTGTGGTTGGTTTGATGATGGCCCCAATATTGGGTGCCAAAAAAGTGGGTTATCCCTTTGCTGTTGATTTAGGGATCGGTATGCAACTCACTAATATTGCCAGAGATGTGCTGGAAGATGCTCAAATGGGACGCCGATATCTGCCTGGTGAATGGGTCAACACTCTATCAACATCACAAATTGCGTTGGCAAGTACTGAACACAGAGAACAGGTACAAGATGCTATAAAAGTTTTATTGAAGCTGGCTGAAGAATATTATAAAAGTGGATTGGCGGGACTCTATTATCTCCCACCCCGCAACAGGCAAGCAATTGCAGTAGCCGCCTATGTCTATCGGGATATTGGCAGAAAATTATTGAAAAATGATTGCCATTACTGGCACGGTAGAGCGGTTGTATCAAAACCAAAAAAAATATTCTTAGCGAGTCAAGCACTTTGGCATTTAAATACAGCCGCTATTGCACGCCATGAAACTGCTCATCAGAACGTATTGCATAGTCATCTGCAATACGACATTTTGAACAAGTAACCAGCGCAATGTCCTATGATTATGATTTAATCATCATTGGAGCAGGCGCTGCTGGACTGTCTTTGCTCTTAGCCCTCGATGAAACAAAATATACTCAATCAGTCAAACTTGTTGAACGTAGTTCTGGCCCTCAGAACGATCGAATTTGGAGCTTTTGGAACAACAATTCAGTTCCAGATTATCTCAAGGCAATCATTACGCGCGAGTGGCAAACATGGGCTATTTCAACAGACGACAGCAGTTATTCTATGTCCCATGCGTATCATCGATACTGCTCCATTAGGTCTGAATCGCTGACGAAATTAGCACTTGAGCGGATGCAAACAAAAACCCACATTGATATTGAATTTGATTGTGACGTTATGTCTGTGGATTCAGTTAATGACCATGCATTGGTGACAACTCAGCGCAGCCAGTTAACAGCTCGATGGGTCGTTGATACACGCCCTCCCCCATTAAAAACACATCATAATGGACTCCTTCAGTGCTTTTACGGTGAAGAGATTGTTACCGAAGGTGAGGTGTTTAATCCTTCTTCTGTCAAACTAATGCAACAATTGACGAGCTCAGAATTGGGAATAGAATTTATATATATTTTGCCTTTCAGTGCCAATCACGCGTTAGTTGAGTTTACCTGTTTCAGTCCGATTGTCGTAGAGCGCTCAGTTTTGCAAGCACGCCTTAAAACTAGAATGCAGGAAATAGTAGGCTCGCAGAAATATAAGGTTGATCGAAAGGAATGTGCAGTGTTGCCCATGTATTATGTTAATGAAAATACCAATAATAAAAACCGACATATTATCTATGCTGGGATAGCGGGTGGCGCAATGAGAGCTTCGACTGGATACAGTTTTCTAGCATGCCAAAGGTGGGCTAAGCAGTGTGCTTCTGAGTTAAAATCTAGACAGTCATTATCTGCATCAACTCCACTGTCATTATTCACACCAATCAGCAGCGTATACCAAAAGATGGATAGACTGATGTTAACTGTGCTAAGAAATGACATGGGCATCGGTGTGACTCTTTTTGTGCAGATGTTTAAAAAAGTTAAACCGGCACGTTTTGCGCGTTTTATGACAGAACAAGCGACTATTATTGATTTCATGTGTGTTATCTGGGCTATGCCAAAATGTGCATTCTTGCGCGCTTTATTGTCCCGGGGGAAATGGAGTGACAGAGGTGAGTAAATTACACTACACTCAATTTTATATAGGCGTTTGCTCCTTAGCGGCCCTTGCCACAATAGCCAATATAAATATGGCCTCGAACAACTTAATTATTGTATTAGCACTAGCTGTAACTTTTTTAGGGCTGCCTCATGGTGCTCTAGACTTTGCTGTCGCAAAATCATTAAACCTTGTGACGTCTGTCTCATCAGCTATTCGATTTGTGACCATTTATAGCACCATAGCAGCATTATCTATCGTTTTTTGGATTTGGGTGCCTGATATAGCGTTAGTGTTATTTTTGTGTATATCGGCATTTCACTTTTCTGCCGACTGGCGCGTCACCATGCCATTTTTATCACGAGTGGGATTGGCTTGTACTCTACTATGTGGCCCTTCGGTTTTATATTCTGCGACACTTACCGATCTCTTCACTGCCTTATTATTAACAACCCAGGCGGCTAATTGGGTCATTCAAGGTATGCAGATAACGTTTTATACTGGGCTTTGTGTTTTTCTATATTTTATCATTCAGTTATCGATATGCAAAAAATGTATAAGTGTATGGCAATACTCAGAGTGGCTGACTCTACTTTTGAGTAGTATTATTTTGAATCCGCTACTTCATTTTGGGCTCTACTTTTGTTTGTTACATTCACCGAAGCACCTTCAGGATGTCGGGGTGAAATTACATGTGAGCGTAAAACGTGCAATCGCTATTAGCCTACCATTTGTAATACTAACGATTGTTTTAGCGGCAGGTTTGTATGAATTGTTCGCTTCTCGCGATTTAAATGCTGACTTGCTTCGCTGGATTTTTATTGGTCTGTTCGGTTTAACCATGTCGCATATGTTGTTAATTCACTTATGGCACAGCGCAGACTGAAATCATTTGCTGAGGAAGATTATGCCTTGTATATTCAAATACCTTTGGAAACCACGCTGCAAAAATATCGGGTTTGTTTAAAAGCTGCTGTAAAACTTCCTTTTCACTCCACCAACGCACCTCCATGACCTCATCAGAGTTTTGCTGCCAATGAACACTGTCCACTTCAGTTACCAGTATTTTATCTAACTCATGCTCAATCATATTATTATCAAGCTGATATTTATATTGAATTTGACCTATGCTCGACATACTTAAAAACGCACTGATACCCAGTTCTTCGGATACACGTCTCCTTGCGGCATCTTGTATATTTTCTTCTGGCAAAGGATGTGAACAACAGGTGTTAGCCCAGAGCCCGCCGCTGTGATACTTGTGCAAAGCACGTTTTTGAAGTAGATATTCTACATAATGCTTGTTACGACGAATAATCATCAAAGAAAATGCCAAGTGCAAATCTCCACGAAGATGAGCCAACATTTTTTCTGCGTAGCCTGTAATTTTGCCTGTGTTGTCAACAAGGGCAACAAGTATTTCTGAAGATTTAGTTCTCATGGAATTAAAACAGCGTTCGACCCAAAAAAGATCAATGTCTGTAAGCTTTATATGAAAATATGCACTATTTTAGTACACATTGTAATATATGACTAAAGGTGACTTCAAATGAACAGGTTATCTATTTATCTTAGCTCTTAACCATACTACTAGTCCGGCTATAACAAATCCAAACGGTAATAAAAACAATATGACTATAACTTGTCTTGTCTGTTTACTGGTTAAATTTAAACGTTCAACCTTTATCTCTTTTGCGCTGATAAAGGTCTTGTAGTCTAACTCTGCTAACCAGTTAACGAGGTTTACACCCATCTGAGCGTTGCTGTACTGGTTGATATAGACGTTGCTTAAAAAGTCTGCATCGGTGAACACTATCAATCGGGTATCAGATAATCTATTACCTTGTTGCGCTGCATTTTTCTCTTCAATCACTACGTAAGCAAATGGCACCGGCCCAGCTGTATCTGTGTTTGGATCAAATTGAATATCCAAGGTTCTGTTAGTTTCTGCCCAACTATTTTCTGTTGATGCCGTTGAGACTATGACCGCGTGTTTGATGCTTGCACGACGCTGGGGTAAAACACGAATAGAACGAGGACGAACGTAAAACGTGTAGTCCAAACCTTCAGTTAATGCCTTATGGCGCCCATAATTTTTAGTCGCAGGGCTGCCAACATCATCACCAATATGGTTCGTGAAATCGACCACAATATCAGACTGAACATCGAGTCCCCATTGATTAAGAATGACGTTTAAGCTTGGATTTTTTTGGAGTTGATCTGCACTTAACGGTTTGTCAGGCGTAGTGACTATTGTGTGTTCAATAAGAAACAAGGCATCCCCGCCTTTGGTTAAGTAGTCACCAATAATAGTTTCTTCAGTTTGACTCAATGCATTTTTTGGACCTGCAATAATCAACACATCACAATCTGCAGGAATTGACTGGCTAATGCCCAACATCAGCGTTTTACTGGTAATGTTGTTGTCGCTTAACAATTGTTTGAACTTAGATAAACCAGCATATTCCTGACTTGAACTCGAATACTCGCCATGACCCGTCAGAAAATAAACAGTTCTTGGGGCGCGGCTAACACTGGCGATTGCATTGGTGAGATTATCTTCAGACAACGCACTTAGGGTGAAATCAACGTCTTTTCGATTGTCAGCCGATTCAACAATCACTTTTCGCTCATCCGCATTAATTGCATTGCCAAATTTTGCGGCATAAGCAATTTGTTCAATCGGGTCGATAATGTCAGTTTTAATGACACCAGCAGACACCCTTTCATATTCTTTGAAAAGGTCGAGTAAGTATTTAGGCGGCATGCCCACATGAAATGCCGTTAACTGCACCTCATTGGTCAATGTGCTGACATACTCGATGGTATGGTTAGATAAGGTATGTTGTTTATTTTGAGTGACATCCCATCTCACGTTCGAGTTATTGGCCAAATAATGACTGACGCCAATAAAACCGATACTGACTGTCACAATGCAAAGAACAATGGTCAACTTCTTCCATCGTTTAAAGCTAAAGAACGTTATCCTTCCATCTGAATTAGTTTGCCCAAAACTATGCTTGATTATCAAACTCAGCAGCACCAAAAATGCAATGCCACACAAAGCGGTAAGCGCAATTGCAAAATAACTAAATTGTTGTTCGACGTAAAAAAGCGATAATCCAAGGGTAAGACTTAAGAGTGCAAAACCGCAGAACAACGGCAAGAGATTATGTTTATTCATTATTGCCACAACCTATTATCGATACTCAGTCGTGTTAGTACTAAACACAATAAAATACCCGTTAAATAATAAACCACATCACTGGGGGTAATAATGCCTAATGCGAAGTTTTCTAAGTGTGTATGAGTACTCATCTGGATAAGGAAGTGCTCGGCAGAGCCTCCAACATATTGAGTGAAACTGGTGGCAAAGTAGAGTGAAAATAAAATCAGATAAGACACCATAGCCGCAATTATTTGGTTCGATGTCCAAGACGAAGCCAGCAAACCAACGGCGATAAAAAAGGCACCTTCTAGCCAAATCCCAAGATATCCCGACAATATGCTGGATGGGTCGGGCTCACCAAAGTATTCAACAATAAAGTAGTAACTAAGCGTTAGACTAATTAACAATGTGAAGAAAATAAGCATACTAAAATATTTTCCTAACACAATCATGGTGTGGGTTAAGGGCGAAGTCAGTAAAAATTCCATTGTGCCATTGGATTTTTCTTCAGAAAATAAGCGCATAGTTAACAGTGGGATAAAAAACACCAACATAAACTCCATTAGTTGAAAAACATCCCGTAGCGACACTTCACGATTTTGATCGATGATAAGAAAAAAGAAAACATTAAACAAAGACAACATCACAATCAAAATAATATAAGCAATCGGCGAACTAAAAAAGCTGTGTAATTCCTTTTTGGTTAAAGCGAAAATTTTACTCATCTGACACCTTAAGTCTTGTTGATTCTGGTGTTTGTGAGGTGTTATCTGATGCCTGATGTTGGTGGAGGTTAATAAAAACCTGCTCTAACGTTAAAGGCTGAGATTGGCTGGTATCTTTGTTTTTCAATAATTTATCTAGAGAATCATCAAGCACTATTCGCCCCGACTTAATCATGATGACCCGCTGAGCGACTTGCTCTATTTCAGTCAAGGTGTGAGTGCTTAACAATACCGTTCTTTGGTCTCGTTGATTTTTGATCAAGGCCAATACTTGTTGAATTTGCATCGGATCAAGTCCACTCGTGGGTTCGTCCAAAATGAGCAACTTAGGCTCGTGAATAATAGCTTGAGCGATGCCAACACGTTGTTTATAACCTTTAGATAATGTGGCAATAGTTTTTTGTTTAACCTGCTCGAGGTCACATTCTTCAAGTACTTTAGCTAGCTGAATTAATCGTTTGTTTTTAGGCACACCTTTTATTTCAGCAGCAAACTTCAGGTAATACTGCACTGTCATATCGCCATAAAGCGGCGGCTTCTCTGGCAAATAACCGATTTTCTGCCTAATGGTTAAAGAATGTTTATTAATATCATCACCCTCAATGGTGACTGTGCCAGATGATGCCGTAATAAAAGAGGTCAAAATACGCATCAAGGTAGTTTTCCCAGCACCATTTTTACCTAAGAGTCCGACAATATCGCCTTTATTCATTTCAAAAGAAACCTGGTTTAATGCCTGAAATGAATCGAAGTTTTTACTGATTTGTTTAACCATCAACAATGAAAGTGCCCTTCCCAAATGAATACTAGATTAGTATCTTGAATTCCCATATTAAACCTTTTCTACTCAGGGTAGCAATCGATGAAGAGTCTGCTGCTTAAGTACTTTAATTGCAAAGAGCTTATATAAATAGTTAACTTTCACACAAACGGTAGTTGACTTTTCTTAGTATGAAATGGGTATGATGTTTAAAACATTCTCAGAATGTTATAAACATGGTTTTGCGTAGTCCATAAAAATCGTTTATTTGTATTGCTAGTGTTGCAATTAACAATATTTTTGGCCAAAGCCGGAACATCATTTTGTCAGTATGTAGGCTCGGATAGTTGCAAAAGCTGCCATCAAGTTAAACATCAACAATGGCAGACTTCTGATCATCACAAAGCTATGTAAGCACCCAACGCCAAAACAGTGTTGGGAGACTTTTCTAATAAAACCGTTAAATTCCACAATATCAAAAGCCGGTTTTTTACGAAAGATAATCAATACTTTATTGAAACACTTAATAACCAAGGACAAAATCAAACCTTCCCCGTTATCTACACGTTCGGTTTTGATTCTCTGCCGCAATATATTTTAAAAACAGGTAACGGACATATTCAGGCGTTGAATATGGCTTGGAATACTCGACTAGAAACAGATGGAGAACAGCGTTGGTTTCATCTTTAATCCAATGCCTCTCACTACTGAAAATAATATTTTTTGGCTGCATTCTTTTCAAAATTAGAATAGCCGCTGTGCAGAGTGCCAGACTACGGGATATGAAAAGAATTACCACTCAGAAACAACCCCTTACGCCACTCATTTTGCCGAGGCGACGGTAGGATGTGAGAGTCGTCATGGCCCGGTGGCATTGCATCAGACTCAAGCTAATAGTCGTGATTTTGACGCCAACAAAGGCTTCAATCAGTTACTAGCTAAACCACCTGCTTGGAGTTTTACGCCTAAAGATCCCATTGCCAATTTAGTTAGCGTTGGGAATAACCAATTCATGCAGCAGTGCGCCGACTGCCATTCAGGTCGCTTACCGATTGCATATAAAACTGGAACGGTCAGCAATAATCTAGCTGACTATCACGATGTTAATACGCTTAGCCTAACGTCATCTGATTTGTATTTTGATGATGACCAAAGCAGGCGTAAACTGCCACAATCCCCATAGGGTAAGTTAAGGTTTTTAGGCACCAAACTTTTACTCAGTGTCATAGTGCCGCTAGTTACTACTTGCCAGAGCACCACCGGAATAAAGTGGATACCGCAGGCTCACAATGTGTAAATTGTCACACGCCAGCTCGAACTTAAATGCAAGTAGACGATAGGCGTGATCAGAGTTTGGTTATACCCAACGCTGATGTATCTGCTGCTATCGACTCACCCAATGCTTGCCTAAACTGCCATCAAACAGAGGTCTTGTCTTGGATAGCCAACCAGCTTACAAGGTGGCGTAGTGCCAAAGCAAAGTCTAACCTGTTAAATGCACCAACTGAACATTGGTCAAACATACATTTACTGCCTGACGCCGAACAACTGCTCTTTACCAAACAACAACTGTTAGAGGCCTCTCCCGTAGTTGCTGCAACATTACTAGAGATAATTAATCGGCAACCTAGCCAAGCTTCAGTCTCATTGACTATTGAGCAACTCAGCTCGTAACAGCCTTTAATAAGGCGCACTGCAATCGACCTGTTACGCAATTTGCCACCTAATCAAGGTTATCAGTATTTATATCCTTTGTTGAACGATCCATTGAAATCAGTGCGTTTTCATGCACGTCATTATCAGCCTCTTGGTTATCACAAATACCAGATACCTTGTTACCGGAGTTATCCTCTGCGTTAAACGACTACAAAACCTCCTTGTTAAGCACCGCAGACTTTCCTAACTCGCAACTCAGTCTTGCTCAGTTAGCCTCACGCTCAGCACAAAACATATTTGAACAGGCGCTAACTATCGCGCCTAATTTACCTGTGGCCATGTTGTCATTTGCTGATTTTTAGCGGCAAACCAACAACCAAACAAAAGAACTCCCACTATTAAAAAAGCCATGGTTTTACATACTCATTTTGCCGACGTATTACACCAATACAGTTTGTATTGGATGCATAAAAAGGTATGTTATAAAGTCACAGAATGGTTGATGAAATCCAGCGAACTAGCAGGTTATAAGCCATACCATGATTATGTTGCGGCTACCGCTTTAGACTCCATTAAGCGCACTAACCAAGCAATTGATTTGTTGCCAGATGCTAATCGGCGCTGACCAAAACAAACACATTTGCTGTATTCCCTTGCAATTTATGCTGATAAAACAAAAGATAAGGCAGCAATTAAAATCGCATTAGCCGAGTTACAAGTGTTAATACCCAATAATCCTCAAGTTCAACAATGGTTGCAAAAATATGGTCAATAGCATCGTTCTTCCGAAAATCATGCAAGTAGGCGCAAACGCTCTGAACTTGTTGCCGGAGACGCTAGTCAGTTTAAGCTGTCGTTTTCCTTGTATTATTACCGATAAGACCATGTTGGAACTTGGTTATGTAGCTAAAGTCGAGGCTCTATTAAATCAACAAAATATAAAATTTGGCCTATTCGCCGAAACGATGCCCGAGCCCAATGACACCTCGATACTCGCAGCTGTCGAGATGGTTAAAACAAACCAGCATGACTGCCTGATTGCTTTAGGTGGCGGCAGTGCTATTGATAGTGCAAAAGCGATTGCCTTATTGGCATCTCACGGTGGCAAAATGAGTGATTACAAAGTCCCCTATCAGGTGAGCGAAATCAGTTTACCCGTGTTGGCAATTCCCACTACCGCTGGCACAGGATCTGAAGCCACTAGAGTCACCGTTATTTCTGACTCGGCAACAGATGAAAAAATGCTGTGTATGGGTTCAGGTTTAATTCCTGCTGCAGCGATCATCGACTATCAATTTACTTTGAGCTTACCCAGTAGAATTGCCGCGGATACCGGAATTGACGCACTTACTCATGCGATTGAAGCGTATGTGAGTCGCAAAGCGAATCTATTTAGCGATCAACAAGCGATTGCTGCGATGAAACTGATTGCGCCCAATCTGATTAAAGTGTGTCAGGAACCTGATAATCTTGCAGCTAAAGAAGCGATGATGCTGGGTGCTACGTTAGCGGGCATTGCTTTTTCGAATGCCTCAGTAGGCTTAGTTCACGGTATGAGCCGACCTATAGGCGTGAATTTTCACGTACCTCATGGCATGAGTAATGCTATGTTATTACCTACTATTACTGAATACTCTCTGTCTGGAGCTCCACTTAAGTATGCCGAATGTGCGATGCATATGGGGCTGATTGCTAATATTGAAGATGAAAGCTTGGCTCATCAAATACTGATCAAACAGCTCAAACAAATAAACCACATATTAGAGGTACCCACGCTTGCTCAGTTTGGTGTTGAAAAAGCCCAGTACGACAGTTTACTAGCCAATATGGCTGAACAAGCCTTGGCTTCAGGTTCTCCAGGTAACAATCCTAAAACCCCCACATTGAACGACATCATTGAGTTGTATAGAAAAGTTTGGGATTAACTATCAGAATCAATACGGTTTAGCTTTCATCTACTATAAGGACCGACCTCTCATGCTATTTGCTGCAATCTGTATTTAAAACGGATACGCTCGTAACATTAGATTAACAATAACAATAATTTTGGACTTTAGATGAACTTAGCAAGCCTCGATATTGGCATTTTTATAGTTTACGTAATAGGGCTTTTGTCCCTTGCCTTATATATATCCAGAGCAGAAAAAAACCACGAAAGAGATACTAAGGATTACTTTTTAGCCAGTAAATCCCTGCCTTGGTGGGCTATAGGTGCATCACTTATTGCGGCGAACATCTCAGCTGAGCAAATCATTGGTATGTCCGGTTCAGGCTACATACTGGGGTTAGGCATTGCTTCATACGAATGGATGGCCGCGATCACCTTGATCATAGTGGGTAAATACTTTTTGCCTATTTTCCTCAAAAATGAAATTTATACGATGCCCCAGTATTTGCAGCAGCGTTTTGATGGCCGAGTCAAAACCATCATGGCGGTCTTCTGGTTAGCAGTGTATGTGTTTGTTAATTTGACCGCAGTTTTATGGTTAGGTGGCTTGGCCATTACTACCATTACTGGCGTTGACTTAGCTTACGGTATGATATTTCTTGGTTTATTCTCTATTGCTTATTCATCTTACGGCGGCTTAAAAGCCGTTGCCTACACCGATATCATCCAAGTGGTGTTATTAGTATTTGGTGGGCTAGTACTAACTTATATCAGCTTAGATTTAGTCTCAGATGGTAATGGTGTGATAGCAGGGTTCTCGATATTGACAGAATTGGCCCCCGAAAAATTTGACATGATATTTGCGGCTGATAGCCCCCACTATATTAGTCTTCCGGGTTTGTCAGTATTGATTGGTGGCATGTGGGTGATGAACATTTCTTATTGGGGTTTTAACCAATACATAATTCAGCGTGCATTAGCCGCTAAAGACTTAGCCGAAGCACAGAAAGGTATCGCTTTTGCAGCCTACTTGAAAATTTTAGTGCCATTCTTTGTGGTGGTTCCAGGCATAGCAGCATCGGTGTTGTTTACTGATTTGGACCGAGCTGATCAAGCTTACCCAAGTTTAATGAACCTGATGCCGGTTGGATTAAAAGGATTAGTGTTTGCAGCATTGTTCGCAGCAATAGTTTCTTCATTAGCCTCTATGTGCAACAGCATATCTACTATCTTTACTATGGATATTTACTCCCACTTCAAAAAAGATAAAAGCCAAAGTCACTATGTGAAAGTAGGTCGTATTGTGAGTATTGTAGCGCTAATTATTGCGATGATATGCGCCAGACCATTGCTAGGACAATTTGAACAAGCGTTTCAATACATACAAGAGTTCACAGGTTTCTTTACGCCTGGCATCGTGGTTATTTTCTTATTAGGCATGTTCTGGAAAACCATGAATTCAGTGGGTGCTATTACTGCAGCCGTAGGCTCAGCTGCGTTATCCATATTGTTTAAAGTGACCTTACCCGCATTACCCTTTATGGACAGAGTCGGCGTAGTATTTTTAGCTTGCATCGCATTAGCAGTATTGGCATCTCTGGCAACCCGCAAAAATTATGTAGCTGGAGGCACAGGAGTCGTCTCGCTGGATAAAGTGAACTTTGATACTTCAGGCTCATTTAACATCCTTGGCATAGGAGTAGTGGTTATCCTAGCCGCACTGTATGCGACATGGTGGTAAAACACGGTCAATAATTATCTATAATAAAAGTAGGAGTGCTTTAGTTAAACGTATAATTTGATTAAATAGTGCGTTTGGTGCACTCCTATTGGGTTCCCATGGCAGTAATAAGGTGAAAAATGAAAAAGTATTTTAGTGTTTGGTTGGCTTTCACAACGAGTATGTTTGCCCTAGCCGTGCCTGCACAATCCTTAGATTGGCAAAACCCTGAAGTGTTTAGAATAAACAAGGAGCCCGCTCGGAGCTTTTTTTATAGTTATGACAATGCGCAAGCCGCTTTTTCTAAAACACCTTGGGATCAGACCAACCATATATTGCTCAATGGCCAGTGGAAGTTTAATTGGGTGGACTCTGTTAAGAAAAAACCTAATGATTTTTACCAAACCAATTTTGACGATAGTCAATGGGGCCAAATTGCAGTGCCCGCTAACTGGGAAGTGAACGGTTACGGCACGCCTTTTTATCATTCTCACCAATGTTTTAAAGCCAATGTAGTGCCACCCGAAATGCCCGCTCATTACAATCCTGTAGGCAGTTATCGAAAAACATTTACCTTGCCAGACGACTGGAGTGAAAAACAAATTTTTGTGCACTTTGGTGCAGTAAAGTCAGCCTTTTATTTATGGGTAAATGGTCAAAAAGTAGGGTATTCACAAGATTCAAAAACCGCTGCTGAGTTTGATATCAGTACTTACCTGCAAGCAGGCGAAAACCAATTGGCTTTGCAGGTATATCGTTATTCTGATGGCTCTTATTTTGAATGTCAGGATATGTGGCGAGTCAGTGGCATTGAGCGTGATGTATATTTGTTTGCTACTCCAAAGGTACATATAAAAGACTTCCATGCTTACACTACCCTCACCGATAATTACAGCAAAGGAGAGTTACAGCTCAGTACTCTGATTGACAATAACCTAAATCGAACAGTCAGTGGGTATCAATTAAAAGTACAGTTGTTTGACCACCAGCAAAAAACACTGTTCGAAAAAAATCTAAATATTGAAAAGCTCTCAGAAAATAAAATTGCAGTGCTTGAATACACCACCAGCATCGACACACCTAATCTATGGAGTGCTGAAGCCCCTAATTTATATGACTTAAAACTCACTTTATTAGATAGCCAAGGCAAAGACATCGAACATATAGGTCATAACATTGGCTTTCGCTCTACTGAGCTTAAAAATGGCAATATATTAATTAATGGTGAACCCGTTTTGTTTAAAGGGGTTAACCGCCATGAGCATGATCCGGTCACCGCCCACGTGGTAACGCGCGAATTAATGCTCAAAGATGTGCAGTTGATGAAACAATTCAACATAAATGCTGTGCGCATGGCCCATTATCCCAACGACCCTTATATGTATTATTTAGCTGATTTGTATGGTTTGTATGTAATGGACGAGGCCAATATTGAGTCCCATGGAGTGGGCGCGGCCAATCAAGGCCCATACAACCCTGATACACACCTAGTCAACAAACCAGAATGGGCCGCAGCCTATATTGACAGGGTAAGTAACATGTACCACGCCACTAAAAACAATCCTTCTGTGGTGATGCGTTCACTAGGTAATGAGTCTGGTGATGGTCCAAATTTAGAAGCCACCTATGACTGGTTAAAACAACAAGAGCCAAATAGCCCGGTTATCTCTGAACAAGCACAAATGCGCCGTCACACCGATGCTTATGGTCAAATGTATGCCCCTATTAGTGATATTGAGCGATATGCTAAGGGCAAATTTGATACAACCCGTCCAGTTATTTTAATTGAATACGAACATGCCATGGGCAACTCCCTTGGAAACTTTAAAGAATACTGGGATAGCTTTGAAAAGTATCCTTCTTTGCAGGGTGGTTTTATTTGGGATTGGGTAGATCAAACATTTGCTATGAAAACCCTCGATGGTTCACCTTATTGGGGATATGGCGGTGATGTAGAGCCAGATGCTACCGTTTCATCTTTGAGCTTTTCAGCCAACGGCTTAGTATTTGCCGATCGCACACCCTACCCTTATCTATGGGAAGTTAAAAACGTTCAGCAAAATATTGGTTTTAGCAGCGATAATATTGAGACAGGCGTGCTCACTGTCACTAACAAACACTATTTTGTTAGTTTGCAGGGCCACAGTTTAAGATGGCAGCTTTTAGCTGAGGGTAACCAAGTAGCACAGGGACAAGGTTTACCATTAAGTGCCAAACCACTGAAAAGCCAGCAACTTCAATTAGATTATGGGATACAACGGCAACCAGGTGTTGAATATTTTCTTAACGTGCAGGTGACAACTGATAAAACTAATGGCGTAATCCATAAGGGGCATATTACCGCTTGGTCACAATTAGCTTTGCCTACGGTCTCAATACCTGCAGAAAAACAACCCGAAGTTAGACTCGCAGTCAGCGATAAAAAACAGGCATACCGTTTTGAAGGTAAAGATTTTAGTTTAAGTATCGATAAAACAACCGGTTTAATATATTCAATGGAGTATTTTGGCGACGAAATATTAAAGGCGTCACCGAGACCTGATTTTTGGCGCGCTCCTACTGATAATGACTTACCTATTAAGGATTATGGCGACAAAATTGCCCCATGGCAAAAAGCGGGCAAAGACACTGCGCTAGTGTCGATAAAACTGACAAAAGAGTCTAAGTATCAGGCAAAAGTTGAAGTTGAACATTACCTTAGTGCAATAGAAAGCCGCTACTTCACCACTTATCATGTGTTTGGTAATGGAGAAGTAAAAGTGGATGTGTACTTCTATGCCGCACCACACAAAAAACAATCTGACATTCCGCGCTTGGGCACTTTATTTGAGTTAGACAAACAGTACTCACAAGTGAGCTGGTATGGTCGTGGCCCACACGAAAACTATATGGACAGAAATACATCGGCACATGTCGGTCAATATCAAAGTAACGTGGCAGATTTGTATGTTCCGTACGTGCGCCCCCAAGAAAATGGTTATCGCAGTGATGTGCGTAATGTGTCATTTCATAATCAAGATGGCAAAGGCATCACCTTTAAAGGTGCTCCTCTAATTGGTTTTGGTGCCCAGTATTATGATACTGCCGACTATCACGCCACAGCCGCACAAGTGAAAGCCAAAAATATTCACCCTCATGAACTACCTAAAAAGGAAAGAATCTTTGTGAATATAGATTATATGCAACGTGGTGTAGGTGGCACTAATACTTGGGGTGCTAAACCATTAGCTGACTATATTATTCCGTATTTGGATTATCAGTATTCTTATTCGTTTGAACCTTATAACCAGTAAACTGGGAAAGTCATCATGAAAATCACAGAATTGAGCAACACTTTCTGGCAACAGGGATACCTTGTTATAGAAGGTTTATTTTCAGCAGAAAACATGGATAAGCTGCAAAGTATAATACTAGGGCACTATGGTTTAAATCCCAAATATGAACATGAGGCGGCGTTCTTATCAAAATCAGCTACTGAGGTAATTCCTTGGTTTCCACAAAGATCTGGTGAACAAGCTTTTGATGAGATTGAGCACTGTAATCAAATGGAGACATTAACAGAAGCAATCTTAGGAAAGGGTTGGAAATCACTATATTGCATGACCATGTTTTCAAAAAAAGGGACCAAGGGACAAGCTTGGCACCAAGACTGTCTACCAGATGATCCTACACAATTTAACCTTAACCGTCTTGTTTACACCATGAACATTAATGATCAAGTAGGTGGAGAGCTACTAGTGATGCCGGGCAGTCATCGACTAGGTAAATTGCCACCGGGCGAAGTAAATGAAGATTTTTCAGAGCAAGTCATATTGACTCCCCAAAAAGGCACGTTGGTTATAATACATGGCCATACATGGCATCGTGTTTTACCTATCAAAGGTGAATATCGTTTATCCACCAATTACAGAGCAATACCACAAAACACGCCTGAGGATATCACCGACATTTGTGTTTATCGCAACATGCTTTATCAATTTTCGACATCTAAAGTATTGGAAGACAGACAAATCTAAAATTTGCGTGCCCAGATATAGGGTTTCTAAAGTACGCTCAAATGTGGACCACTAGATCGGTCTTTGGTGCTGCACAAAATCAATAAAACTTTGTTCAGGCAGTGGATGGCTAAAGTAAAAACCTTGTATTTCATCACATCCCATTGAAGCGAGAAGTTCCTGCTGCTCAGGCCCTTCAACACCTTCTGCTATCACCTTTAATTCCAAGTTACGTCCTAATTCAATGATAGTACGTACAATCGACTGATCAGCAGCTTGATGTTCAATATTTTGTATAAAAGATTGGTCAATCTTGAGTTTGTCTATATTAAATTTACGAAGATAGCTGAGTGACGAATAACCTGTACCAAAATCATCAATGGCCAAATGCACACCCAAATTTTTGAGTTGAGCTAAGGTTTCAATCGCCTCATTTTCATTATATATAATGACTCCTTCGGTCACCTCCAGCTCTAAATTTTTTGCCTGCAGGCCAGTATCTTGCAACACTTTGGTAACTTTACTCAGAAAGTCTTTACGGCCAAATTGAAGCGGTGAAATATTAACGGCTATGACTAAGTCACTCCAGCCTAAACTCACTAGGTTTTTAGCTTTTTGACATGCAGTGTACAAGATCCAATCGCCCAATTTATCAATAAGTCCTGCACGTTCAGCCAAAGGGATAAACTCGCTAGGAGGGATCCATTGACCGTTTCTCTGCCAGCGAATAAGGGCCTCAGCCCCAATGATTTTTTCACTAGAAAGTGACATCTGAGGCTGAAAATATAACTCAAACTGGGCCATTTCAATTGCTATACGCATATCTTCAATTAATTGTTGTTCATAATATAACTTTTCGCCTAATTGAAGATTAAACAACACATGAGATTTATCTCCACTACTGGCCGATTTATCTAATGCCGCAAGTGAATTTTTGTGTAGTTGTTTATAGTCACTGCCATGCTGTGGATAGTTGGCAAATCCGAAATCAAGTTGCACTTGGTATTGGCAATGGAAAATCGTTGAGGCTATTTTTTGATCTATTTGCTCAACAAATTTATCTATCTTCTTGTTGCTTAAATCACCGATGCAAATTAGGGCGAAACTTTTTTCGCCTACATAAAAAATACGACAGCCATCGTTGTCTATTGTCGGCAATATATTCTCTAAAGACATGGCGACTTCTTTAACGACTGTGGATGCCACCGTTACTCCTTGCCCAGAAATCAACTGACTAAATGAGCGGATTTCAATGAGTCCAAATGTGAATTTTTGCTCGGTTTTACACAACTGAGTAACCATTTTCTCTAATTCATAATGATTGAGTAGCCCCGTTTGTAAGTGATAGCTTGCTCTGTATTGCAATTCTAACTCGAATTTTTTACGTTCGGTAATATCAGTTAGATGCATATCCCATTGCCGCTGATCTTCCAACCAATGCAAGTCACATTGAAAGTACAACTGTCCAATTTGATATTCAAACTGTTTAGACTCAGCTTTATCCCCAACTAGGATTTCTTTTTGGTGCACTTTAATATCTTTAGCCAATAACAACTCAGCGTTGCCGGTTCCTAGATCTAATTTTCTGATTAACTTTTCAGTGGCTGGATTGCAATAAGTCACGGCATTTTGGCTATCAAGACTAATGACTGGGTTGGGGTTTCGAGTCGAAAAAAGTGAAAGCCGTTGGTTATTAACCGCTGTGGAAAGATAAGCTTTTAATGCTTTAGCGACTATATAAGCCAATATCAAGGAGGCTAAACCATATAAAATAACAAACAGTCGTACTAACTCAAGACCATTTGTAATAACGTGTTCTGATTGTTCTACTTTATCTGCTGTGAGGGTAATTAATTGCTGGATTTGCGGACTCGTTGCTCGTCGTACATCGCTAATAATACGCAATTGTTGGCGGGCCAAAGCCCAATCAGTTTCAGACCCAATTATATTTAGCACAAACTCATCTGCGAGTAGGTTTAACTCTTTCAAGCTTGTCTGTGTGATTTGTAAAGGAAGTATATCACCGAATCTAACAACCAATTCTTCAAAAACGCGCTGAGCTTGTTGATTGGCTTCAGAATAACCACGCTCAAAATTTTGCTGCTGCTCAGCAGCGTAGAATTCGTACAAAAAGCGTTCTTTTTCTATCAAACTATTATTTAATTTACGCAGCAAATCGTAAGCAGGAATTTGTTGAGAAATAAGCTCAACAGTTTTCTTGGCTATATAATCGCCTTTGTAAAAGACCACACCACTGACCACAATCCCTAAAACCAGAACAATGGCAAAGATAACGTTAATAAGCTTGTGGGAAAGCTGGTTGACAATGTTAATAGACAATTCGAAAACCTATTTAGGTATCATTTATTTAAGGTGGTTGCAGGAACAACATTGCAGCAATGCTAACTTATTATGCTGTGCAAACAACCAATTTACATTTCTAACGTGGAGGAGGCATACCTCCCATTCCTCCAGGGCCCCCCGGTGGCATCATACCTTTCATATTATGCATCATTTTCTTCATGCCGCCGCCTGACATTTTTTTCATCATTTTTTGCATCTGAGTAAATTGTTTTAGCAATCTGTTAACGTCTTGAATTTGTGTACCTGAACCGGCTGCTATGCGGCGTTTACGCCCGCCTTTTATCACGTCTGGACGGGTGCGTTCGCCAGGCGTCATTGAATTGATGATAGATTCCATTTGTACAAAAGATTTATCGTTCGCTTTTTCTTTAATTTGAGCTGTCATGTTGCCCATGCCCGGCATTTTATCCATCATCGACATCATGCCGCCCATGTTACGCATTTGCTCCAGTTGTTCTTTGAAGTCCTGTAAGTCGAAGCCTTTACCTTTCTGTACTTTTTTGGCTAGTTTCTGCGCTTTATCTTTATCAACTTTGCGTTCAACTTCTTCAATCAAAGTGAGAACATCACCCATCCCCAAAATACGCGAGGCAATACGCTCTGGATGAAATGCCTCGAGTGCATCAAGTTTTTCGCCCATACCGATAAATTTAATTGGCTTGCCAGTAATATGCCTGACCGATAACGCCGCTCCGCCTCGAGCATCACCATCGGTTTTGGTTAGAATCACGCCGGTTAGAGGTAATGCGTCGTTAAATGCTTTGGCTGTATTAGCTGCATCTTGCCCCGTCATGGCGTCAACTACAAACAACGTTTCAATCGGGTTAATAGCTTTGTGTAATGCTTGGATTTCTCCCATCATTTCACCATCAACGTGAAGGCGACCAGCGGTATCCACTAGCAATACATCAAAGAAATGTTTACGAGCAAAATCTATTGCAGCATTAGCAATATCAATTGGTTTTTGATCCTCTGATGAAGGGAAAAACTCAACATCGACTTCTTTGGCTAATGTTTCTAGCTGTTTGATTGCAGCAGGCCGATATACATCAACACTGACAACCAGTACTTTTTTCTTTTCACGTTGCTTCAATAGCGCAGCTAACTTACCCACACTGGTAGTTTTACCCGCTCCTTGTAAACCAGCCATTAATACGACTGCTGGAGGCTGTGCAGCTAAATTCAGTGATTCGTTAACCTGTCCCATTACCGACTCTAGCTCGGATTGGACTATTTTTATAAAGACCTGACCAGGATTTAGGCTTTTGCTGACTTCGGTGCCAACTGCACGCTCTTTTACTTGGCCAATAAAATCTCTTACGACAGGTAAGGCAACATCAGCTTCAAGCAATGCCATACGCACTTCGCGCAAGGTATCTTTGATATTATCTTCGGTGAGTCGCCCTTTTCCGCTAAGATTTTTAAGGGTTTTGCCTAAGCGTTCGCTAAGATTTTCAAACATATACTGTGCTACCTACAATTTTCTATGGGATTATTATATAGAAGAAGCAAGCAGATAAGAATGCTCAAGGGCATATCAACATAGAGATTTTGTAAGTTAATGCTTAAAACTGAGTTGAGCTATGTAATCTATTGAGAATTAGTGTTATTTTTGTGCTTATTACGTTGTCACTTTGTGTATGGAAAATTCAGTCAACAAAATGTTTATCTCAAACCTTCCCAATATTATTTCAAGAAATCTATCATGTTGATGGATGCTATTTGCTTTGTTTTTTATATGCTGGCGTCAGGCGTCATCGTTACCGGTATGTTTCAAGAAAAAGGGCCCAACAAACTTGCCGCTATAATTTGTGTTCTGATAGCCATGGGGTTACACATCGCTATTTTAAGAAGCGGCATACTTATTTCGCCTGAGATGGGACAGAACATGAGTATGCTAAATGTAGCCTCATTAGTGGGTTGGATAATTAGCGTCACTATGCTGGTGGCATCGTTTAGATTACCTAATACAATTTTGCTACCCGTGGTGTATAGTTTTACAGGCCTGATCGTACTTTTGAGCAGTTTGATTCCCAGTGCTCATCTCATGCAGATCAATTTGCAGCCTAATTTATTAATCCATATTAGCTTAGCCCTGTTTGCTTACGCCTGCTTAGCCATCGCTTCTTTGTATGCAGTGCAATTGTCTTATATAAATTTTCGCTTAAAGGAAAAGAACGCATCGCTGCTGCATTCTTCTTTGCCTCCTTTGATGGCGGTAGAAAATATTCTATTTAAATTATTGTTAGTGGGCACAGTTTTACTGACATTATCATTAGTCAGTGGATTTATGTTTTTGGATAACATGTTTGCCAAAGAACAGGCCCATAAAACCATTCTGTCTCTTTTTGCATGGGGACTGTATAGCGTTGTTATGATTGGCCATTCGTTGTTCGGATGGCGTGGTAGACCGGTTATATGGTCAACTATTATTGGTGGAGTATTACTCACTCTGGCCTATTTTGGCAGCCGCTTTGTTAGGGAAGTGATACTTAACGCTTGAATAGCATCTAAATAGCCCTTAAAGTGCGAGTTCTTTATTCATATAGGATTTCCATAGTTGGAAGACATTGCCACCAGTAGCTTATTCATAATTCTCGGTGTTTTGATTTTACTCTCTGCATACTTTTCAAGCTCAGAAACTGGCATGATGTCGATTAATCGATATCGTCTCAAACATCTTGAGAATGAAGGTCATAAAGGTGCAATCAGAGTACAAAAACTGTTACAACGCCCAGACAGGCTGATTGGATTAATTCTAATCGGTAACAATCTTGTCAATATTGCAGCCTCTTCTATCGCCACCATTATTTGTATGCGTTTGTTCGGTCATCTAGGTCTTGGTGTCGCGACTGCCATAACAACCCTTTCTTTGACCCTGGTCATTTTGATCTTTGCCGAAGTCACGCCAAAGACACTGGCAGCTTTATATCCCGAAAGAATATCCTTTCCTAGTTCAATTATTTTATTGCCGTTACTTACTTTGCTTTACCCATTCGTGTATTTAATTAATGGTATATGTAACGGGTTATTAGCGCTTATTCGAGTGCGACATACCGGTGACGATGGTAATAGTCTTAGCCGCGAAGAGCTACGCACGGTGGTGCATGAAGCAGGCGCGATGATCCCGAAAAAGCACCAAGATATGTTAATGGGTATTCTCGATCTCGAAAACGTCACGGCTGAAGACATTATGGTTCCGCGCAGCGATATTGTGTCTATTGACATTAACGACGAATGGAAAGATATTCAAAAACAATTAGTTAACTCACAGCATACTAGGGTTTTGTTGTATCGAGATAGCATAGATGATGCTGTAGGTTTTGTTCATGTGCGTGACGCATTGAGATTGTTATCTAAAGATCAGTTCACCAAAGCCACATTACTCAGAGCTGTTCGCGAAATCTATTTCACACCTGAGTCCACTCCATTACATACTTTGATGTATAAATTCCAAGAGGTAAAAGAACGAATTGGTTTAGTGGTGGATGAGTATGGCGATATTCAAGGGTTAGTGACGTTAGAAGATATATTGGAAGAAATTATCGGTGACTTTACTACCAGCTTTTTACCTGATCATAGTAAAGAAGCCAATGTGCAACCAGACGGTAGCGTGTTGATTGATGGAAGTGCCAATATCCGTGAGCTCAACAAGGAATTGGATTGGAAATTTCCTACAGAAGGTCCTAAAACCTTGAACGGGTTAATATTAGAGTATTTGGAAGATATTCCAGAAGCCAATATCAGTGTTCGTCTTGCTGGTTATCCGATCGAAGTATTGGAAATGAAAGACAATATGGTTAAAACGGTGCGCGTAATACCTGAGTTCTATCGTAGCGAAGATCAAAGTTCATCAGATTAATTCAAACCTTGCTTTTTGCTCGGTTGCTTTTAATTTTATTTTTTAGGAACTCTACTTTTTCGTTCAAGTTTGCCAAGCGCTCGTATATCCCCTGAAGCTCATCGTCGTGAGTCAGTTGCGATTCATTTACGTGGTATTCCAACGCCTGTTGCAAAACAGCGGGCAAGCTTTTTATGATCATATTTAATATATCGGTACATTAGTCAGTTTTCTAAAGGTTAAATTAGTCAGTTTTCTAAAGGTTAAATTAGCTCAATTTATCTATATTTAAACAGGGTGATAAATACTTTCTATCTTGCCCCCGCCAACAGCGAGATCGTAATCAACGATCACCATACTGGAGGTATCGAATAACATAGAATGTTTGTCAATGTGTACTTCTTCTAAAAAGTAACTAACAAATGGCATATGACTGACAATCAAAATAACACGGGGTTGTGATTCGTCGTCAAACAAAACCTTAACGAAGTCATGAGCAATTTTAGGATCGCCCTCAGGTATTACGTATTCACAGACTTGCTTTTCTGTCACCACAACCCGTTTACTGAGTTGCACATATGTTTGCTGTGCTCGAACATAATTGCTTACTAAGGCAATATCGACCAAAGTATCAGCGCCTAGGTAATTATTTAACCATTTACCTGCTGTGCTCGCTTGTTTTTCACCTTTGCTTGTTAAGCTTCGCGTGTTGTCTTGCAATCGAAACCTTTCAGCTTCTCCATGACGCATGATAATTAACTTCATAATTCTCGCGGAATTTATATTTGAAACATTAGTATCTATTGTCCCTAATATAACAAAAATTATAATTAAAAATCTGCACCATTAAAAAATTAGTTTATCCTTAAAACGTCTTTCAACTCAGGGAAAGAAAATTTTGCTGAAAAGTGCCTACGACATTCGTCAATTTAACCACATTGAATTGGCTAATGGGCTGCGAATATTATTACTCCAAGACCCAAGTTGTACAAAAAGTGCTTGCTCTGTGACCTTCAACGTGGGCCATTTCAATGATGACAAGGATTGCCATGGCATTAGTCACTTATTGGAGCACATGCTCTTCTTGGGTAACGATGAGTTTGTTGAAGCTAATGCGTTTAATGATTTTATTGCCACCCACGGAGGCAGTATTAATGCGTTAACGGGTACCGAATACAGTAGCTATTATTATGAGATTACAGCTGAATATGAACAACAAGCCTTAGCCCACTTATATGCCATGCTGAGTAGGCCTTCTTTCTATGAGGCGCTTATTGAAAAAGAAATCAATGCTATCGATGCTGAGTTTTTATTGAAACAAAAAGATGATTTGCGGCGTCTTTATCAAGTGCATAAAGAAACATGTAACCCAGCACATCCTTTTAGCCAGTTTTCGGTGGGTAATCATCAAACATTCAAGCCTTTCACCCCTTTACAACTCAAACAAAAATTACAACGGATATTTGAGCGTTTTTACCAACCTCAAAATGCCTGTTTGTGTCTAATTAGTCAGCAACCACTGTCGGTCATCGAAGAGTCTGTGCGTCAACAGTTTAGCAATTGGCCATCAAAAGGTAAGTTTACGAGTGAACCGCTGCCTGCACTTTACCTTGAGCATAACTTAGGTGTGCAGATTAATATTTTGCCTTTGCAAAAAGCGCGAAGAATGATTTTAACTTTTGCGCTTCCCCAGCAGCATACTCATTACAGAAGTAAACCTTTAAATGTTCTAAGCCATATTTTAGGTGATGAAGGTGAAGGTGGTTTATTACATTTCTATAAAACAAAAAACTGGGCCACAAGCTTGAGTGCAGGTGGTGGTATAGAAGGCAGTACATTTAAAGATTTCAACATAAACCTTCAACTAACAGACGAAGGTATTCAATATGCCGACCAAGTAATTACAGCGCTTTTCTCATACATTCAATTAATAAAAGAAAACGGTATTGAAACTTGGCGAATTGAAGAAACCGCCGCTCTCAATCAACTCATGTGGGATTTTCCTGATCAGGCCAAGCCGATTGATGAAGCATGCCACTACAGTCAGGCGATGTTTGAATACCCGCCACAGCACATAATTGCGGGTGACTATCTACTGGATAGACCAGCAGTGGATATTGTTTTAGAAATGTTAGGGTTTTTCTGCCCAACAAACATGCGTATTAAAACTGTTAATCCGTTTGTCAAAACCACTCATAAAGCCAAGTGGTATGATACGCCTTATAGTATTGAACCCATTAAGTCAGCACGCTTGAAGTCTTTTCTGAGTGGAGATTGGAAATCGAACTTTGCATTACCACAAGCCAATCAGTTTTTACCCCCTTGCAAACCAATTAAACCCATTTCAGCTGAATTTGTTTTACCTAAACACATTATCAATGAGGATGGATTAGACATTTGGTATGGACAAGATGATAAGTTTCAGCAGCCCAAGGGTGATTGTTTCTTAACCTTTGATTGCCAAGCAGTGAATGAAGATATACAGCTCACAACAGCTAAAAGATTATGGATTGCATTGTTAAATGAAAAGCTCAACCAAAAGTACTACCAGGCCAATCTGGCTGGCATGCATTTTCACTTCTATCCTCATCAAGGTGGCTTTTCTTTACAAACTAATGGGTTTAGTGCAAACCAGTTAGAATTTTGCACCAATCTTTTGATCCAGATTGTTGCCAATAAAGATTTTTCTAGTAGCTTTTCACAAGTAAAAGCAAAACAATATCAGGGCCTCTCTAACGCATTATTAAATAAACCCATCAACCGTCTTTTTTCAAAACTTTCAGTGCTTATGCAGCAACAGAACTACGCGCCATCAGAGATGTCTCACATCATGCAAAACTTGACGCCCGATGATATTGGAGTAGCCAAAGAAAAGTTACTTAGCCAATTTTATTTAGAAGGACTGATGTATGGTGATTGGAGCGAAGAAGAAGCATATAAAGTCAGTGCTGATATCAAAAAATTCAGAATGATGCATAACACATGTACCAAGGTCCATAGAGGTGTAGCAGATATTAGACACGGCAAAGCTATTTCCTATAAAGTAGAGTGCCAACATAAAGATCCTGCTGTTGTTATCTACTTTCAAGCCCCTGACGCTAGTCTCAAAAATGTGGCACTGACCATTCTTGCAGAACAATTAATTGCCACGCCTTTTTTTAATCAACTACGCACCGAGAAACAACTTGGTTACTTAGTAGGCAGTGGCTACATCCCCTACAATCAGCATCCTGGAATAGGTTTTTATATTCAGTCACCGCATCACCCTGCTGAGTACCTTATTGAAGCAATTCATCTGTTTCTGCAGCAAATCATCGAAAACATCAACCAGTACAAGCATGTATGGGACGCACTCAAAAAAGGTGTAATGAAACAATTAATGGAGAAAGACACTAACCTAAGTATGAAAAGTCAGAGGTTGTGGATGGCTATTGGTAATCAAGACAAGTCATTTACATATAGCGCTCAAATGACCCAAACAATTTTAGATATTGATTTTTCGGAGCTCAAAGCCTACCTAATTTCACTCGTATCACGACAAGGTTTTGGAGAAGCCATTTTATACAGCTCAGGGCAACATGCCTCAATTTCATACAAAACCGAAGTGATAACGGATATTCAAAGTTTTAAATCCAGTAGCCAATATCTTTGATATTTGTGTAAATTAGCTAAAAAAACAGCAAACAGGCACATTTCTCATTAAGACCCCCGTTTTAATAAGATTAATACTTGTAGCAGCCCTATAAATTAGGCATATTTGAGGTTGGGTGATATGGAAATTCCGACGATTAAATCTAAATATTATAAGGTAGGTCACTACCACTGGGTGAGAATTGCATATTTTCTATTTATTAACATTCCGCAGTTTATTATTGTCTCTGCTATTGGGACTTTTTTTTATCCCTTACTCCCTCGCTGCAAACAATGTTTTTGTTAAGTATTCTAAATCCGAGGGCTTAGTACAAAACACCGTAAC